>ULQN01008766.1_pt1 | contig 21456 bp, 9 predicted proteins | sample 1954491 | NCBI WGS metagenome assembly ULQN01 (sample SAMEA4835656, study PRJEB28245) | human gut metagenome | biome: gut microbiome; material: fecal sample | place: Denmark | collected 2008
TCTCCTACAAGATAAACACCCGTCCGCAAACGTCGGATTCCTATACGGAATATGAAATAGACAATGGCTATAACCCTGATTGGGCTGATTATCTGAAACGCTTGAAGAACCTGCATAATGACGGTGAGCAGAATACCACCGAGCATACGTTCCAGGCAGATTACACCACGCCCATCGACAAGCTGCATACACTGGAGGCAGGTGCCAAGTACATCCTGCGCAACAACTCTTCGGAAAACGACCGTTTTGACGCGGACGATACCGGGAAATATGAATACAACAAGGAGCAGAGCTCGCACTACAAGCATCTGAACGATATAATCGCCGCCTATCTGGGATACGGGCTGAAGGTGAAGAGGATTTCGGGCCGTTTGGGATTGCGCTACGAGCATACCATCCAGGATGTGAAGTATCTGGTGGGGCGCGGCGAGGACTTCACAAAGAACTTTGACGACGTAGTGCCGTCCGCCTCCATCGGCTATAAGCTGACGGATATGTCCAACCTGCGCCTGGGGTACAACATGCGTATCTACCGTCCGGGTATCTGGGCGCTGAATCCGTATCTGAACGATGCCGACCCATCCTACATCAGCCGGGGTAATCCGGAGCTGGACAGTGAGAAGAGCCATGCTTTCAACCTGAGTTACAGTAACTTCACACAGAAGTTCAACGTCAATATCTCGGCACGCTACTCGTTCACCAACAACAGCATTGAGAATGTGACGAGGCTCATGCCCGACACGGAGATCGAGGGATTGAAGAACCCCACGGGCAAGGATGTGCTCTATTCTACCTATGCCAATATCGGCAAGACCCGTTATGCCAGTGTGAACGGCTACGTCAACTGGAACGCCACTTCCCGTACACGCATCTACATGAACATGAGCGGTAATTACTCTTATCTGGAGGGCGGTGAAGGCATGCGCAACGACGGCTGGAGCCTCTTTGCCTACGGCGGTGCGCAGCACACGCTGCCCCATGACTGGCGCATCAGTATGAACGTCTTCGGACAGACACCGTGGATTATGCTGCAAGGCAAGGGAAGCAGCTTCTTCGATTATGGCGTGAGTGTCAACAAGTCGTTCTTGAATAAGCGCCTCACCTTGTCTGCCTTTGCCAGCAATTTCTTCAAGAAGTATATGAACCAGAGTTCCACCACCGAAGGCAGCGGCTTTGTACGCGAAAGCAACTATAAGTACAGCCGCCAACGCTTCGGCGTAAGTGTCAGCTACCGCATCGGTGAGCTGAAGGCAAGCGTGAAGAAAGCTGCACGTACCATCAGCAATGACGATGTGAAGAGCGGCGGCGGTGACTCCGTTGGCGGCGGTGAATAAGCTGCAAATACATTTATGGATATGCCAGGCAGGTGACTGTCCCGTCCATTGTCATGACGATGAGGCGGTGGTCACCTGCATTTTTCAGTGAGGTGACTGCCGAATGGGATACCTTATGGCTCCAGGCTATTCCGCTTCCGTCTGTCCGCACGGCATGGACCACCCCGAATTCGGTGGGGATGAACACATATTCTTCCGTGGTTTCCATGCGGGTGGGGATGAAATTGCTTTCATACGGCATCAGTGTATTCCAAAGCGGAGTGTAGCTTCCTTTTGAAACATCGACTGCCGTAATGTTGTTCTTGATGCCTTTTATGTACATTGTCTTTCCGTCCGGGGAGAAGCCGAGTGATTCGCGTCCTTTCGCTTCGTCCGATGCCCAGAGGATTTTCCCGTCTTCGGGGTTGAAGGCGCGTACGAAGTAGTCGGAACTGAGTACGATGACCTGCTCCGATGACTTCCCGTCCTTCCGGTAGGGCAGCACTACCGGCCAGCAGGCTCCCGGAGAGAAGTACCTTCCGCGTCCGGTGTCGAATTTCCATACCTTTTCTCCGGTTCTCCGGTCGATGGCATAGAACATGGCTCCCCAGGTTCCGATATAAGCACGTCTGCCGTCTATGGCAGGGCGGGACTCGATGTAGCCGTCCAGTCCGTCGGCAATCCAGTCGGGCGTACCGTCGGCGAGGCGGATGGAGTAGAATTTCCCGTTGCTGCTGCCCACATAGACATTGCCGCCGGCCACTGCCGGGCAGGCAACAATGGGGTAGCCCGTGTCATATCTCCAGCGGACGGAGCCATCCTTTTTGTCCAGTGCATAGACAAACCCGTCGCAGGAAGTGACAACCACCAGTCGGGAAGTGATGAAGGGAGCCGAGAATACCTTGTTTCCGGTGGCATAAGTCCATACCGTTTCTCCGTTGCGGGCATTCAAGGCATGGACCATGCCTGCCGTATTGGTATAGATATACAGTTCTCCGTCAATGCTTCCTTGTGAGGCAACGTCGGTCACATCTTTCTGTTGCCACACTTCACGGACGGCAGGATAAGTGTTGTTGATGCTGAAATCCGGGCGGAAGTAAACGGTATCTTTCTTTTCGCCCGCAATGCCCGGTGAGGCGACGGTTGCCGCATGCAGGCGGACAACATTCCATGCGGGGCGGGTTTCCGTTTTGATGATGCGTTCGCAGAAGGTGATGGAATCTTTGCCGACAGTGACGAGGTTATAGCCGCCTATCGGGTCTTTCCTCCGCAGGGAGGAGCGCCCGATGACCGCCGGAATGCCCTCGGCATCATAGGCGCGGTTGACGTGCAGGTGTCCGGCAAGCGCCACCAGTACGTTGCGCGTTTTGAGGATGTCCGTCACTTCGTACCAGTTGCTCAGGTCTTGGTTCAGCGGGAAGTGGTTGACGAAGATAATCGGTTGCTCCCGGGGTGTGGCGCGTACAATGGAGTCCAGCCAGAGTATTTCCTCGCGCGGGATGTGGGGAGGTCCCATACGCAGGCTCGGACCGGCGCCACAGCCGATGAAGCGTACTCCCTGCCAGTCGTAGCAGAAGTGGGATGCTTTGAAAATCTTGTTGAACATGGTACAGCCGTTTTCGCTCCAGTTCACGTCGTGGTTGCCCGGCAGCAGCAGATAAGGTTTCCGGAAGTTTTTCAGAATCTCCTGCAGCAGCAGGAACTCTTTGGTGTCTCCGAACTCCGTGACGTCTCCGCTTAGAATCGCAAAGTCCACGGCAGGATTGGCATTGATGTCCTCGATGGATTGCCGGAGGTCGTCCTCGGCATAAGCGAAGGAATTGAGGTGTACATCGCTGAGCCAGGCGAAAGTGAACGGAGCCCGGCTGCTCTGTCCGTAGGATACTACGGACACTGCCATCACGCAGATGGCCAATAAGATACATTTCATGATGATGATTGGTTTGAATTTGCCCAAAGGTAGGGATAATTTTACAATCATCAATAGTTATAGAACGGAAAAAGCCCTCAACAAGCGTTGACTGCTTCTGAGGGCTTTCGTGTAGGGTATCATTTATTTACCGGTTGAGAATCCCAGTTTCTCCAGTCCCTTCTGTACGTCCGGGTGGCTCATGAATAGCTTCCACAGCAGTCCGGTGCGGTAATTCTCGATCATCACGGCTATCGGTCCCTGGTCTATGGCGAGGTAGCGCCGGGGATACCAGTTGTCCGTTTCGCTGAAGGCATCGTAGAAGCCATAGGGTCCGAATCCTTTGTAATGTTTCGGGTTTCGTATGCAGTAGGCCCGGTTCACAAGTGTGAGATTGCGCATTTCATGGAAGTAGTCGGTGCAGTACTCATCCTTCAGTCCGGTAGGGTCGAGGCCGAGGAATGAGTATTGTGCCCAGAAGAGCGGTCCGGCTTCCGTGCCTTGATATCGCAGATGCAGCTCGATGCCTTCCACCTTATGGGGCTCTACGATGGCTCCGTCCTGTGCCCATCCTTCGTGATAGACGGCGGCAGGCACGCCGTGGGTAGGCGAGGCGGCGGCAAGTATATACATGATGAGGCATTCGTTGTATCCGTGTACGGGGAAGTCCATCTCCCAACCGTATTCCGGGCTCCAGTGCCAGTAGAGTACATTCCGGCCGTTCCGGCGATAGAAGTCCCAGTCCACCTCGCGCCATAGCTTGTCGATGCGGGCGGCGAGGGCTTTCTCTTGTTCATTCCCGTTTATGTAGTATTGGTGGACGGAGAGCAGTGCCTGCATGATGAAGGCTGTTTCTACCAGATCCCCGCCATTGTCTTTCCGGCCGAAGGGTTTCACCTTGCCCGTATCGCCATACCACCAGTGCGGATAGGCACCGTGAAAGCGGTCGGCGGTTTCGAGGAAGGTAACGATTTTCTCCATTCGTTGCAGGCCTTCCTCAGGGGTGACATATCCTCTGTCTATCCCTGCCAGTATGGCCATGATGCCGAAGCCGCTTCCTCCGGAAGTAACCACGTTCCGGTCGTTCTCCGGATAAACGCCGTCCATGTGGATGCGCTCCCGTGCCAGTCCGCTGTTGGGCTCTGCGCCTTCCCAGAAGTAGTTGAAGGTCCGGCGCTGCACGGTGTCCATCAGGGCGTCATCGCTCGGCAGGGTTTCTTGGGTGCCGGGGCTTTTGCATTGGGTGAATCCCAACAACAGGCATAACAATAAAAAGCAATATTTAAGGAGCATATCTATATTCATTAAAGGGTTAAATCGACGAGTACAGGACAATGGTCGGAAAGGAAACCATTCTCTGGCATATCCTGGATGACACGGTAGCGATCAACTTTCGCACCGTCGGTAACGAATACATAGTCCAGCAATACGCGTTCGTCCAAGGGAATACGGCCGAAGTCATGGAAAGACCATGATGGACCATAAGTTATGCCTGCCGTTTTGGATGTATTCTGCATTCCGCCTTTTTCCAGTATTTGCAGGGGTTCCTCATCAGGCTCACAGTTGAAATCACCTGTAATGATGGCAGGCATATCAGGAGCTATCTGTTTGATTTTATTCAAGATGAGTCGTACACCTTCCTTGCGGGCTACTTTGCCGTCATTGTCCAAGTGAGTGTTGAAATACACAAATTTCTTTCCGTTGTTTTTTTCTTGCAATACCGCCCAGGTGGTGACACGGTTATAGGAAGCGTCCCAACCTTTTATTCCGATGGTGTCGGGATACTCGCTCAGAGAGAAGTTCCCATATTCTACAAGTGTAAAGCGGTCTGTCTTGAAGAACACCGGACAATATTCACCGGCTTCTTTTCCGTCATCACGTCCCACACCGAGTGCGGTGTATTGGGGAAGCCCCTGTTTGAGATCTTCCATCTGGTTATGGCATACTTCCTGCATTCCCAGTAAGTCGGGTTGGTAGTAGGCAATCATCTTGCAGGCATTGTCTTTCCGGTATTTCCAGTTGTTGGCACTGTCCGAAGGAGCATCCAGGCGGATGTTGAAGGTCATCACTTCCAGTGGCTGTTCGTTTTGTACAGGCTGTTTCTTACAACTGCCAAGGAGCAAAATGCTGCAGGCACAAAGAAAAAAAGTTGTGTATTTCATGTTTTCTAAATATTTATTAAGTACTATTTCAGTGTCAGGCGTGCAGATCTTACATTCCGGCTGTCTCCACCTATCATCACGTCAAAGTCTCCCGGCTCGGCTACTTGCTTGAGGTCGTAGTCGTAGAAGCGCAGCAGTTCCGGCGTGATTTTGAAAGTAACTGTCTTGCTTTCACCTGCCTTGAGGAATATTTTCTCAAACCCTTTCAGCTCTTTCACCGGGCGGGTGATGCTTCCCACCAAGTCACGTATGTAGAGCTGCACCACTTCGGCACCGTCGCGCTTGCCGGTATTGGTAACGGTGACTGCGGCGGTAATGGAACCGTCCTGTCCCATAGCAGATGCACTCAGGGCGATGTCGCTGTACTGGAAAGTAGTGTACGAGAGGCCGTAACCAAAGGGGTACAACGGCTCATTGTCCACATCCAGGTAGCTGCTGCGGAACTTCTCGAACCATTTGCCTTCCTGCAGGGGACGACCGGTATTCTTGTGGTTGTAGAACAAAGGTATCTGCCCTACATTCTTGGGGAATGTCATCGTCAGCTTGCCGCTTGGGTTCACATCTCCGAAGAGTACGTCCCCTATGGCATAAGCGGCTTCGCTTCCTCCGAACCATACGTTCAGTATGGCAGGCACGTTCTCTTGTTCCCAAGTCAGTGTTAACGGCCGTCCAGTGAACAGAGTCAGTACTACCGGTTTTCCTGTTTTCAGTAGTGCTTCCAACAAGGTATGCTGCACGTCGGGTATGTTCAGGTCTGTGCGGCTTGAGCTTTCCCCGCTCATCTCTGAAGATTCTCCGAGGGCTGCCACGATAATATCCGCATCTGCTGCCACCTTTAACGCTTCTTCGAGCAGTTCCTTATCCGTACGGTTGTCCCTGTTTAGTGACCTTCCGAACATGGTCGCACGTTCTTCGTATGCGGCATCTCCGATCAAGTTGCTTCCTTTGGCGTAGGTGATGTTGACCTTTCCTGCCATCATCTCCTTCAGCCCTTCATATAGGGAAGGATAATCGTTGAGCCTTGCCGCCACACTCCATGTTCCCGGCATGTTGCTTCTCGTATTCGCCAAGGGACCGATGACTGCTACCGTTCCCTTTTTCTGCAGGGGCAGCAGGGGAGCCTGTCCGGTTTTTGCCGGTTCATTCTTTAGGAGTACGAAACTTTCACTTGCAATCTTGCGTGCGGCGTCACGGTGCTCTTTAGTGAAGATATCGCGTGCCGGTCTGCTCAGGTCACAATATTTGTAAGGGTCGTCAAACAGCCCGAGCTTGTATTTTGCTTCAAGGATACGACGGCAGGCTGTATCCAGCGTTTTCATGGTTATTTTGCCTTCGGTGAGCGATTTTTTCAGGGTGCCCACGAAACCTTCGCTTACCATATCCATATCGACGCCAGCGTTAAGGGCACGGGCAGAAACGGTTTGCAAGTCACCGATGCCATGTGCCACCATTTCTGCAATTCCGGTAAAGTCGGTCACCACGAATCCGTTGAATCCCCATTGCTTGCGCAGTACGTCAGTCATAAGCCATTTGTTGGCGGTGGCGGGCACGCCGTCCACTTCGTTGAAGGAGGCCATCACGCTGCCTACACCTGCGTCGACAGCCGCTTGGTAAGGATATAGATACTCGTTGAACATACGGTTGCGGCTCATATCCACGGTGTTGTAGTCGCGTCCTGCTTCTCCGGCTCCATAGAGTGCGAAGTGCTTGACACAGGCCATGATTTCATCATTCCGTTTCAGTTGGTCATTCAGCTTGTCTCCCTGATATCCTAACACCATTGCCTTGGCGATGGCACCTCCCAGGAAAGGGTCTTCTCCGTTACCTTCGCTGACACGTCCCCAACGCGGATCCCGGCTGATGTCCACCATCGGGCTGAATGTCCAGGATATACCGTCTGCACTTGCCTCGACAGCTGCAATGCGTGCCGACTTCTGAATGGCTTTCATATCCCATGTGCAGGATAACCCTAACGGAATGGGGAATATGGTTTCGTAGCCATGTATCACGTCCATACCGAACAGCAGCGGGATGCCCAGTCGTGAGTTCTCCACTGCGAGTTTCTGTACGTCGCGTATCTTTGCCACTCCTTTCAGATTGAAAAGTCCTCCTACAAGTCCTTGTTCAATCTTCTTGGCCACGTCGCTGCTCTTTGCTTGGCCAGTAGTGATCTCTCCGGTGACTGGCAGGTTCAGCTGCCCGATCTTTTCCTCCACGGTCATTTTCTTCATCAGTGCGTCGATGAATCGATCCATGTCCTGCGGAGATTTTTGTGCCTGTATACTGGTGCTCCCCATTAGGATGGCGGCCAGCAATAGACTTGTTCTTCTGAAAACTTTCTTCATGATATGTTTTGTTAGGGTATTTATTAAGTTTCGCAAGTTAATGGTAATCCCGTACATAAGTATGTTACTATCATTAACCTGCGAAAGCTTAATTTGTTCATAGGATTTTACTCATCCTTCGGTTCTTTCAGTAAATCAGGAATTTGGGTGTATTGATTGAAAGGCAATGGCAAGAGAGCTTTGTCTTCAGACCAACCTTTCAATTCTGTTTTTGCCAAGCCTGTACGTACAAGGTCGTTATATCGTTCACCCCATTCACAGACTAATTCCATGCGGCGCTCATCTATAACTTGTTCAAAAGTTACATTTGTCAGCTCAGGCATTTGGGCGCGTCTTCTTACTTCGTTGAATGGTGCATCACCGCTTTTCCCGTTCTTGATTTTAGCTTCGGCATTCATCAAGAGAACGTCGGCATAGCGGAAAATACGGACATTGTTGTTTGTACCGTATTTCGTACGGCCGGGAGTCAGCTGATTTAGTGGAGTGTAGGCTTTGCCATTCCAACAGTCTGTATTCGTCGGGTTCGTTTGCGGCTTGATATAATCACCGTCGGGGGTTGTTGAGTCTGCCATCAGGAACGAAGTTGTGGCACGTATTGTTTCTCCGCGGTCATACGCCCAGTCGCGGAAAGACTTCAAGATACCGCAGTCTCCCCAACCGTTGATGTTGCTGCCGGAATTTTTAGGACCTTGGCAGGTAAACCATTCTCCCGGATCAATTAAATCGCCGGAGCCATTACCAAAGTCAGTCATTTGACTTTCGAATATGGACTCGTCACAGAGTTTTCCCGGAATTTTGAATAATTGGTAGAAATCCGGGTAGAGTGAAAAGTTTCCATGCTCGATGATATCGTCTGTGAGCTCTTCCACTTTAGCATAGTTACCCATATTCAAATGGATTTTGGCAGCTAACATTTCAGCGGAGAAAGCTGTGACGGCTCCTTTATGCTCATTTTGATTGGGACGGATGCGGGGCATATTGTCAATGCCGTACTGTAAATCTTCCAATGCATATTTGTTTACTGCATTGGCAGTAGAACGGCTCAAATCAGTCTGGTTGTTGTCGCGAAGAATAGTAACTGCTCCAAATGCTTGAACCAGACGGTAATAAGCATAAGCACGCATAAACATAACCTCACCGCGATATGCTTTATAATTCTTCATATCGTTGTCGTTGGTGATATTCTCGGCGTATAGGTCCAATGATTCGATGGCTGCATTGGCGGTTTTGATGATATTGTAGTATTGCATCCACAATTCATTGATACCCCAGAATGAATCATTGTACTTATATTCACTCAAATTATAATAGTCACTGCCATTCCATTGGCCACTGAATACATCTTGATCACGGATGGTGGTAATTTCCCAAATCACCCAGTGCAAACCACTGGTCCGTATTTTGGCATATACACCCGATACAGGCTGATACATATTGCTGATATTGGTGTAATCTACTTTTTCTTCAGGAACTTTGCCTTCGGGCTCTTTGTCCAGAAAATCATTGCAGGATGCGAACGACAATGCCATCAAGGCGGACACTATATATATAAAAGGTCTTATTAATGCTTTCATTAGTTCTAAATTATTAATGGGTTATTTCTTAGAAATCAATTTTCAAGCCTAATGTGTAAGTTGACGTCAGAGGATATACTTCCGTATCCCAACCTTGGCTGTCAGACAATTCAGGGCTGAATGCATTGGCTTTAAAGGTTGTGAAGGGACGATCGGCTGTCAAACTCAGGCGTAAGCCCGGCATGGTATAGTTACCGAACTTGACATTACGGAATGTATAACCCAGCGTAATGTTTTGAATGCGGAAATAGTCGGCGCTCTCTACAAAGTAAGAGCTATATTTCTGGTCGCTTACGTTCCAAGGTTTCAGCAGGGCAGCTGCCGACGGGTTAGAGTTGGTAGAACCCGGTCCTGTCCAACGGTTCTCGTATTGAGCCCGGTCGAAGTTGTAGTTCTGGGAAGAATAACGGAGTGCACGTTTGCGATTGAACATCTGGGCACCGGCTTGGCCGTAAGTCGTCAATTGGAAGTCAAGATTCTTGTAATTAAGACCGAGGTTGATACCGTAAGTGAAGTTAGGAATATAAGAACCTAATGTCGTACGGTCATTTCCGTCGAGAACATTGTTTCCATCAAGGTCGGCATATTTCAAGTCACCCGGTACGCAGCCGTTGGCTACTGCAATCGGATCAGCGGCGATTTCTTCTTCTGTCTGATAGACACCGATCATTTTGAAGCCATAGAATGAATTCATTTCCTTGCCAACAATGTTGACGGTCTTGCCACCTCTGATGATACTGTTGCCATTCAAATCTTTCACACGGTTTCTTAAAGTAGAGATATTCACACCGATGTTGTAAGAAAAGTCTTTTCCTATTCTGTCATTCCAGTCGACGCTGACATCAATACCGGAGTTGAGAATTTTACCGTAGTTACCGGCAAGGGTCGTAGTACTGAAAGGAAGCAGCGGAGCAATCACAGCATTATTCGTCATGCGGTGATAGTAATCTACGTCAATGTTCAAGCGGTTGTTGAGAGTGATGAAGTTGATGCCGGCATTCCACTCTTCAACGACTTCCCATTTCAGCCAACTGAAATAGGTGTTGTTTTGATAACCGGGGATTGTGGCATTGCCAAATACACCGGATGCGCTGTTACCGGTAGAAATAGAAGCAAAACCATCGCTTGCAGCTACTTGGTCATTACCCAGTTTGCCCCAGCTTGCACGCAGTTTCAGGAAGTCAATCCATTTTTGGTTCTTCAGGAATGATTCTTCTGACAAAACCCAGGCGGCACCTACAGAGGGGAAATAACCCCAGTGTTCCTGATATTTGCTGGAACCATCGGCACGCATGGTAAGCATCAACAGATATTTGTCGGCGTAGTTATAGTTCAGACGTGCGAAGTAAGAAATACCCCTGTAACAGTAGCCGTCATCTTTTACGGTGGCACCTGCAGCATCGCCGTTCTTGATGTACCAGTATTCGTCCGCTCCATCAGGAACATTGCTTGCCTTGCCCTCAAACATACGCCATTGTTCTTGGCGCATGGAGTAGCCTGCCATGGCACCGAATCTGTGTTTGCCCCATTGGTCATTATAAGTAAGAGTGTTGTCCCAAATATAATTGTAATATTTGTTCTCGTTTTTTGTAAGCTGTGTGGTGGCTGATTGCTGCCAGCTGCTTACATAATGTTTCGGAGTAAATTCGCGACCTTGAGTGGAGAGGAAACTATAAGAATAGTTGGTCTTGAAGTTCAGCTTGCTGGGAATAAAGTCGATCTGTGCATAGAAATTGCTCAATACCTGATAATTTTCCTTGCTTGAGTCGAAATATTTGGCAGTGGCAACAGGATTATAGAAGTTTGAACTATAGCCAATTGCATCTGGAGAACCGAATTTGTCGGGGAATCCCTGTTCGTTGTTTTCGTCGTAGAGTGCTACGATAGGAGGACAATTGAAGGCCTTCTGCCAAGCTTGGTTATTGGGCACTTGTTGTGTGGAGTTGCTGAAGACACCGTTGAAGCCGACCTTTAACCAGTTGGTCGCATCATAATCAACAGAACCGCGGAAATTCATACGTTTGTAGTTGTTGTCAACATCCATGATACCATCTTGGTACAGATAACTTACGCCAACAGAATAAACGGCCTTTTCGGAACCGCCATTAATATTTAAGCTGTGGTTTGTGATGGCAGCGGTGCGCAGGAGGTAGTCATACCAATCGTTGTCTGCTCCGAATGTCCAATTGTGGAAATCCGAGTCGGCATAACTGCCGCCATATTTATCGATGGACTGTTTAAAATGTGATTGATAGGCATCATAGTTCCCCTCGAGGAGCATAGTCGCATATTCATGAGCGTTACACAGCTCCAATACATTAGATGCTTTTTGAATACCTACATAGCCATCGTAAGAAATTTTAGCTTTTTGATTGCGTGAGCCTTTCTTGGTAGTAATGAGGACTACACCGTTTGCGGCGCGTACTCCATAGATTGCGGCAGCCGACGCATCTTTCAAGATAGACATTTCTTGAATGTCTGCATTGTTCAGGAAGTTGATATTGTCGTAGAACATACCGTCTACAACGAATAACGGTTTACTGTTAGAGAATGATCCGATACCGCGGATTTGTACGGTAGGTCCTTCGCCCGGAGCGCCGTTGTTCACGATATTTACACCCGGTACTTTACCTTGCAGGGCTGCCATAGGCGTAGTAGAAGGTACAGTAGTCAATGCTTCGCCTTTAACCACGGTAATGGGTGCTGTCAAATCCTTGGCTTTGGCTGCACCGTAACCAATTACGACAACTTCTTCCAATTGCTGTGAGTCTTCTTTCAGTGTGACATTGACAACGGACTGTCCGTTTACTTTTACCTCTTGGGTCAACATCCCTATATAACTTATAATGAGTGTTGCATTTTCTGGTACATTGTTTAGTGTATATTTCCCGTCCAGGTCAGTTACAACACCGTTATTGCTACCTTGTACAAGGATGGATACGCCAATTAGAGCGTCACCTGCAGCATCGGTTACGGTACCTGTCACTGTTTTTGTCTGGGAGAATGCCGGTATTGTTGCCAATAACAGGCATGCCGTCAAGAATAGACTCTTGAGCCAGATAGCTCTTTTAAGAAGATGTGCTTTACTCTTCATTGCATTAAATTTTTTTAGTGGATAACTTGTTTAAATTAATTCTTAAGCTCTGCGCAGTGCTTGAATTCAACTTTTTCGCAAAAGTATGTATTTCGATAAATGGAAAGTGAAAAAAACATTCATCAACAATACATGTCCTTGAATTTTAACAAATAATGAGACTACTCATTTACTACTCAAATTAATGTAATGTGTTGTATCTTAGATAGATATTTTTTTTAGGTTCATACGTTTTGAAGAGTCACTTTTTTCTTGTGTATGAAAGGTGGGTGATTCCTTTCATCGCATGACTGATGCGCCTTCTTTTGTCGACCTTACCGTCCTCTTTCTTTTGCCAATTGATTATTAAAAGGCTTTCGATACAATATTAAAAGGCTTCTAACACTATATTAGAAGCCTTTTAATGCCATTTCAGTCGTATAGTCAGTCCGGTTTGCCTTTACAGGCCTTCCACTTCTCTATATCATGGATATGGATTATGGCTTAGGACTCTCGTTTATCTTTTCGACACGGCTCTTTAATAGTTCGGGTTCTGTACCAGTACCCCGTTGGATTTGTCGATTTCAGTTTGCGGCAATGGCAACAGGGCATTCTTATCTTGATAATTCTTTCCGGCAGCTTGAAGCACCTCCTTGGCAATGCCCCAACGCACGAGGTCGTAGAAGCGATCGGGTTCCAGACCAAGTTCTACACGGCGTTCGTGGCGGATGGCATCCCGCAGTTCGCTTTGGTTGGTGGTGGTTACTTTGGGCAGAACATCTGTCAAGGTGCCACGGGCATGTGCACGTACTTGTTCCAGATAGTCGAGGGCTTCGGTGGGCAGGCCTTTTTCATTGGCTGCTTCAGCACCCATCAGCAATACATCCGGATAACGGATGATGCGGATGTTTACCCAGAAACCGTTTTTGGTATATTTCTTGCGCAGTTCCGGTTCGGTATAGGCTTTCTTGTTGAAGTAGGCTCCCATGGCGGTGGAAACCGGAGATTCCCCGTAAGGTTTGTTCGTGTTCTCTGGTGTGATGGGATCATCCACGCTTTTGCGGAAATAGAGCAGGGTGGCATCTTTACGCGGATCGCCTGCTTCAAAGGCTGTGCCCATCTGCTTGGTGGCCATGTGCCAGCCCCACCCCAAGTTCCAGTCACCGGCACCGCGCACGCCTTGTACTTCACAGAACTGGCTGCCGATGCTGAGGTCTGCCTTCATGGCATCCGTAGCCTCGCATTGCAACTCGAATACGCTTTCACCACAGTTCTCGCCTTCTACGGTAAACACCTTGTCCACTGGGGTATTCAGGTTGTAGATGCCCGACTTGATAACGTCGGTAGCAGCATCATACATATTATCCCAGTCGTTGCGCATCATGTAGGTACGTGCATGCAGGGAGCGTGCGGCACCCCATGTTGCACGTCCTGTATAGTCGGCACTCCAGGTCAGGGGAAGACATTTTTCGGCTTCGGTCAAGTCCTTGTCAATCTGCTCGTAAATCTTGTCGGCAGTGGTTTTGGGTATATTGGCTTCAGCAGCTTCCACTACCTTGAAAGTAACTAAAGGAACTTCCCCCCAGGCACGTACCAGATTAAAGTAGCAGTAGGCGCGGAAGAACAGTGCTTCACCTTTGGTCCGAATGTTCTCTGTATCTTCTTTGTGCTCACTTTTTTCAAGATCGTCCAGGATTTCGTTACACTGATAGATGATTTTGTAGTTCTGGTCCCAGTAAGCACCCAGTATTCCGTTTGAGGCTGTGTATTCGAAATCATCCCACATGGCAGCGTTGTCTGCGCCGTCGCCTGCGTCGCTGCCCTTTTCGGAATCCTCGCTGCGTACCATGTGAACCATGAATGCAGGGATACCGGCTGTGATATTGTAACTGCGCATCAGGTAGTAAACGTTATACATCTTTCCGCCTACCAGGGCATTAGGAGCGTCATCTTCGGTGAATTGGCCCAATGGGTCACGGTCCAGGAAGTCATTACAAGAGGTTAAGGCAAGGGCTGTTGCACCTGCCAGGAGTGTTGATAATATATGGTTTCTTAGTTTCATGTTTTCAATACTTGCTATGATTAATAATAGGGTTAGCGGGGGATCAGAATGTCAGGTTGAAGCCGAAAGTATAGATAGCCGGCATCGGATAGCTGCCGTCATCTACGCCAAAGGCGATAGCCGTACCTCCCAGTTCCGGAGTGTAACCGGTGTTATGTTTCCAGGTTTTCAGGTTCTGGATATTTACATAAAGCTTCAATGCCTGCATGCCGATTTTGGAGATTAACTTTCGGTCGAAATTGTAGGCCAGGGATATATTGCGGATACGGAAGAAGCTGCCGTCTTCGATGTAGTACTCGGAGTTCAGGTTGTTGATGGTATGTTTGGTGTTCAGCAACGGTTGGGTGTTGCTTGTACCGGGACCATGCCAGCGGTCCATGCGTTGCTCCATGAAATTGAACTGGCTCCAGTTGTAGTTGTCCCAGGTACGGTAAATCTGGTTGCCGGCTTGTCCCATCATATCGATGCCCAAATCCCAGTTCTTATAGCTTACGCCAAGGGTAATGCCGTAGCTCACGTCGGGGGTAGGGTCACCAATCATGGTGCGGTCGGCGGTGGTGATTTCACCATCACCGTTTACATCCACGAATTTTAAATCTCCCGGAGTGACTGTTGCCAAAGTATTCTTCGGCGAACTGTTGATTTCTTCCTGGGTCTGGTAAATGCCTTCCACTTTGTAGCCGTAAAAGTAGCCGATAGGGTATCCTGCCATGGTGTAACTCTGGCTCTTATCTCCTGCAATGATTGAATAGCCTTCTTGTACCAGGCTCAACACTTTATTTTTGATAGTTGTCAGGTTACCGCCGATGTTATAGCCCCAATCACCGATCTGGTCGCGCCAGTTAAGGGCAAGTTCCACACCCTTATTCTCGATGGAACCTAAGTTACCTATACCTGGAACTGTGCCTGAGATGCCCGGAACTTCGGCAAGCAAGTTCTTAGTCGTTTTCTTATAATACACACCTTCAAAGTGCAGGCGGTTACGGAAGAAGTTGGCTTCTGCGCCAACTTCCCATGCTTCTACCTTCTCCCAACGTAAGTTAGGATTAGGCAGGTAAGAAAGTTGATAGCCTGGATAGATGGCAGACGGAGTACCGAATACGGCAGAGTAGGCATTGCTCAACAGAGGTTCTGCCGGATAAGGCTTGTCCAGATTTTGGTTACCCAGTGTGCCCCAGGAACCTTTCAACTTTAACATATCCAGCCAGGTGATGCCCTTCATGAATTCTTCCTCACTCATCAGCCAGCCGGCACCTACTGAGTAGAAATTCTGCCATTGGTTTCCCGTATAGGAAAAAGCGGAAGAACCGTCACGACGGAAAGAACCGTTGAACAGGTATCTGCCTTTATAGTTGTAGAGGATGCGTCCCAGCATAGATACCGTACTACGTTCCCATTGTGTACTGTTGTTGGTGGCTGTACCGGCATCACCGATGCTTACGTACCACTTGTCGGGATTATTGGGGATTACCAGGCCTACGCCTTGTGTGCGGGCTGCACCAAGCAGCTCCAGTTCATTGTAATAGGTAGTGAAGCCTGCTGTAGCCGTCAGACTGTGCTCACCCCAAGTATTCTGGTAAGTCAGCAAGTAATCGCTCTGCACTTTTGTTTCTGTCTGTTTCTCCTGGCTTACTCCGGTTTTCCCGTCACCAAGGGTTTCTATTTTGCCTTCTACACTGTTGTCAAATACCTTGATGATAGGGGTATATTTGCGGGTGCTGTTTGAACTGTAGTCCATGGAGTACACCACCTTGAATTGGAAATGTTTCAAGAAGTCCCATTCTCCATACACGTTGCCGGATGTACGATAGTTTTCAGCCTTTGTTGTGTTGGCCTTTAATTCCACGTCTACCATCGGATTGTTCATCTGTGCCTTCTGGAACCCCGGAAGGGTGGTATACAGCCCGTATTCTTCATTGAACACATGAGCTACCGGGGCTGCCCGCAAGGCAGTGGCAACGCTCTTGGTGTCTGCCGGTAACATACGTGCACCGTTGAACTGGAAGCCTACCTTGAAGTTATCTGTCACTTTATAGTCATTGCTGACGTTCAGCGTAATCTTGCTGTACTTTTCTTTCTTGATGTTGCCTTGTTCATAGGCATAGCCGGCTCCAAGGTAGAAGCTGTGCTTGGCTGAAGCGCCGGTAATGCTGATGTTGTTGTTGGTAATGAAACCTGTCTGGAAGATTTCGTCCTGCCAGTTGGTATTACCTGTCCAATCGGTAAAATTAAATTCCGGATTGCCTTCGTTCTTCAATTGTTCGTTGTATAACGTCTTGAAGCCATCTGCATCTACCATGGCAATCTTGTCCGTGATGGCTTTGAAACCGAATGAGCCGTTGATATTTACACGCGTCTGGCCTTCTCTGGCTTTCTTCGTAGTGATAATGATGACGCCATTGGCACCGCGTACACCGAAAATGGCAAGTGAGGACGGGTCTTTCAAGATTTCCATGGACTCGATATCCTGTGGGTTCAGGAAGTTAATGTTATCATTGAACAGGCCGTCGACTACATACAGGGGCTTGTAACCATTGATGGAGTTTGTACCGCGTACACGGATTTCCGGTTCGGCACCTGCCTTACCGGAGTTGATTACCTGTACACCTGCCACTTTACCTTGTAGGGCGGATACAGGATTGACAACCGGCTTATTGGCTATTTCATCACCTTTGATATTTGTAATGGAGCCCGTCAGGTCACGTTTCTTGGCACTACCGTAACCGATGACTACAGTCTCTGCCAGCATTTGCGAGTCGTCTTTCATCTGGACATCAATTACTGACTGGCTGCCAACTCTGATAGCTTGTTTCTGCATTCCCACATAGGAAAATTCCAACGTGTTTTCCGGGGTTACCTGGATAGAGTATTTACCGTCTATATTGGTAATGACGCCATTTGAGGTGCCTTGCACCAATACGGATGCTCCGATCAGGGGTTCTCCCAATACATCGGTAACAGTACCCGTCACAGTCTTTGTCTGAGAAAAGGCTGGCATGGTTGCTTGCAACAAACATACCGTCAAAAATAGATTTTTCAGCCACGAGATACTCTTTAAGATAGGTTTAGGTTCTTTTTTCATTGCATAATTTATTTAAGTGGATAACTTACTTGAATTATGCATGGAACAAACAAAAAACAAAAAAGATGTCATTCAATAGTTAAAAAGAACTCATTTAAATTTTGAGCAGGTTGCAGGTTAAGTTTTTTGCGTAAACGATACCGGTTGTTTTCTACTGCACGAATGGAAAGGTTCATCAAGGATGCGATATCCTTGGTGTCCATGTTCAGTTTAAGGCAGGCACATAGGCGCAGGTCGTTGTTTGTGAGCAGTGGGTATGCTTCTTTTAGTGCTTTGAAGAATGTACGGTGCTTTTGCTCGAATTTAATCAGAAACATTTTCCAGTCATCCTCTGTGTCGAGGTTGTTGGCAAGCAGATTGTTTATCTTTTGATAAAGAGGAAGCAATGTCTTTTGTGTATTCTTGGTGCAAATCTCATCCACAATCTCTTTCAACTTCAGAATCAGTTCATTTTTGCGGATAATGAATGAGGTCTGTGTGAACAGTTCGGCATTCTTTTCCTCGATTTCATTCTGTAGCTCCTCATTCATTCTGCGCAGGTGTTCGGCTTCTTGTGCTTTCATGTGCCTGAGATGTTTGGTCTGTAACCGCTTTTTCATCAGCCAGAAGGCAATAAACAAGACTGTGATAATCAGTAGGATGCAAGTGAGGTACCACCAGATGGTACGGTACCATGGAGGAAGTATGTCGAAGTTGATGATGGTATCAGGAGAATAATTGTTCAATTCGTCTGTGGCGCGGATGTGTAGGGTGTAGTTTCCTTCCGGCAGACGGGCGTATGAGATGCTGTTACGTTGTTCCGGTCGGCTCCAGGTACTATCTACTTTTTCCAACAGGTATTCTACAAACAAGCTTTGGGCAAATGCATCATTGACGGAGAAGCCTACGGTGACAGTGTTGTCTTTGTAGGGTATCCGGAGGTGCTTGGACAGGTCGGCATATCCACTTGCCTGGTCCTGGCCTGTATGTACGAATTCCAGATTGGGAGGAGCGAGTTGTATGTTCTGGCGTTTGCTGTGTTGGGAGCTGTGAAGAATAAAACCGGCATCCAGACAAACCAATGAAAGAGAGTCGTTAAGTATGGAGATGTTCTCGAAAGCGGTAATCAGTGACAGATTATCAGTCTCTACCTTATAGCTCTCGTTGATGCGGGCGATATAACCGTCATAGAAGAAACGGTAAATAGAGGAGCCGGTGATGGCCCAGCTCTCTTCACTGTTGATGGAAACAATACGTTTGATATTGTTTATGTTCTGGAAACACTGGTTCAGAAGCTGGTTGGGTTGCAGCGTATCACTATTTTCGTCGTAGGAATAGAAGTGGTTGCCACTTCCCAGGAAAATGACACGTCCGCTCGTTTTGAAGATCTGCAGATGTATAGGGAGCGTACAGTCTTTTTCATGCCCGTAATAGGTATAGTAGCGGAAAGCGTCCATATCTTCATTTAACCGGCATTTGTATATGCCTTTGCTGACAGTTTCTAACCAAATATTGCCTAAATGGTCTATCTCTGCATCATAAATGGGATCAGTGATTTGCCGCATGACATTTACTTTTCCGGTTTCTTTGTTGACAATACGCAGTTCGTTGTAGGTAACGATAATTTGGATTTTTTTTCCATTGATGGTGGCTTCTACAATACGGAACACACCGGTGTTGAGACGGTAGAGCTGACGGATGCTGAAATCCGGGCAGATTTCAAGCAATCCATTGTTGTGGCCGCAATATAAATGTCCGTTAATCAGTTGCAAGGACCACACCTGCCCTTGCGTACCCTCGATGAACTTCAGTGAAGAGAATATTTCAAAATCGTTTGCTTTCTCTTCCGGTGTGTAGTAAACACCTTGATTGGTGCCTATCAGCAAGTAGCCATTCCATAAAGTAGCGGTATATACTGCACTGGAGTTGGCATCATTGCTTCGATAATAACTTAAGCCGTCTGTATAGCGGATGTAGGCAATCCCACGGTCCATAGCTACCCATATATTATTCCGGTTGTCCTCGTACAAGGACAGGATTGTGTTATTTTGCAGGGAGTTGGCAGCCGAGAAATGATTGAGGATATTTCCTTGTACATCTATTTCATAGATTCCACTTAACTGGGTTCCCAAATAGTAGGAGTTTCGTTTGGCGCAATAGATTCCGCAATTAAGCTCTTGGCCATGCAACTGGCTGGAAAGAGCATTGTTCCAAGGAATGAAGTTCTTTTTGTCGTAAATGTAGATTTCGCCTGTGGAGGTTCCGATTAAGTATCGGTCCTTACCATAAGGTAGAATAACGCGGGTGGTGGTTCCATTCAGGAATTCACTGCCTTCAATTTTACTTAGCCGGCCATCTTTGAGTTGGTGCAGAGGACCATGCATCTCTTGTACCCAGTATTCATTTCTCACTTTCAACAGTAACAAGAATCCTTCTGGAATGGTGAGTTGCCGCATTGTCTGATGGTCATAAACATAAATATTTCTGAAAGTTTGGAAATAGACTTTGCTTCCGTCTATCCAGATGCGCCAGAAACTTTCATTGTCCAAAACCTTGGGCGGGAGTAACTTATTTAAAGAGGTGTATTTCAGTTTGCCGGACTGGTCTCTGTCCCATCGTCCCAGTTCTTCAGCGCCTCCAGTGTAGATTGTATAGTGCGATTCTACAGCCAAAGCCCTGACTATCGGAGAATTGGGCATTGGATAGAGTTCCCATTCCATACCGTCGGATTCAAGTAATCCGATGTCATTCCCAAAATACATAATGCCTTTTTCATCCTGTCCAATAGACCAGTTTTTATTGGCTGCATGGTATTTATCACGGGCAAAATTGATGACATAAGGCTTTTGATTGGCAAAAGAATAACATGCCACCAGCAAGGACAGACAAAATAAAAGCAAATGTCTTTGGAGGTTCATGGTATGATTGGTATTGAATCTTGAAATCTTTAATTATCTGACAAAGATACAACCTATTTTTAAATCTTTCTTTTATAATATCATAAAAAAAACCTCTGAGAAGTGTTCTCAGAGGCCTTTAGTTGTTTGTCTTCATCATTAATACAAAATACGTGCGGATGATAGGACTCGAACCTACACGCCTCACGGCACCAGATCCTAAGTCTGGCGCGGCTGCCAATTACGCCACATCCGCAGGATAATTCTGTTTAGCGGGGACAAAGATAGGAAGATTTTTCGTTCTGGCAAATTGTTTTATGGATAAAGTCGTTTCATAAGGTGACTTTCAGCATTTTTCTCGCTTCCTCGATGATGGTGTCCAAGTCATTGTTCTCATCTTCTTTGCTCATATCCACCTTTTTGTCGGGGTCGATGCCGAATTCAATCTGTTGCTTCTTGGCATCAAGGTGCGGACTGGCGGAAAAGCGTACTCCCCATCCGTTGGGCAGTTCGGAAGAGAACGGCAGACCCGAACCGCCGCCGGTTTTGTCACCGACCAAGGTGACATTGGGGAAGCAGCGCATGGAGTTGACGAAATCATTGGTTGCACTATAAGAATGGCGGTTGGTCAGGACGACTACTTTCTTTTGCCAGCGGATGCTGTTGGAAGGTTCCACATAAATGGGAGTCGGGTCTGAGAAATCATTGTGCCCTTTGCCAGTCTTGTGCTGGATATATCCTGTCAGTATTTTCTCGTTTGTGAACCGTTGGGCCATTAGGGTGGCATTTGTCAGGTTGCCGCCGCCATTGTTGCGCACATCAATAATCAGGCCGTTGCAGGCGGAAAGATACAGTAGGATTTCATCCAAATTGCCGTTCCCGATACCACTGGAGAAATCGCCATAATAGATGTAACCTATGTTGTCCTCTAAAATGGTATATTTGGCACCTCCGGCAATGCGGTAGTCTCTTCCTAAGTACTTCTCTATGATACTTTCGTTGAAGTTACGGGGATAGTCCAGATACCAGTCCCAGTAGCGCGCCATGTTGGAAGAAGAGT
>ULQN01008948.1_pt1 | contig 21306 bp, 10 predicted proteins | sample 1954491 | NCBI WGS metagenome assembly ULQN01 (sample SAMEA4835656, study PRJEB28245) | human gut metagenome | biome: gut microbiome; material: fecal sample | place: Denmark | collected 2008
AACCAGGAACAGCAGGAAGTACAACAACACAAGACCAAGCCAACCCAAATAAATGGAACAATATATTCGAAAACCTACCAAAGTATGATGTAAAGAACAAAGAAATAGTATATACACTAACAGAGGAAGAAAAGACAGAAGGAGATTTAAGATATTATGACAGTGTAATATATAACGGTGCAAGTAGTAGCCGCGGAACAAATGAAGATGGCGAAGAAACAATAAATAGAGCTTCTAGTACGCAAACTGAAACTAGAATAGTAACAAACACAAATAAATATGGAAAAGTAACAGTACACCATTACATAATAAATACAGATGGAAGTACTACAACAACAAAAGTACCAAGTACGAGTGGAGCAGAAGTTCAAGATGTAGTAATAGAAGGAAAAGCAGGAGATCCATATAAAACAGAATCTGCAAAAAATATAAATGAAAAATATGAATTAGTAGCAGAAAAATTACCAGCAAATGCTACAGGAACACTAGAAAAATATAATACAGAAAAACCACAAGAAGTAATATATTATTACAAATTAAAACCAGCAAAAGTAATAATAAATTACCTAGAAAAAGATGAAGATACAGATGATAGTAACAACCAAGTTTTAGCAAATAGAACAGAAATAAATGGATATGTAGACGAAAAATACAATACAAACACAGCACATCGCAAAGAAACAATAGAAAAAGAAGGAAAAACATATACATTAGTATCAAACTCAGGAAACACAGAAGGAACAATGACATTACAAAACATATCTGTAACATACTATTATCTACAAAATTCAAAAGCAACAGTAAGATATGTAGAAAGAAATCCTGAGACAGGAGAGATAGTGAAAGACCTAGAAGAGCCAACAGTAAAAGAAGGACTAGTTGGAGATGAATTTGTAACAAATGCAAAGAACTTCTTAGGGTATAGATTAGTAGAAAGCCCAGAAAAAACAACAATTAATTTAAGCAAAGAAGAGCAAACACTAATTTACTATTATGAACCAGTATATTCAGGACTAGTAGAAAACCACATAGACGAAATAACAGGAAAATTGCTAGAAACAGAAGTACATGATGTACAAGTAGGCACAGAATATAACATACCAAGCAAAAATTTTGAAGGATATGATGTAGTAGAAACAAAACTTCCAGAGAATGCAACAGGAACAATGGGAAAAGAGCTAATTACAGTAAATTACTATTACATAAAGAAAGCAGTTTTAGAAGTAAATTACATAGATGTATTAACAAATACACCTTTAACAGAACAAATAGTGGATAATACAAAACATGAAGGTGACAAATACACTACTACTGCAATGGAATTTGAAAACTATGACCTAGTAGAAATACCAAGCAATGTAGAAGGAACAATGGTAGTGGAAACAGACGAAACTGGAAAGATAACAAATAATAAAACAGTAGTAACATACTATTATGCTAAAAAGTCAGCAGGAGTAGAGGAACACCACATAGATATAAAAACAAATAAAGAAATAGAAGAACCAATACTTCATGAAGGTCACATAGGTGATGAATATGACATAAAAGCAAAAGATTTCTTAAGCTACAAATTAGTAGAAAAGGATGAGGAAGGAAATAGTAAGTTACCAGAAAATGCAAAAGGAACAATGACAGAAGAAAAAATAGTAGTAAATTATTACTATAATCAGCCAGCAAAAGTAGTTGTACACTATGTAGAAAAGGAAACAGGAAAAGAACTAGAAGAGAAAAACCAAGAAACAGGTGAACTACAACAAGCTTTAGTAATAATAGAAGGTCAAAAAGACGATGATTACACAACAACAGCAAAAGAATTTGAATATTACACATTAATAGAAACAGAACTACCACAAAATGCAGAAGGAAAAATGAAAGTAGAAATAGTAGAAAATGAAAAAGGTGAAAAGGTAGTAAATAACACAGTAGATGTATATTACTATTATCAAGCTAAATCATTTAACATAGGAGTAGAAAAAGAAATAACAGGAATAGTAGTTAACGGAGAAAGAAAAGAAATAACAAATGGAAAACTAGAAAAGGTAGAAATTTACAGAAAGAAAACAGAAGAAACAAGTGTACAAATAGAGTATAAAATAAAAGTAAGAAACACAGGAGAAATAGCAGGAACTACAACAATAGAAGAAAAACTTCCAGAAGGAATGAAACTTGCAAATAATGATGGAATGTGGGAAGAACAAGACGGAAAGCTAATAAAAGTAATACCAGAAATAGGCGCAGGAGAAACAAAAGAATATACAGTATTATTAAACTGGGAACAAACTGGAGAAAATATGGGAGAAAAGGCTAATGAAGTAAAATTAGTAGAAACAGGAAATGTACCAGGATTTGTGGACAACAATGATAAAGATAATACATCAAAAGCAAATGTAATCATAAGTGTAGAAACTGGGGAAGGTATACCAGTAGTATTACTAATAGCACTAGTTGGATTAGTTGGATTAGAAACAGTAACATTAAGATATGCAGTAGTTCTAACTAAGAAGCAAAAGAAATAATCCAGAGAATTGTAATAATTAATAACAAAAAAGAATTTCAAATTTGAAATTCTTTTTTTGCATATAGGGATTTTAAGGACCGTCCCCAAAATCCCTGTTCAAAATCTTCCTTGTATTGAAAAGATAGTAAAAATGTAATATAATTGTAATGTGAATTTTTGAAGCCTACTAGATATAGCAAAAACTATATCCGTAGAAGGGATAGATAAGAGTATAATTTAGCTGTAATAACTGCTATTTTTTACTATTGACTATTATGTATAATATAGTAAAATACAGTTAGTATATTATGGGGAAAAAAGGATGGTAAAAAAACTATGAAACTTTTTAAGAAAATAGCTGTAATTGCTGTAACAATTATGTTAGCTATATGCTTAGGAACAGAAGCATTTGCAGCTACAAATCCAGTAACATTTGGACTAAGTGAATATAGAAGAGAAACAAATGGAAAACAATATGGGTACAGAATAAACAATGGAAATAAAAAGGTTTGGAAGGTTATTGTATACGAAAATGATGGAACTACAATGAATTTTGATAATACAATATATTGTCTAAAAGCAGAAAGAGGATTTTATACAGCGACACCAAATACTTTTAAACAAACATATGATAAAATGTTAGATTTTGCAGATAAAGCAAGCTTAGTACCAGCTATTTTCGAAAATGAAAATTACTACTATTCTGCTATGTGGATTTTAGACCATGCATATATACCATATTATGCAAAAGCAGGAGATTCTGTAGAAGTACAAGCTAAGAAGAAAGAGCAAGCAGCAAAAGATAGAGAAGCTTTATTAAATGCAACACAAATGAGTGATTCATTAAAAGTAGAACTAACAGATGATGATATAGATGTAGTACAACAAGTGGCTTTATGGTATTTTACAAATACAAAATCAAATGAAAATTCAGACATATACCATGTAGACTTTGCAGGAGAACCATCATTCCAAGAAGTTGCAATAGCAGAAAAAGGTGTAGGTTCTTATACAACAATTGCAGATGTTAACCAAACAAGAGCAGATGCAATGGAAAAATTATACCAATACATAGTAAGCAATGCTAAAAAAGATGAAAACATAGCATATTATAAAAATAATAATGGAAAAATAACAGAACCAATAACATTAGCAGAAGAAGTTAACCCAGTAGTAGAGCTAGATGGAAGTAATTACATAGTAGGACCATATAAAATAAATAAAAATAATGATTTACCATTTGAAATAGAAACTAAATTTGCAGACCAAAATGGAACAAATTTAAATGGTAAATACACATTATTAAATTCAAATAAAGAACCAGTAGAAGATGGAAAAACAATAAAAGATTTAATAGGACAAAGCTTTTATATTAATATTCCATCATCTGAAATAGATGATATAACAAAAATAGAATTTAGTTATACAGGTTCATATAGGGTAACATCAAAAGGATTTTGGACAACAACACAAAATCCAGATACAGTACAACCATTAGTTGCTGTCGAAAAACAAGAAATGCCACTAGCTGGTAAAAAAGAAGTTGGAGTTGCAAAAAGAGAATTTGACCTAGCTTTAAGAAAATTTATTTCTGAAGTAAACGGAAAAGAAATAAATAGAGAGCCAACAGTAGATATTGCGAATTTAAACAAGATGATAGATGGAACAAAAGTTACAACAGCAACTTATAATCATAACAAAAAGCCAGTAGCAGTAAAGCCAGGAGATGTAGTAACATATACAATAAGAGTATATAACGAAGGTGAATTAGATGGTTATGTTGGAGAAATAACAGATTATTTACCACCAGAACTAGAATTTATAAATGATATGGAAAAATATCCAAAAGAAACAGACTTTAACGCAGGTTATGGTTGGAAGATAGATGCAAGTAATAACAGAATAATAAAAACAAACAAACTTGCATATTCAACAGAAGCAGCAAATAAAGACCAAAATGCTAATAATTTAATAAAAGCATATAATGGTACAACATTACAGTATAAAGAAGTAAAAGTAAAATGTAAAGTTAAAAATTCAACAGAAGCATTAAAGAAAATTACAAATTTAGCTCAAATTACAGCAGAAACAGATAGTAAAGGAAATCCAGCAACAGATAGAGATTCTGCTCCAAATGGAAATTTTGCATTACCAGGAGATACAGAATTACCAACATATAAAGATGAAGAAATAAATTCAGGAAAAACATACATACCAGGACAAGAAGACGATGATGACTTCGAAAAAGTTATAATACAAGAATTTGACTTATCTTTAAGAAAATTCATATCTGGAAAAAATGGAACAACATTAATAGGAAGAACACCATCTGTAGATACTACAAAACTTGCAAATGCAACAGCTACAACAGCAGAATATAACCATCCAAAGAAACCATTAGACATGAAAAGAGGAGATGTTGTAGAATATACAATAAGAGTATATAACGAAGGCTCAATAGATGGATATGCAAATAAAATACAAGATAAATTACCAGCAGAGTTAGAATTTTTACCAGAACATGAGACAAACAAAACATATGAATGGCAATTAGCAGAAGATGGTAGAACAGTTACAACAGATTATTTATCTAAAGAAAAAGAAACTTCTTCAAGAAAGAATTTATTAAAGGGATTTGATGGAACAACATTATCATATAAAGATGTAAAAATCGCTTGTAAAATAAAAGACACAGCAGAGTTTGGCAAAAAATTAACAAATTTAGCAGAAATAACAGAATCTAAGGACTCAGATGGAAATGCCGTAATAGACAGAGATTCTGAAACAGGAAACATTCAAGTACCTAGTGATGATGGATTACCAACATATAAAGACAACGAAATAAATAGCGAATATGTACCAGGACAAGAAGATGATGATGACTTCGAAAAAGTAAGGGTAGTATATTTCGACTTAAGCCTAAGAAAATTTATAACAGGAGTAAATGACAAAGATATAACAAATAGGGTACCATCATTAAGTATGGGTGAAGATGGAAACATTAAATATGACCATACAAAAGATCCAGTAGAAGTAGAAAATGGTAATGTAGTAACATATACAATAAGAGTATATAATGAAGGATTATTAGATGGATATGCAAAAGAAGTAAAAGACGATATTCCAGCAGGTTTAAAATTCTTAGCAAATAACCCAATAAATAGGGAGTATAGATGGCAAGAATCAGAAGATGGACAAAACGTAGTAACAGATTATTTATCTAAAGAACAAGAAAAAAATGATGGAGACAATTTGCTTAAAGCATATGATCCAGAAAAGGGACTAACAGAGAACAATCCAGATTATAGAGATGTAAAAATTGCCTTTGAAGTAACAGAACCAAATACTTCAGACAGAATACTAGTAAATACAGCAGAAATAAAAGATGACAGTGACAGTTCTGGTGATCCAATAGATGATATAGATTCTACTCCAAACAACAATAATGAATGGAATAAAGAAGACGATTTGGACAAAGAATTTATAAAAGTAAAATACTTTGACCTAAGCCTAAAAAAATGGGTAAGTAAAGCAATTATAATAGATGAAGATGGAAAGCAAACAGTACAAGAAACAGGTCATACAGGAGATGAAGATCCAGAGCCACCAGTAAAAGTTGACTTGGGAAGAAGAGACATAAATAAAGTAACAGTAAAATTTGAATTCCAAATAAAAGTAACAAACGAAGGTGAAATAGCTGGATATGCAAAAGAAATAACAGACTATATACCAGAAGGATTAAAGTTTATAGAAGAAGATAATCCAGATTGGTATAGAAGAGAAGAACTAAATGGAAAAGAAAGAGTTGCGACAAAAAAATTAGAAAACACATTATTACAACCAGGAGAAAGTAGCTCTGTACCAATAATATTAACATGGATAAATAACCAAGATAATATGGGATTAAAGACAAATATAGCAGAAATAAGCCAAGATTATAACGATAGCCATACACCGGATATAGACTCTGTACCAGACAACTTTAAAGAAAACGAAGACGATATAGACGATGCACCAGTAATGCTTACAATAACACTAGGAGATGCAAAATTATACCTAGGAATAACAGCATTAGTAGTAATAGCGCTAGGTGGAGGAATCTTTATAATTAAGAAATATGTAATCTAAAGGAGGGATTTCGGGGACGTACCTTAAAATCCAGGTAGTTTTACCAAATTATAATAGAAACTTAAAATCCCGATGAGGGTTTAATTACAAGAAAAATAAAAAGCGAATGTTTTTAGTATAATGAATTCAAATTATTAGATAAGAGAGTTTATTAATGAGGATTCATTTTATGAAAAGCATTCGCTTTTTCAAAATTAAAACGAATGGGAAACAAAGTAAAGGTTTTTAATTGCAAAAATAATAGTTTTATGATATTATATTAGTTACCATAAAATAGAAATGAGGGAATAATATGAGAACTGAAAAAACTATAAAAGAAATGGTGGAGCAAGTTGAAGTAGCTTCAACAACTTTCGAAAAAACAAATACAGATTTAAAAAGGAAATTCTTACTATGGAATATAGAAGCATTTAATACAATTGCATCTGCAGTATCTGTAAATAGAGGTTCATTTGGAACAGGATATCCATTCTATGTATTAGATAAAGACTTAAAAGGAGATATACCAATTATATCAGAACAAGTTAGATACAACAGACAATTAGTAAAAGATGGAGAGCCAGTACAAAAGTCAATATGGGAATGCAAGGAATGCTTAAAGAGAAATTATGCAACAATGCCAGATCTTAAAACTGTATGCAAGCCATGTCCTAATATGCTAGATTCATTAAAGCCAAGAAAGCTTATAAATAGACTACCAGACTTAGATATGTGGATAGTATGTAAAGATGGTAAAGTAGAGGTGGCACAAGAAGAGTTAACAAAGTTGTTAGAAAAATATAATATGAGAACATCAGACGTAGACCCACTGAAATCTCTAGATGAAGTTGCAGAAATAGCTACTACTTTAAAAGATGGTAAATTTCCAAAAACATTCTTACCAATAGACACTCATATAATGGAAGAATCTGCAATGATAAAATTAATAGAGCAAGTTCCAGACGAATTAAAAGAAGCTAAGAAATCTGGTAGGAAGCCATATTTGCCTATAAGACCAAAATCTTTTAGAAAAGAATGGCAATATGACGACGAAGCTTATAACTTTATTTATGATTATCTTTCAGCTTTTACAGCATTTAATTTTCCCCCAAACTTAGAAAAGACTTTAAAAGCAAGTAGAACTAGAGTAATAGAGGACAATACACCAGAAGAGTTATTCGAATTTCTTATGCAATCAGCAACTCCGGCTAATTTTAGAAGATTTCAATCATACGAGTTAGAAAGAATTTTCTTAAAAAGAGTAGCAGACTGGAAAATACAAATAAGTAAAAACAAAGAAAAAACTGATAAAAGTGAAACAATAGAACATAAAATATATGAAGGAGACGATTATGATGAGCGTTAATAAAAGAATAGATTTACACATACACTCAACAGTTTCAGATGGAGTGTTAGAACCAAAAGAGATAATAGATGAAGCTTATAAAAATGGAGTATCTGTAATTGCAATCGCAGATCATGACACAATAGAAGCATATACAGATGAATTATTTGAATATGCAAAAAGTAAAAATATAAAACTTATTAAGGCGGTAGAAATGTCTACGAAAGCTAAAAAAGCAGGAGTACATGTTTTAGGATATGACTTCGACTTAAATGATGAAAAATTTAGAGAAAGATTAAATAAAATAAGAAATGCAAGACATGACTATTTGCATAATGTTGCAAAAAAACTAGAAGAAATAGGATATTATATAAATGTAGAAGAGCTAGATAAAATAGATGCAGTTACAAAAGCTCATATTGCATTAGATGCAACAACTAATCCACAAAACAAAGAAAAGCTGTTAGAAGAATTTGGACATATTCCAAATAAAGGCGAATTTATAGAAACTATTATGAATGAAAACTGCCCAGCATATGTAAAAAAAGAAAGTGTAACACCAAAAGAAGCAGGAGAAATAATAAGAGAAGCAAAAGGAAAAGTTGTATTAGCGCATCCAGTAGCATATGCACATGAAGATAACCTTACAGATAAAGAAATAGAAGATATAATCAATGATATGAACCCAGATGGGTTAGAAGCAAACTATTTATATGCAGATAGAAATGACAAAAAATTCGATGAAACAAAAAAATGGAATAAATTTGCAAAAGAACATAATTTATTTGTAACAGCAGGTTCAGATTTTCATAACAAAGATGGTATTAGACCAGAGATAGGATTTGTAAACACAGAGTTTACATTATCAGAAGAAGAAATAAATGAAATTCTTAGAAATTTAGAAAAATAAAAGCAGAAACAAGGTAGAGCTTTACTCCGAGTATAAGGAGTAGGGCTCTATTTTTTCTTTGCTAGAAAATCTTAAATACGTTGTTAAATAAAAGGATATGTATAGAGCAATTGTAAATATTTTAACTTAACACTACTTCTTTAGGCAGACAGGGATTTTAAGGACCGTCCCCAAAATCCCTACCACATCTCTGTATGAATTTTTAAAATGTCATAATAATTTAATATATAAAAAAATAAGAAAACAAAAAACGTCAAAATAACCTTCCGTAGTAGGATAGAAGTAATAATTTTTTAAAGTAAATAAATGGGAAAATACATATATTGAAAAGAGATTTTTTATGTGATAACATTTTTTTTGATAGAACAAATTAAATGGGAGAGGACATAACTATGAAAAAATATGTATTTTTTATAGTAAGCATTGGGGTAATTCTAGCAGGATTATTATTTTATAATGTTTACAATGTGCAAAAAGAAAATATGAAAAATTTTGAAGAGCCTGGTTATATATTGCAAAGTGCAAGTGGACAGACTCAAAAAATAGATAAGTATTATTTCAATGCAAATGAGGAGTATAAAGTTAAAAATAACCAAAAAGTTATTTTTAAAGATACTAGTGGTGATGAGGTTACAACAACAAAAGATAACTTTATTCACTATAATAATGGTGCGATAAGTAGTTTAAAAAAAGGTGTTCTAATTAATTTAGCTAATATAGATCAAGACCCAATAACATATTACAGTATATCTGCAAACCAAATAGTAAAAAAACAAAGCGAAAATTATTATATAAATCATCTTAATAATAAACTACAATTTAAAAACCTAATTTGGAAGATATCAGATACTAAATATTTAATAGCGGGAAGTGCCATGACAGTAACATTTGATGATGGAACTACAAAAGAAATTAATGGCTACATAGAATTAGAATATTTAGATAACCAAATAATAAAACTATATAATCAAGAAATTATATACCAAACAATATCTAGCAAAGTTAATATAAAAATGCCAGAAAATATAGAAATAAACTTACAAAGTAAAGCTGTAAACAAAAATGGCGAAACAAAAATGAACCTTGCAAATATGGTAATAGATTCAGATGATAATGTAGAAATTGTAGAAGAAACAAAAGAAGATAAATATAAAGAGAATAAAATAGAAGAATCTTTACAAAATGAAATAGATACAGAAAATGTAGACAACGAAGAAACAGGAAATAACCAAAACCAAAATAATCAAAATGGAAATGGTAACGGAACAAATAATCAAAATGGACAAGATTCACAAACAGGTACAAATGTTGAAGGAAATGTTCAAGATGGAAATGTAGGAGAAGGACAAAATGGTGGTTCTGGAGGAATTATAGAAGAAGTAGTAGAAGACTTACCAGAATTAGTATCTCCAGTATTTAAAGTAGAAAGTTTTGATGTAGATTCTATAAGCTTAAATGCACGAGTTACAATACAAGATGACGAAGCAAGACTTGTAAGAAACCCATACATAAAAATATTAGATAATGCAACAGGTAAAAATGTATATGCAAAAGAAGAAGCTTTAGGAACATATAATATAGATATAGCAGTTTCAACATTATCACCAGAAACAGACTATACATTAGTAATAGAGTCTGCATATGATGTGGATGGAATAACATATACTAAAAACTTTGTATACAAAATATTTAGAACAAAAAGTGTTGGAATAAGATATGAAAAAGATGTGTTTACTAACAATTCTTTAAAGTTTAGAGTATCAGTAGACCCAGACTCAAAAGTAAAAAGTGCAGAAATGTCATTAATCTCTCCAACAGGAACAGTAGAACAAACAGTAGAAGTAGGTAATGGAACACAAGCAGGAGAAACAGCAGAATTTATAGGACTTAACTCTAATACAGACTATAAAATAAGAATAGCTAATGTATTATATAATGGACAAATAATTTCTAATGGTTTTGAACAAGAAAAAACATTTAAAACATTAAAAAACAAACCACAAATAGTAGGTCCAGAATACGAAATAGATAAAAGAGAATCTACATTCAGATTAAATATAACAAATGTTATAGACCAAGATAATGGTATACAAGGATATAGATATGAAATATATGATACAAGAAATGATTTAGACGAAGAACCTGTTTATAAAAAAGAAATTGCAAGTAAAGAAGCTATTACAGTAAAAGTAGACGAAAAAATATTGTCAAGAGGTGTGCCATATGCATTTAAAGTAATAGCAATATTTAATGACAATGAAAAAATAGTAGAGTATGAAAGTGAATTCAGTAATGTTATGAAAATGGACGGTGTAGAATTTCCAACAGTTAGATTCGAAAAAGAAACAATAACATTCGAAAGAATTCAAGGAAAATTAATAATAGAAGATCCAAACAACACAATTAAAACAGATGATACAAATAAAATGTTAATAACATATACAGATTCTACAGGTTATACAAAACAATTTTCATATCAAGGTGGATTAACAATACCAATAGATATAAATGACTTAAGAAGTAATGAAACATATAAATTTAGAATATTTACAACAATAGACTTAAAAGATGATAACGACCCGATAGACGAATGTTATATAGGTGGAGCAATAATTCAAACATTGAAACCAGATGCATTAATGGGATCATTTTTACAAGATAATACAGATACTAAAAATACATTTAATATTAAATTTAAATTAAAAAAATCAAATGAAGAAAACTCTGGAAGTATAGATACAGTAAACCCAGATGACCCAACATTACAAGACTTAGAAGCAAATGTTCTTTCAAATCTAGAATTTAGAATATATGCAGGACAACCTATCCAAAATGCTGATGGAACAGTAACAATGCCAGGAACAGCAATAAGAAATGTAAAAATAAAAGACGAATACGCTCAAGACCCATATAAGAGTAAAATAAAAGAAGAATATTATGATGAAGTAAAATCTATAACTCCAGAATTTTTTGGAGCAGAAAACAAAGACTTCAAAGACCAAAAATATACAATACAAGTATTAAACGCATATGACTACACATATGCAGGCGGAAACAAGATACCATTAATAGAAGGATTAGGATATGACTACTATGTTGTAACAACAAATGGATTTATTCCAGATCTACCAGCAGATCCAGAAAAAGCTATAACTGTAACACCTGTTAGAAATCGTGATACAGACTCACCAAGAACTGAACTAAATGCAGAAACAATAGTAGGATATAAAGCACAAGCTAAATATGATAATAACCAAAACTATGCTGTAAAGATTATATACAATATGTATGACTCTACAACAAATGAAGTAGTAGGAACACAAGAGATAGAAATAGGAGAAGATGGAGTTATTCCACCAGCAATCTTTAATGTAGGTGATGGTACAAAATATAATGTTCAAGATGTAGATGAAGCAAGAAGAGGAAATAAATATTATTTTACATATAAAATGATGTTAGATTTAAACCATGATGGTGAAGGAGAAACAGAATGGCCACTTCCAAGTGATAATGTAACATTAAAATCTGAAGAAGTAGAACCAAATAAACAACAACCAAGAATTATAATGTATCCTTCAATATCTACAGACAAAGTATTTAAATTTAAATATAAATCTTTAGATATAGATAATGCACTAGAAAAAGATGAATTGACAGCATATATAAATACAACAATAAAGAAAGATACAAAATCAATAAATCCAAATACTGGAGATGTATTTGAAGAAATATCATTCGAAAATTTAGTTGCTGGAAATTTAGAAATAAGAACAAAACAAAGAATTTCTAAAACAGGTGAAGCAGTAGACATAGGCTTAGCTTACCAATATTTCGAAGGAAAAAGAAATATACAAGACCTAAAATATAGGCTAGAAGTTGAAGAAAACAGTGTAAACATAACAATTTCTGGAGATATAGAAAAGCTTTCTAAAATAGTTGCAGTTAAAGCAACATTTACAGATACAAAAACACAAACAATAAAAATAGAAAAAGACTTAAAACCAATAAGAAATAATATGTTGACAGTAAGCTTTAACGACATTTCAGAATTATTAAATGAAGAAACAAAAGTAGATTTAGAAGCATATTATGATACAGGAATTACAGGTTATGATTTAGAAAGTGATTATGTAGCATATCAAAAAGCTTATAAATCTGGAGAAGATATAAACTATTATGCTATAAATAAAGAAGGAAGAGTAGTTCCAACAACAACTATAAGTGAAAATATGTATAATAGAACTAATGGAATTAGCTCAGAAAAAGGTACAACATTCAATTTAGTAAACCCTATAGATAACAAAAAAGCAAATTTTGAATTAAGCTATTCAGAAAAAGGATATACATATCAAAATGATGTAGTATTACAAAAAGAAATAGGACTAGCACCACTAACACCAGAAGGAAGCAATATAATTAAATTCAATTTAATTATACCAGGAATAAGTTTGTTAAAAGAAGGTAGTACAAGTGAACTAGACATAACAGAAGAATTGGATAGGGTTAAAGTTAATGCAAGTATAATTACAAAAGATGGAATAGAAATAAAAGATAATAACATAATTGTAGAATTGTGGAAAACAGATGAAAACTTAAATAATAGTGAACAAATAAAAGAAGTAGCAATACCAGTAGCAGACTTCAAAAAACAAATAACAATAGACGGGTTAGAACCAAAAACATATTATTACTTAAAATTTAGAGCAGAAATACGCAACACAACAAAAGGTGTGGAAGAAGAATTTGTAGAAAAATATTTATATGACGTAGATTATGATACAGTAGGAAAACTTTATTATTTCTCTACACTTGCAAATGTAAACATAGAAAATATAAAAGTAGAATATAGCCCTAATAGTTATGCAGATAAAGACATAAAAGTATCATATACATTAGACAAAGTATTAGGATTCCAAAAATTAAAACATATAATTTATAGACAAAATCCAGATACAGGTGCATATGAAGAAAAAGTTGCAGAATTTGATGATGACCTTCCAAAAGCAATAATGGAAGAATTTGTAGATGTAAACCCAGGAAGTATATTTACTTTTGGAACAAGATATAAAATATTTATAACACCAATTGCAGTAATAACAAATGGTGAAGAACAAAAAGAAATTGACTTAGGAACAAAAGAAGCAGAATTTTATTTATCACCATTAAGTTCACCATTAGTAGGTATAGATGGATATCGTCTAGACACAGTAAATGATGATGGGACAACAGATATTGGAAATAGAATAAGATTTAAAGTTACAATGTATGATAATGACAGAATAGTAGTAGGAGATAAATACACTATAAAAATATATGATCAAAACCGTGAAGATATTACACCAGAAGAATATAAAGGTGAATATAGTACAGATGATGCAAATAATGTATTTGAACTAAAGAATATAGCAAGAGACCAGAAATATACAATAGAAGTAAACATGGACTTAGACTATCCAAACGATGGTAAAGAACCATATATACATGATTCTTCAAATACACGTACAGTAGAACCCGTAAATGAAAGTGGTATTTCTGTGGGAAATGTAACATCAACAAACAATCAAACAGAACCAAATAAAATAGATTTATTATTCTACAATAGTTACAAAATAGACCAAATAGACCAAATAAGATATTCAATTTATAATACAAGTGGATATAACCAAAGTGATATAGAAGATTTTGTACCAAGAGAAATACAGTCACAAATAGATAAAGACACATATTATAGTTTTACATTAAATAAAAATTTACCTACACAAGGTAAATATTATGTAGAAATGCAATTCATAAGAGATGGTGAAATTGTAGACACAGCCAGAATAGAGCATATTTTTGTAAACGGATAAACAGGTTACAATAAACTTAAGGAGGATGTATTCCTCCTTAAGAATAAAAAATAGGGGTGAATAATTTGAGAGCTTTAGCAGCAGGAAATAAAAAAAGATTTGCACTTTTTGCAATTATAATAATCACAATAATCATATTATTAATTACAAGTCTACGATTAGCCTTAAAACATGAAACAGAACAATATAAAATAGAAAGTAATATAACATTATATGATAGTGATTATGTGCCAATAAAAACAGAAGAAGAAGCAACCATAAACAAAAAATGGGATGGAAATTATTACTTAACATTAAATAATTCTAAAAGTACATATAAGCTAAACAAAAAAGTTGTAAGCTTTAACGAAACAAAATCTAAAGTAACACTTTACGGTGAAGTATTTAAAGTATTATTTGATGGACAAGTAGAAAAATATGTAAAAGATACAGAAATAAAAAATAACTCTGGAGATCAATTTTATAAAATTGCAGACAGACAATATTTGTTAATAAGCGATTCTATAAGAAACGAATCTGGAAGTATAAGTACATCAAAGTATTTATATGTAATAATAGATAAATCTGGAAATACATTAATATTAAATAACCAAATTTATGCAAAAACAATAAATCCAATAGTTCTTACTACAAGTTCTTATAAGTTTGATATTGCAAACGAAAAGCTAATAGTAGGAAGTAACGAGATTGACTTAAAGAAAATAATAGGAAGTTCTAATGAATACAAAGAAAAAGAACCAGAAGAAGAACCAGAAGAAAATAGAAATGAAGACAAAGAAGATTCAAAAGATAAAGTAGAACATGAGCAAAATAATAACAACAATGGAAACCAAAATAGCAATATACAAAATGGAGAAGGTACAGCAGTAGGAAACCAAAATGCACAAAATAATCAAAACAACAATTCTAATTCAGGAAGTAACGTACAAGGTGGAGGACAAAGTGGAGGAATAACAAATTCTAACACAAATAAAACACCATTATCAAAAAGTGTATCTTTAAGAGGAGCAATAGCTACATCGTCTTATATAGATATAGAATATGCAGTACAAGATCCAGAGCATAAATACCAAACAGTATATGCATTTGTAGAAGCTGTTGGATACGAAAACATGATAGCATTAGACAAAAATGCTACAACATATAGGCTAACAGATTTAGAGCCAAATACAGAATATAAAATAACACTTGGATATAAACAAATAACAGCAGATAACGAAATAGAAGATCAAATAGAAGATGTGTTATCTGTAAGAACTACAAGAATAAATGCAAAATTAGACATAACAAAAGTATTAGCAGGAAAACAAAAGGTTTATTTTAATTTAAAATTAGATCAAAACTATGCATTTGACTATGCTAAAGTTGCATTATATGTAGATGGAATGAAAGAAAGTGATTTAGTTGTAAACTTAACAGAAGCTGTAAAGCAAAATGGTTGGTCAAATGTACTTACATTTGAAAATTATGGAAGCGAAATAGTTTTACAAGTAGAAGGAACATCACATGATGGAACACCAGTAAGCACAAATATTCAAGCAAAATATAGAAATTATTAAAAGGAAGGTGAAAAACAATGGAACAAGTTTTAGTAGCGACAATGAGTAGCATTGGATGGATGATAGGTTTAACATTCTTAGGACTAGGTTTAGGAATAGGAATATTAGGGTCAAAAGTTGCAGAAGCAGTAGGTAGAAACCCAGAAACAAAAAGTGATATTGTACATTCAGTAATGACAATATTAATAGTAGTTGCAATATTCTTATTACTACTATTTGCATTTGTATTTTTACTATTATTTTACAATCCTTTAACAGTATAGTAGGTGAAAGATTATGGAATTAATAATACCAGCAGTTATAATAGTCTTAATAATGTTTATATTTACATTCTTTATGTTTAAAAACCTAGTAAAAAGAATAAACAGTAGTACTAAAAAATATTTTTTAGATAAATTACAAGATTTTGACTATATAATAGCTGAAAAAGAAAAGGAAATAGAAATATTATCTGAACAAATAAAACGTTTAAATGAAGCTAAAGAAAATGGAGAAAATGGAGAAATTGTCGAAATACCAGTATATACAAAACCAGATGAAAAAATTGTATATGACATTCCAACTCCAGAATTTAGAGAATCTGGATTCTTTAAAAATTACAAAAATTTAAACAAAGAATTTGAGGTAGATAGTGAAAAAATTATAAAAGACTTTATAAAGACACATGAAAATGATGAAGATAAAGAGTATAAAGAATTATCAGCATTTAAAGAATTATTTACACAAAATGCTATATACGAATCATTAACATTAACACCAGAAGAACAATTAATTTTGGTAGAAAGTGTATTAAATAGTGAAAATAAAGAATATGTAGAACCAATAATAGAAACAATAAAGAATTTTAATGTTTTAGAAATGTTAGATAAAATAAACGAAAGAATGGACAAAATATCTCCTACAATATATGTATATGTAGGAAGAGAAAGTAAGAACTATGATTACTTAAGTTCAAAAATAAAGACAAAATTATTTAAAAATATGTCAAAAGGTATTATTATAGAATACAAAGACAAACTATATGACTATAGTATATAAACTGAACTTTATGGATGTCCTTAAAAGTTTACAAAAAATGAACTAAAAAAGACATCCAAAAGCTTCAAAGTATATAAAGAAAAGGAGAAAAAATGGGCGAGCATATTAGCAATCTTGTAGAAAACAAATTAAAGAAAATTAAAGAAGAAAAAAATGTATTTGATACAGGAAAAGTAATTAGGCTAAAGGACTATATTATAGAAGTATCTGGACTTGAAAATGTTACTTATTATGAAAAAGTAATAATAAGAGGAAAAGGAATGGGATATGTTAACGAAATAAAGGAGAACTCTGTAATAGTAGCTGTTGTAAAAGAAGATGAACCAATAAAAATTGGTGATACAGTAAATACAACAGGGGAAAGATTTAGAGCAATTTTTGCAGAAGAAGCTCTAGGTAGAGTTACAGATTTATTCGGGATAGATTTATTAACAGGAAGAGCATTCGAAAAATTTAAATATATAGATATAGAAAAACCAACAGTACCTATAATGGACAGAACACCTGTAAATAGACCTATGATGACAGGAATTGCTGGAATTGACTTAATATACCCAATAGGTAGAGGTCAAAGACAATTAATAATAGGTGATAAAAAAACAGGAAAAACCCAAATTGCTTTAGATACTATAGTAAACCAAGGAAAAATAATGAAAGAAAAGTCTAACAAAAATGATATTATATGTATTTATATAGCAGTTGGTAAAACTAAAAAAGAAATAAAAACAATATATAATGAACTATTAAGAAGAAATGCATTATCATATACAATGATAGTAGCAGCAACAAATGATGATAAAACTACAGTACAAAGCTTAATACCATATGTAGGATTATCAATTGCAGAAGAATACATGATGCAAAAGAAAGATGTAGTAGTTGTAATTGACGATTTAAAAAGGCATGCAGAAAGCTATAGAGAAATAAGCTTAATATCTAACAAAGCACCAGGAAGAGAGGCATATCCAGCAGACATATTCTTCTTACATTCAAGATTATTAGAAAAAGGATGTCAACACAAATGTGGTGGATCTATAACAATTCTTCCAATAGTAGAAACAAAAGGTGGAGATATAACAGATTATATTTCTACAAACATTATATCTATAACAGATGGACAAATTGTATTATCTGAAAAACAATTTAAAAAAGGTCAAAAACCAGCAATAAATTATGGTGTATCTGTTTCAAGATTAGGAGGAGCAGTACAAACAAATGAAATGAAAAAATTAGGCTCTAGTGTAAGACTTAAACTTTTAAGTTACTTAGAAACAAAAGAAGTGTATGAACTTGCCAATATGGATGAAATGAGCCAAGAATTAAGAGAGAAAATGAAAATAGGAAAAGAAATAGAACAATCCTTAAGACAAAATAAATTCTCTCCATTATCACAAGAAGAAATAAAAGAAAGATTCAAAATGTTAGGTGAGGATGCTAAATGAAAATAAGAAATGTAGTAAAAGTAATGAATTTTCATTCTTTACTTAGAGTAGATACTGCAAGAAAAAATGCTGAAAAGTATTTTGAATATGAAAGAGAAATTACAGACTTTGCAGACAATATACTAAACAACAGAAATTTAATATTAGACAAGAAAATTTTAAAATTAAATAAAGAAGATAAACCTTTAAATGTATATATTGGAAATGACTTAGGATTTTGTGGAAACTTTAATACAAATGTAAATGACTTAGCAAAAGCAGATGCAAATGTAGATAAAATTGTTATAGGAAAGAAAATTACAAACGAAAAACAAAATGTAATTTTATCAATGACAAAAGATGAGTATCCAAATAAGATAGGGGAGATTGAAGATATTTTGTATGATGCAATATTAAATGCAAAATATAGTGAAGTAAATATCATCTATAATCATTATTATAACATAAGCAAAATAGAGTTAAGAAAAAAGAAAATACTTCCAATAGAAAATATAAAAGAAGAGGAAATACAAAGTAAGAAGCAACATTTAGAAGACTTTGCAATAGAAGGAGATATAAACAGTATATTAAGAAATATAATTGTACTATATTTATCTTATGAAATAAAAATTGCAACAGAAAATAGTTTTGCTTCAGAAAATATTATGAGACAAACCATAACAAAAGAATCTTTAAAGAAATTAGATGAAATAGAAGAAGCTAATTTAAGAAAAGAAAGAAAAGTTATAAAAAATAAGAACTTTAAAAAAGTCTTAGAAAACTTTACAAATTTAAATTTTAAAGAAGAATAGTAGGAAGGTGTAGATATAATGACAAAAAAAAAGGAAATAATAGGAAGAATAATTGGTATTTCCGAACTTAATGTTAAAATATTATTATTTAGCGATAATGTTAAAATTAATGACATATTAACATATGAAGATGAAGAAGGTATAAGAAAATTTGAAGTTGTTCAAATAGATAATAATATAGCATCTACAGTACCTTTTGAAAGAGTTATAGGACTAAAAAAAGGTGGAGCTGTAGCCTTACAAGAAGGTGGACTACAAATAGAATATTCAGATGCAATGTTAGGAAAAGTATTTAATCCATATGGAGAAGTAATAAACCATAAAGAATTAAAAACTGTAAAAACAAGAAATGTATATGACAGAAAACTTTCTTTTAAGGAAATAAATATAAATAATGAGCCATTATGGACAGGAATAAAAGCATTAGACTTTTTTGCACCACTTCAAAAAGGTTTTAAAATGGGTCTTTTAGGTGGAGCTGGAGTTGGAAAAACAGTTTTAATAAAAGAAATTATAAACAATGTTTACAAAAGATTAAAATCTAATGCTGTATTTATAGGTGTTGGTGAACGTTCTCGTGAAGGACAAGAATTAATAGAAGAAATGCAAGAATCAGACTTACTAGATAAAATGTCTATGGTATTTGGACAAATGGGTGAAAATCCATGTTCACGTTCTAAAGCTGTATATAGTGGGTTAACACTTGCAGAGTACTTAAGAGATGAAAAGAATCAAGACGTATTAGTGTTTATAGATAACATATATCGTTTTATTCAAGCAAAATCTGAAATATCAACAGAAATGAAGAGAGTTCCAATAGAAAATGGATATCCTACAACAATGGTGTCAGATGTAACAGATGTAGAAGAAAGAATAAATTCTACAGACAAAGGATCTATAACATCATTTCAAGCAATATATATACCAGCAGATGATATAACAGATGAAGCTGTTCAAGCTGTTACAACACATATGGACGGGCAAGTAGTTCTTGACCGTAAAGTTGCAGAAAAGGGTATTTACCCAGCAATAAATGTATTTAAAACTACAAGTAAAGCTGTCGACAGCGAAGTTGTAGGTCAAAAACATTATGATTTAGTACAAGAAACATTAAGATATTTATCTAGATACGAAGAACTAGAAGAAATAATTGCAGTTTTAGGTATAGATGAACTATCTGAAGAAGATAGAATGATATTCTATCGTTCTAGAAAATTAAGAAATTATTTTACACAACCAATGTTTGTTTCAGAAAACTATACAGGAATAAAAGGGGTTATGGTAGACATAGAAGATACACTTCGCGATGTAGAAGATATCTTAAATGGAAAATATGATGATGTAGACGAAAGTAAATTATTATTTAGAGGTACATTACATGAATAATGAAAGAATAGAAGAAAAAGTTGGTCAAGTTGCCAAAATGAAAGTAAAAATTTTAAACATACAAAAAGGTTTAAAAACCTATGAAAATGTTTCCATAATAAAAATAAAAAGTAAAAAATACAATTTAAGTATTATGGAAGATTACTTACCAGTAATTGGAGAAATAGATGGAGATGTAGAAATAATTTCTATAGATAATTTTGTTAAATTAACAAATATAATAGGATATTATATGTTAAAACATAATGAATTTAAATTATTTATAAAAGAGGAATAAAATGTTAGATACAATACTTTATGAATTAAGCAAAGTTGCATGGGTATTGCCAATATTTTTAGGAATAATATTATTATTAAGTTTTATAATGTATTTAGTAACTAA
>ULQN01028878.1_pt1 | contig 21175 bp, 18 predicted proteins | sample 1954491 | NCBI WGS metagenome assembly ULQN01 (sample SAMEA4835656, study PRJEB28245) | human gut metagenome | biome: gut microbiome; material: fecal sample | place: Denmark | collected 2008
TGATGTTAAAGTCTTGAATACCCCAAAACTTGACAAAGAACCCTCTTTTTATGTAATACACGAAAACATAAGAATATAGCAGAGCCTTTTGAGTATAATGCCGGAAGGTGTTATAATAGTTGTTAAAAGGAGATTGGTTATGCAATTAGTAGTAGATAAAATCGCCAAAGCATTTGGCATTCATGAAATATTTAAAGATGTAAGCTTTATGGTGGAGCAGGGCGAGCATATTGGCCTTGTCGGTGTCAACGGCAGCGGCAAGACGACGCTGCTGCGTTGCCTGCTGCAGCCTGAATGGGTTGACAGCGGTGCGGTAAAATTCGAGCCCGGTATCAGTGTGGGATATGTACAGCAGGGCTTTACCGATATCAGAGGTACTATCTGGCAGTTTATGCAGACAGCCTGCCCGGAAATCGGCAGCCTGCGCCAAAAGCTGGCACAGCTGGAGGCTGATTCCGGCAAGCTGCAGGGCGAAAAGCTCGACAGCTGCCTGGAGGAATACGGCCGCGTACTTAAACGTTACGAATTTATTGACGGCTATAATTACGAAAACCGCATTAAGCGTGTGCTTATCGGCCTTGGCTATACCGAGGACTGGTGGCAGCATGACGCGGCAACGCTGAGCGGCGGTCAGAAAACACGTCTGATGCTGGCGGCGGCACTGGTGCGTAATCCCGACTTTATGATTCTGGACGAACCGACAAACCATCTTGATATTGTTATGACGCAGTGGCTGGAAAAGTATCTGCAGGAATTTAAGGGCGGTCTGCTCGTTGTCAGCCATGACCGTGCCTTCCTTGATAATGTTGCTATGCGTATTCTGGAGATGGAAGGCGGCAAGCTGCAATCCTTTAAGGGCAATTACAGCCGCTATCTGGAGCAGAAGGCGATTCAGAGCAGTACGCTGACTGCTGCCTACAATGCGCAGCAGGATTATATTGCGCGCACTGAGGCTTATATCCGTCGCTTCAAGGCTGGCATCAAGAGCAAAATGGCGCGCGGCCGTCAGTCACAGCTGGACCGTTTGGAGCGCATTGATGCACCGGTGCAGCATGAGGAGTTTGAGCTGCGTTTGCCGCCTGCTGCCGAATGTGCGGACAGAGTGCTGATTATGGAGGACCTGACCATCGGATACGGTGAGAAGGTGCTGGCCAAGGGCATTAATCTGACGCTGCACCGTGGTGAAAAGGCAGCGCTTTTGGGTGCCAACGGCACCGGTAAGACGACGCTGCTGCGTACTATCTTGGGTGAAATTGCACCGCTTAAGGGCAAGGCCAAGATTGGCAGCAGAGTGCAGATCGGTTATTTTTCGCAGAGCTATGAGCGCCTGAACCCGGAGCAGACGCTGTTGGAAAACTTTGTGATTGAATACGGCTTTACGGAGGAGCATACACGCTCGATGCTTGGCGGTATGCTGTTCCACGGTGATGATGTGTTCAAAAAAATCGGTGAGCTGAGCGGCGGTCAGAAGGCGCGTCTGGTGCTGCTGAAGCTGGTGCTGGACGGTGCCAACTGTTTGGTGCTTGACGAACCGACAAACCATCTGGATATTATGGCACGTGAAGCAGTAGAGGCTGCTTTGGAGGCCTTTGACGGCACCGTACTGGTAGTCAGCCATGACCGTTATTTCGTCAATGAGGTTGCGGACCGCATCTGGGAAATTGAGGATTTAGAGGTCAAGGATTACAAGGGCAACTACGATTTTTACCTTGAAGAAAAGCAGAAAAAGGCTGCTGCTTTGGCGCAGGCACAGGAGGAAGCGGAAAAGGCTGCGGCCTATGCGGAGGCACAGGATAAAAAGCAGCAACAGCAGGTTGCTGCTGCGCCGGCGAAAGCGAAAAAGCAGGAGGATAAAAAGCGCCGTTACAGTCCTGATGAGGCTGCGCGACTGTTGCCCAAGGTAGAGCTGCAGATTCGTGAGCAGGAGGCTATGATGGGCCTTTTGGAAAAGCAGATGGCGGACCCGGCAAATCACACCAGTCCTGAGCATAGTGCAGCTATGGCAGCAGAGCATGAGGAATACGAGCAAACCATTGCCGAGCTGATGGAAAAATGGGAGCTGCTGATGGAAGTGGCGGAGGATGCCTGATGGACGATAAAAAGTATATGCAGCTGGCACTGGTGGAGGCACGCAAGGCCGCAGAGCTTGGTGAAATTCCTATCGGCGCGGTGCTGGCGGACATGACAACGGGCGAGGTTATCGCCGCTGCGCACAATATGCGTGAAACGTGGCATGACGCAACGGCGCACGCTGAGGTCATCGTCATCCGTGAGGCCTGCGAGCGTCTGGGGCGTTGGCGTTTGAGCGGCTGTGCGCTGTACGTTACCGTTGAGCCTTGCCCGATGTGCAGCGGTGCCATTGTCAACGGCCGTGTCGACCGCGTTGTTTATGGCTGCCCAGATGTGAAGGCCGGCGGTGCGGAATCCATTTTCAATATCATTACGAATCCTAATCTTAATCACTGCGCGGAGGTTGTCAGCGGCATCTGTGAGGAGGAATGCGCGCAGGTGATGCGCGACTTTTTCCGCCGTCGCCGTCAGGAAAACAAGGCGAAGCGCAAGAGTGAAGCCGGCGCGCCGCAGGAATAATTTCGGCAGGCAGTTGCCAAGACGAGATTTTTCTTATATAATATTAATGTTAACCTGATGCGAATATATTCGCGCCAACAGAATAAAGGAGACGTAGCGAAGTGGTCATAACGCGGCTGACTCGAAATCAGTTTGCCGTTTGCGCGGCACGTGGGTTCGAATCCCACCGTCTCCGCCAACGAATTTCCTTCCCGCAGCTTATCAGGCTGCGGGATTTTTAGTGTGTAACATATTTATCATTTTTGTAGGTTTTATCGCCTATTAGTTAATTTCTTCTGCTTTTTGTTTGCCAAAGATGTCGCTAACTGTTAAAATGTCATACGAATGCTTTTGGTTTTGGGGGATTATTATGACATCGGAAAAAATAATTGATATCTTAAAAAACGGTAAAATTCATCTGTCGTGCGAGCTGTTTCCGCCTAAGCAGGGCGCAGAGCTGCAAAACAGTCTGGAGATTGTCAACAAAATTGCAGCCAGCAAGCCGTCCTATATGAGCGTCACCTATGGCGCAGGCGGCAGCACGGTAGGCTATTCGGCAGCACTGGCCAAAAAAGTAGAGGATAACGGCATGCCGGCTCTGGCTCATCTGACTTGTGTAAAGGCTGATGAAGCAAAGCTGGCAGAGGTACTTGGACAGCTGCAGGGCTTTGGCGTAAAAAATATTCTGGCACTGCGCTGCGATATACCGGCAGATATGCAGGGCGAGGAAATCGGCAGCTTTGCCCATGCCAGTGAGCTGATGCGTTTTGTGAAGCAGCAAGGCGATTTCTGCGTCGGCGGTGCTGCTTATCCCGAAGGCCATCCCGAATCCGGTTCCTTGGAACAGGATATAGAAAACACCAAGTACAAGGTAGATGCCGGCGTTGACTTTTTAGTGACGCAGATGTTTTTTGATAATACGATTTTATATAACTATATGTTCCGCCTGCTGCGTGCAGGCATCAATGTGCCGGTAGTGCCGGGTATTATGCCGGTGACAAATGCCAAGCAGATTATCCGTATCTGCCAGCTGAGCGGTACTAAGCTGCCGCCGCAGTTCCGTGCGATGGTAGAAAAATTTGCCGATAAGCCGGAGGCACTGAAGCAGGCAGGTATCGCCTATGCTACCGGTCAAATTATTGATTTGATTGCCAATGGTTTTGACAATGTACACATCTATACGATGAACAAGCCGGAAATTTTTGCCGGTATTATGAATAATCTCGGAGAGATTGTAGATAAATAGTCTTGCGCTATGGCGCAAAAGTCAGGTTATTGTTATGGAATTTAAGCAAAAGGAAGCGCTGCGCTATCTGCGGGCCAAGCCGGGAGATAAGGCAGCAGAAATTTTAGTGGATACGGTTTATCTGAAGCTGCGCAATGAGGTGCAGGCACGCTATGTGCTGCAAAAGCATGCGATAACGGCAGATGAGGCAGGCGTAACGCTGGATTGCGGCGTACGCTTTCATTCGCGTGCGCTGGCGCGTCATTTAAAGGGTTGCGACACGGTACTGCTGATGGGCGCAACGCTCGGCAGCAGGGTGGACGCAGCTATCCGCCGCCTCGCACTTATCAGCGTTGCTGAAGGTGCGGCGGCTCAGGCTGTGGCAGCGGCGCTGATTGAAAGCTATTGCGATGAGGTGCAGGCGCAGGCTGAAACAGGCGGTCTGCTGCAGCGTCCACGTTTTTCTCCGGGCTATGGTGATTGGCCGCTGGAGGAGCAGCGCCAGCTGTTCGCAGTGCTGAACTGCGCCAAACGCATCGGCCTGACGCTGACGGACGGACTGATGATGGCTCCGTCCAAGTCGGTGACGGCAATCATCGGCTTATCGGAAGATGCTGCCTGCGTGCAGAATAAATGTATGACTTGCAGTAATATAAACTGTCCTTACAGAGATACTGATATTAAGAAAGTTTGAGGAGAAGATTTAATTTATGAATTTTAAGGAATTGTTAGGCAAGCAAATGCTGTTCTTTGATGGTGCCACCGGCACACAGCTGCAGGCACGCGGTCTGCAGCCGGGTGAGCTGCCAGAAAGCTGGAATTTTACACACCCCGATATTGTAGAGGCTGTGCATCGCAGTTATCTTGATGTAGGCTCCAATATTGTAAAATCCAATACCTTCGGCGCTAATCCGTTGAAGCTGGCAGGCTCCAGCCTGGATTGCAAGGAAACCATCGAAGCGGCTGTGGCGATTGCCAAGAAGGCCTGCGGTGGCAGGGAAAATAAATTTGTTGCGCTGAATTTGGGACCGACAGGCAAGCTGTTGGCTCCTTATGGCGATTTGCCTTTTGAAAAGGCGGTAGAGGCCTACGGCGAAATGGTACGTTATGGCGCTGCTGCCGGTGCGGATCTGATTCTTATCGAAACGATGAGCGACACCTACGAAATCAAGGCGGCGGTTCTGGCATCTAAGGAAAACTGTGATTTGCCGGTTTGCGTGACCATGACCTTTGATGAGGATGGCAAGCTGTTGACCGGTGCTACGGTTGAGGCTGCCGCTCTGATGTGCGAAGGTCTGGGCGTAGATGCCATCGGCTTTAACTGCGGTTTGGGACCGGTGCAGGTTGCTAAATTATTTCCGCAGATGCTGGCAGCAACCAGTCTGCCGCTGATTATCAATCCGAATGCCGGTCTGCCGGTACAGCGTGACGGCAAAACTTGCTTTGATGTCGGCCCGGAGGAATATGCGGAGCTGATGTACGAGCTTGCAGGCAAGGGGGCAAGCATCGTCGGCGGCTGCTGCGGTACAACGCCGGAGCATATTGCGCAGATGATTGCCAAATGCAAAACTCTGCAGCCCGGAGGTACGCGTGATTGCCGTCTGACGGCGGTATCCTCCTACGGCAAGGCAGTGCATCTTGGTGAAGGTCCTATAATTATCGGCGAACGCATCAATCCTACAGGCAAAAAGCGTTTGAAGGAAGCATTGGTCAACAGTGACCTTGATTATGTGTGCCGCCTCGGTCTGGAGCAGATTGGCGTAGGCGCGCAGATTCTGGACGTTAACGTTGGAACGCCGGGCATTGACGAAGCGGCAATGGCTGCGAAGGCTGTGCCGGCGCTGCAGGCGATTACCGATACCCCGCTGCAGATTGATACATCTAATTACGAAGCAATGGAAAGAGCGCTGCGCCTTTATAACGGCAAGCCGATGCTCAATTCCGTCAACGGCAAGGAGGACAGCCTGCAGCATGTGCTGCCGCTGGCTAAAAAATACGGTGCTGTGCTGGTTGCACTGTGCCTTGACGACAGCGGTATTCCAGCTACTGCAGCAGGACGTATCGCTGTGGCTGAAAAAATTATCGCCCGTGCGGCCGAATACGGCATTGAAAGCCGTAATATAGTTGTAGACCCGCTGGCACTGACTATTTCCACCGGTGCCGATAACGCGGCGATTGCCTGTGAGGTTATCCGCACGATGAAGGCACGCGGCATTAACACTGTTATGGGTGTTTCCAACATCTCCTTCGGTTTGCCCGGACGTGATGCTGTCAACAGCACCTTCTTCAGCATGGCGATGGCAGCAGGACTTTCTTGCGGCATCATCAATCCGCAGAGCAAGCCGATGATGGATGCTTATTACGGTTATCGTGCGCTGGCAGGCTATGACGAGGGCTGCAAGGAATACGTACAGCATTATGCAGATGCACCGAAGGCTGCGGCAACAACAGTAAGCGAAATGGGCCTTTACGATGCCATTGTTAAAGGACTGCAGGGACCTGCGCGTCAGGCAGCAGCCAAGGCTCTGGAAAGCGAAAAGCCTTTGGATATCATTAACAAGTATATGATTCCGGCGCTTGATTTTGTCGGCCACGGCTTTGAAAAGAAAACACTCTTCCTGCCGCAGCTTCTGATGAGCGCGGATGCGGCGAAGGCTGCCTTTGAGGTTATCCGCGAGGCTGTCGGCGTGGGCGAAACGCAGGGAGAAACGGTAATTATTGCTACCGTCCACGGTGATATCCATGATATCGGCAAAAACATCGTTAAGGTACTGCTGGAAAACTATGGTTATCGCGTGCTTGACTTGGGCAAGGATGTGCCTGTGGAAGCAGTTGTGGAGGCAGCTAAGAAAACAGATGCCAAGGTTGTCGGTTTATCTGCATTGATGACAACGACAGTAGGCGCAATGGAAGAAACTATTGCTGCGTTGCATAATGAATGTGACTGTCAGGTTGTTGTCGGCGGTGCGGTGCTCACGCAGGAATACGCTGATACCATCGGTGCCGAGCATTATGCACCGAACGCTGTCAGTGCGGTAAACTACGTCAACGAAATCCTGGGCAAATAATTTATATACAGATAATTTGAGGACTATCATGCTTAGCGTGGTAGTCCTTTTTTACGTTGTTTCGACTTTGGGGTCTTTAAGCAGGAAAAACTGCTCCCTCCCAAGAATTAAACAAATATCACCATGAACGGAGGGATGCTGCATGAACATTTACGTTTGGCGACACAACAAAACATATCACAGCCACAGTATGATTGAGGAGCCCTGCGTCAACAGCGAATTTTATCTTGATGCGATTGCTGTTGTGCTGGCACATGATTTGGAAGAAGCACTGACCAAGCTGGCGGAAGAAAACAAAGGCTGGCGCACGGAGGATCTGCGGCAGCTGCCGTGCAGCGTATATCCTGCATATAAGGCGGCAGTAATCTTTTCCGAGCTGCGCGGGATTATTCCGCATCTCTAAAAACAAAAAAGCCCGAATTCCCACATGAAATGTATGTGAGAATTTGGGCTTTTGCTTTATCTGCTTACCAGATGCTTTTTAAAATCGGCAGTAAAATCGGTGCCAGGATAGAGGTGCTGATGCCGGTAAGGGCAATCGCTACACCGCCGATAGCCAGCTGAACGGGGCTGACATTGGCGCAGACGCTGGTTCCGAGGCCGTGGCTGGAGGCGCCGATAGCAAGACCAGCAGCCAAATGGTTTTTGATTCCCAAAAGACGCAGCAGCTTGTGATTGAAGGTTGCTCCCAGCATGCCGGTGAAGATAACAGCAGCTGTAGTCAACGCCGGAATACCGCCGATGGTTTTGGAAACATCAATGGCGATTGGCGTCGTAATGGATTTGGGAATGAGCGAAAGCAGAACCTGCTCGCTGGTACCCATGGCCTTGCCGCAGAAGTAAACGACGATGATAGCCGAAAGAGTTGCCAGTGTAACGCCGCCGGCGATAGCACCGGCTTTGGCCATGATAATTTCACGGTTCTTGTACAGGGGCAGGGCCAGAGCGATGGTTGCCGGTCCTAAAAGAAAGTTAATGAATTCCGCACCTGCTTCGTACTGCTTGTACTCTACGCCTGGCGCCAGAACGATGACGGCGATGACCAGAGGGCAGGCGATAACGAAGGGCGGAATGATGTTCAGACTGAAGCGGTCGATGATGATTTCGCTGATAGCGTACAGAATAACCGTCAGACCGATGCCGAAGAGCGGTGAATTAAGTAAAGCGTCGGGAAAAAGCATCATTGACTCTCCTTTCCTTTGAGCATTGCTTCGATAAAGAAGGCTGTAACAGCCAGAACTACAATGCTGCAGACGATAATGGTAACGGTAATTGGCAGCAGCTCAGCTTTGATAACATCTACATATAATATAACGCTGACGCCTGCCGGTAAAAACAGCATACCCATTTTGGAAATCAGGATATCGCAGATGCCCTCGATGGAGCTTGCCGGAATAACGTTGCCGCAGAGAAGTGCCGTTAAAATAAGCATTCCCAAAAGAGCGGGCGGAAAGGGTACGCCGAGGGCGTTGATGATGAGCGTGGATACCCATTGCAAAAGCAGCAAAAAGGCAATACCGCGCAATAAGCTGGTGGGTGACATTTTGTTTCCTCCTCATAAAACATGACAAATAATATAATTATAGACCTGTTGGTGGAAGTACGCATAAAGGTCAAAACGGCCGGGGTGAGCCGATGGTCTTTGGGGTAAAGAGTACTTGGCCGACAGAACGACATGTTATTAATATTGCCACAAACATAACAATATGTCAACAAAATGACGGTGATTTTTCACTGAATTAACACAGAAAACTATTTGACTTTTTGACTTTTACTGATATAATAGCAATTAGAAAGTGAATAGTGGTCCGGAAATGGAAAAGAGTCAACTCCATTCGGTTATTGACCGCTATTGAACCTGATAGAAGGAGGTGCAGCGTGATGAATGAACGCTACAGTGAAGAGGTAAAGGCTATCTTGGAGGCTGCTCAGCAGCAGGCAGTTATGAACTATCACCAGGAGCTGACAACGGCACATGTTCTGGCAGCATTGTGCGGCAGCGACGGCTTCTTTAAATATTTGCTGCAGAGCCTGCACATTGATGAAAATGCTTTCAGCAAGGATGCTAAGGCTTTAGTACAGAAAATCCCCGGAGTCAAAGGTCAGGACCGTCAGCTGATGATGGGTACCGGCTTTGCCAGAGTAATGGCTATTCTGGGACAAAGTAAGGAAGAAATCGGCATCGGCCAGCTGGTTGCGGCTATGGCCAGTGACGGTGACAGCGATGTTGTATCGCTCTTCCGTAAATATGGTATAGACAAGAAAAAAGTTGAGGCGGCATTTATGCAGTATCAAAATAGCGAAGCAAATGATGAAACTAAAAAGACGCTGGAAAAATACGGCCAGGATTTGACGGCAAAAGCTAAAGAAGGCAAGTTGGATCCGGTAATCGGCCGTGATGAGGAAATCCGTCGTACGATTGAAATCCTTTCGCGTCGTAAGAAAAATAATCCGGTGCTTATCGGTGAGCCTGGCGTTGGTAAAACTGCCATCGTCGAAGGTCTGGCAAGACGTATTATTGCCGGCGATGTACCGGAAAGCCTGAAGAATAAAACTCTGTATGCTCTGGACCTGGCAGCTCTGGTTGCCGGTGCCAAATACCGTGGTGAGTTCGAAGAGCGTCTGAAAAAGGTATTGAAGGCTGTCAGCGAAAGCGCCGGTCAGATTATCATGTTTATTGATGAGCTGCATACCGTTGTCGGTGCCGGTGCTGCTGAAGGTGCTATGGATGCAGGCAATATCCTGAAACCGATGCTGGCACGTGGCGAGTTGCGCTGTATCGGTGCAACTACGCTGAACGAATACCGTAAGTATATTGAAAAGGACAGTGCGCTGGAGCGTCGTTTCCAGCCGGTAATGGTTAAGGAGCCGAGCGTTGAAGATACAATTTCCATTCTGCGTGGCCTGCGTGAGCGCTATGAGGTACATCATGGCGTGCGCATTAAAGACGCTGCCCTGGTTGCTGCTGCTGTGCTTTCTAACCGTTATATCAATGACCGTTTCTTACCTGATAAGGCTATTGACCTGGTAGATGAGGCTGCTGCCCGTCTGCGTACCGAAATTGATTCGCTGCCGACCGAGCTTGATGAAAGCAAACGTCGTATCCTGCAGCTGGAAATCGAAGCTCAGGCTTTGGGCAAAGAGGATGATGCTCAGTCCAAGGACCGTTTGACTAAGCTGAACGAGGAGCTGGCAAAGCTGCGTAAGGAAAATGACGAGCTTGTTAAACGCTGGGATGCAGAAAAGGCTTCTATTGCCCGCGTACGTGAGGTAAAGAAAGAAATTGATGCTGTGAAAAACCAGATGGAGCAGGCTGAGCGCGACTATGACCTGAACAAGATGGCTGAATTGAAATACGGCCGTCTGCCTGAGCTGCAGAAGGAATTGGCTGCTTTGTCCAAGAAGGATGAAAACGGCAATGATAATGTTATGCTCAAGGAAGAGGTTGACGAAGAGGATATCGCCAAAGTTGTCAGCACCTGGACCGGCATTCCTGTTGCTCGCTTAGGCACCGGTGAACGTGCTAAACTTGTTCACCTGGAGGAAATCCTGCACGAGCATGTTATCGGTCAGGATGAAGCAGTCAAGGCTGTCAGCGAGGCTGTTATCCGTGCGCGTGCCGGTATCAAGGATCCTAACCGTCCGATTGGTTCCTTTATCTTCCTTGGTCCTACCGGTGTCGGCAAAACCGAGCTGGCTAAGACCTTGGCCGAGGTGCTCTTTGATGATGAACGCAACATGGTACGTATCGATATGAGCGAATACATGGAGAAGCATACCGTATCTCGTCTGATCGGTGCGCCTCCGGGATACGTCGGCTATGATGAAGGCGGTCAGCTGACTGAGGCTGTACGCCGTCATCCGTACAGCGTAATTCTGCTGGACGAAATTGAAAAGGCACATGCAGATGTCTTTAATGTATTGCTGCAGGTTCTGGATGATGGCCGTCTGACTGATGGTAAAGGTCGTATCGTTGACTTCAAGAATACCTTGATTATTATGACCAGTAACCTTGGCAGCAACGAGATTATGAAGGCACAGGGCTCTATGGACAGAGAAAAGATTCAGCAGATGCTGATGAACTTCTTCCGTCCGGAATTCCTGAACCGTGTTGATGACATTGTTGTCTTCAAACCGCTGCAGGCTGAGCAGATTAAGAAAATCGTCAAACTGGTACTCAAGGAGCTTGGTGACCGCCTGAACAAGCAGCTTGAGCTGACGCTTACTTATACCGACGAGGCTGTCGCTTTTCTGGCAAAGGCCGGCTTTGATCCTGCCTTCGGTGCTCGTCCGTTGAAACGTCTGATTGTCCACACTGTTGAAAACATCCTGGGCAAGAAGATTGTGGCAGGCGAAATCAAAAACGGCGAAAAGGTCGAGGTAGTGCTTGCTGATGACGCCATCGACGTTGTTGTAAAATAAAATATGCTGTGAGGCTTGGCGCACTCTCTGCTGCCGTGAAAACGGCGGCAGAGGGTGCGCTTTTTGTGTGCGCGGACATATCTAAAGTAAGTTTAGCATTTTTGCCTTGTTTATTCTAAGATGGATATTGATGAGAAACCTAAAAGTGTTTGACTATTTTAGTATCTATAGTTGATAATAACAATAGATGTTAAAAACATTTGACTCTGGGGGGGAGAATGATACACTTTCTATAGATCAATTTGGAAAGGTGTGATATTTGTGGATGAGTATTCAAAGGATAATTGGGAATCAGTATTTTATACTACATATAATAGCATTGTAAATGGAGAGATAGCTCGACATAAAGCTGCTAAGAATTTAAAAAAATGCGTTTTGATGTCATTTGAGTTAATAGAAAATGATTATGGTATAGATAGAACGTTAGCTATTACTGATATAGTGAACAAGTGTGAAAATTATGCTGAAAAGGAATTTTCTATCTTGAAAGGGGAAAAACTTAAAACAGATAAAGTTAATGTTGAAATTAAATTGGAGATGTTAGATCTTTGTGATTTGATGAAGTCGTTAGGAGATGAGTTAGAACTTAAATTTAAATATGTGGATTCTATTGATGAGTATATTGGAAAGTGTCGTAGATTTGATAATGAAAAAAGAGTAGAGATAGAAAAATTATATCCTGATTTATTTAAAAGTACCAAATGGGTTGCATTAACAGTATATGCAATATTTGGTGTAATGATGTTTTTGTTAGTGAAATTTGTCCCTTGTACAACTAGTGTAGAAAATAAAAAGATAGAAAATCAAACTAGTGAAAATAGAGTTGTGGACGTAACAAAAAATAAAACGCCAGAAATAGAAGAGGAAAAGAAAAAATTTGTTGATGCAGCAGTATTAAAAGAATTAATAGAATCATATAATAAAGTCCTTAGTAATACTCTAAATGGCCTATATGATGGATGCAGATTTAGAGGGCAATATTTTGTTGTTGTTTATGTAAATTCTAATTGGTATTATTTGAATAAGGGGCAAAAAGAAATAGTTGTGGAGAGAGTGGTAAAGACATATGCTGGAATGAATGGTGCAAGAGGATTAGAATTTGATATTGATAAGTTACATGTATATATTAAAAGTCCAACGTCTGAAAGAACTTTGGCTGATTGGGGACCTATCATGGGGATTGAGATAGAGGAGTGAGGATATTCAATGTGTAATACATAAATGTACTAAACATAGCGAAGTACATAACTGTCATGGAAGCGTATGGCTTTGGGGACAGACTTAACAGCGAAGCGGCGTGCGTAGCAGAGCTGATGAAAATGTATAAGGTGTTGGTGGAGAAGTAGTGAAAGAAAAAATTTGACAAGTTCAGTTATGTATAGTAAGATGTGAATAGAGAACTGGCAACGGAGTGTGTCAGTATAAGTGGTGATGCCAAGAAGCGTGTCAGGATGCGGGACTTGGAGGAGCTTTATGTAGGGTTTTGCTATGGAAACCTCAACCTGACTTATGTACGTTCGTGTGCAGACATAAAAATAGCAAAATGCAGATGGACACTATTTTCTCGGTAGTGTCCATTTTGCTTATTTAAGAAAGGGGATTTATGGGACGAGATATTTTATTGATGGCGGCTCAGGCATATAAAAATTTGATAGCAGTTGAGTATCATATTGTTTTGGGTAGAAAGGGTAATACTTGTGATTTGAATATCGTTTTTATGCCAGAAAACTTTTATCATTTAGCTGGCTTTCATAAACTAAAGCAAAGATACTCGTTTCAGCAACGGACTAGTGCGTGGATATTAGAGCATATTCTCAACGGAACAGTTACAAGTGATGTGATTGCAAGTGATAAAAATTTTTCGATATTAGAAGAACGCTTATATGCCTTGAAAATTTTAGAGCAGGTTATAGATGCTCAGGAAACGAAATTTTATTCTTATGATAAGAACAGAGTTGCATTTGCTACAAGAATAACAGCTGATTATTTAGCAAAAGGGATGCTTACCAATGAACCCATAGTATTTTCTTTCTTTGTGAGAACAGACAAGAAATATTGTATGAATTCTATATTTCAAGAAACTGCGTATGATTACAGCACGAGACAGACTCAATATACTGTGTTGTTGAAAGAAAAGAAAGTTATTAGTAAAGGTGTAGCTAGTAGCGTAGAATTATATAGGCATAATAAGTACGCTGGAATATAGAGATTTTCGCGCGCCCTCTGCTGTCGTGAAAGCGGCGGCAGAGGGCGCTTTTTTCTTTTTCTTGAAAATTTTCCGAACGATTTTCTGAAAAACTGTTAAAAAGTTCACAGTTTATTTGACGTTTACGCGTTGGATTGGTATAATTAAAGTGAATTATTTAAGTGATTGAGAACCCGGGTTAGATTTTGCACAGGATTTCGAAACTGAACAGCTTTCTGCTTGGGTTTTATTGTTTCTACAAGTAATTTTTGGGAGGTAGATTTCAATGAAAGTTGCAATTATCATGGGTAGTAATTCTGACTGGCCTGTACTTGAGGCTGCAGAAAAAACTCTGAAGGAGTTTGGCGTTGAAACTGAAGTAGTAGTTGCTTCCGCTCACCGTACTCCGGATGTAGTACAAAACTTTGCTAAGGGTGCCCGTGACCGTGGCGTAGAGGTAATTATTGCCGCAGCCGGCGCAGCTGCTCATCTGGGTGGTTTCATCGCTGCCTTTACTACCGTTCCTGTCATCGGTATTCCTATTAATGCAACACCGTTGGCTGGTATGGATGCACTGCTGAGCTTTGTACAGATGCCTTCCGGTGTACCTGTTGCAACGATGGCCATCAATGGTTCTAAGAATGCTGCATTGTTCGCAATTCAGATTCTTTCCGTAAAATATCCGGAGCTGGTAGAAAAGCTGGCAGAGCATCGTGCAACAATGCGTGAAGAAGTAAGAGCTAAGGGTGAAAAGCTGGCTTCCATGCGTGGCGTTCCTGCGCAGGAGTTCAAGGACTTACACCTGTAATAGTGAATAGTGAATAGTGAGTAGTGGATAGTGGATAGTGAATAGAAACTGACTGCTAAACATTAATAACTAATTACTGATCACTGATCACTTATAACTAACCACTAATAACTGACAATTGATAACTAAAAACTAAAATTAAGGAGAAAAATTGTGGAGCAGATTTTCGAGGAGCAAAATTTTAGCGAAGACAAGCTGCATGAGGAGTGCGGCGTCTTTGGTATCTTCAGCCATAATGAGGATGTAGCACTCAACACCTATTGGGGCCTGTATGCGCTGCAGCATCGTGGCCAGGAAAGTACCGGTATTGTTGTAACTGATGGCGAGCGTATGAAAATTAAAAAGGGCATGGGTCTGGTTGCCGATGTTTTCAAGGACGGCGTTGCTGATTTGCAGGGTTATGCGGCCATCGGCCACGTACGTTATTCCACCACCGGTGCCAGCATGCCGTATAACATTCAGCCGCTGAAGGTTTATTTTGACGGCGGTAACCTTGCGCTGAGCCACAACGGTAACCTGACTAATGCCGGTCAGCTGCATGCTAACCTGGCTAAGGAAGGCGCAGTATTTAATACTACTGTTGACAGTGAGGTTGTATTGAACTTGATTGCCTACAGTGCACGTCCGACTATTGAAGAGCGTGTAGCAGAGGCTGTTAACCAGATTAAGGGCGCTTTTGCTATTCTGCTGATGACTGATAACAAAATTATCGCAGTACGCGATCCCTACGGCTTCCGTCCGCTGGTACTCGGCAAGATGGAAAACGGCTGGTGCGTTGCTTCCGAATCCTGTGCCTTTGACTTGGTTGGTGCAGAGCTGGTACGCGATGTTAAGCCCGGCGAAATGATTATTATCGACAGTGATAACTCCGAACCGCGCAGCATGATGTGGGCTGAAAACAAACCGGCAAAGCCTGCGCACTGCATTTTTGAATATGTTTACTTTGCTCGTAATGACAGTATCATCGACAACCAGTCTGTATATGATGCACGTATCCAGATGGGACGCGAGCTGGCTAAGGAAACGCCTGATATTCATCCGGATATCGTTATATCCGTTCCTGACAGCGGTACTCCGGCGGCAATCGGCTATGCTATGGAGGCCGGTGTTCCCTTCCTGGAAGGTCTTACCAAAAACCGTTATGTAGGCCGTACTTTTATTCAGCCGACGCAAAAGCAACGTGCTAATGCAGTACGTCTGAAGCTGAATCCGGTACGCAGCGTTGTAGAAGGCAAATCTGTTGTTATGGTCGATGACTCCATCGTTCGCGGCACTACCAGCGGCAAGATTGTTAAACTGCTGAAAGAGGCAGGAGCACGTGAAGTGCATGTATGCATTTCTTCTCCCCCAGTAACAGACAGCTGCTACTATGGTATTGATACCTCCGAGCGCAAGGAGCTGATTGCGGCACGTTGCACGGAAAATGAAATCTGCCGTTATATTGGGGCAGACAGTCTGCATTATATTTCTATGGATGGCATGAAACGTGCTATTGATAAAATTGATTCCGATGGTTTGTGCTGTGCCTGCTTCAGCGCTAAATATCCCGATAACGCAGATAGTGTAATCAAAGCAGAACCTGAAAGCATTATTGAATAACAGGAGGAAGGCTCATGAGCGAGGAAAAGAAACAACTTACTTATGCTGATGCCGGTGTAGATATTGATGCTGGTAATAAAGCAGTAGAATTAATGAAGGACAGCGTACGCGCTACCTACAGACCTGAGGTTATCGGTGACTTGGGCGGTTTCGGCGGCCTGTTTGCTTTAAACAGCGGCAAATACAAGGAGCCTGTGCTCGTCAGCGGTACTGACGGCGTAGGCACTAAACTGAAGCTGGCTTTCATGGCTGATAAGCATGATACTATCGGTCAGGATGCTGTAGCAATGTGCGTTAACGATATCCTGGTACAAGGTGCAGAGCCTTTGTTCTTCCTGGATTATATTGCGGTAGATAAGGTTGATTCCCAAAAGGTTGCTAACATCGTTAAGGGTGTTGCCAATGCCTGCAAGGAAAGCGGCTGTGCTCTTATCGGCGGCGAAACTGCCGAAATGGCCGGCTTTTACTCCAAAGGCGAATACGATATCGCCGGCTTTTGCGTTGGCGTAGTTGAGAAGAGCAAAATGATTACCGGTGACAAGGTTAAGGCCGGCGACGTGCTTTTGGGCCTGCCTTCCAGCGGTGTGCATTCCAACGGCTTCTCCCTCGTGCGCAAAATCTGCTTTGAGGCTATGGGTTATACCATGGAAACCGAAGTACCGGAATTTGGCTGCACCTTGGGCGAAAAGCTTCTGACTCCGACTCGTCTGTATCCGAAAACCTGCCTGCCGCTGATTGAAAAATTCGACCTGCACGGCATGGTGCACATCACCGGCGGCGGCTTCTATGATAATATCCCCCGCATTCTGCCCGAAGATTGCGATGCTGAGGTAAATGCCGAGGCTTGGGAAGTTCCTGTTGTCTTCAAAAAGCTGCAGGAATGGGGCAATGTACCTTGGGCTGAAATGTACCGCACCTTCAACATGGGCGTAGGCATGGTATTGGTTGTTGACCCGTCTGAGGCTGACGCTGTACGCGCTCACCTGAAGGCTGAGGGCGAAACCTTCTATGAACTGGGCAAGGTTGTTCCCGGACACAAAGAAACGATTATGAAAGGCGGCGTTTTCGGTGCATAAAATCGGCGTACTTGTAAGCGGTCGCGGCAGCAATCTGCAGGCAATTATGGACCGTATCGCTGATGGCTATCTGCCGCTGGAAATCGCGGTTGTAATCAGCGATAAGCCTGATGCTTTTGCTTTGGAGCGTGCGCAAAAGGCCGATATTAAAACCGTTGCCGTAGAGCGTAAGGCTTGCGCTTCCAAAGAAGAATTTGAAGCAAAAATCAACGCTGCTTTAGAAGCAGAGGGCTGCGAGCTAGTAGTTCTCGCAGGCTTTATGCGTATTCTGAGCGCTGATTTCGTAAATAAATGGCAGCATAAGATTATTAACATTCATCCGGCGCTGCTCCCGAGCTTCCCCGGTCTGCACGGCCAGAAGCAGGCTGTGGACTACGGTGTAAAATTCAGCGGCTGCACCGTTCATTTTGTCGATGCAGGCACTGACAGCGGCCCGATTATCCTGCAGAAGGTTGTGCCTGTTATGGATGACGACACCGAGGATACTCTGGCTGACCGTATTCTGGTACAGGAGCATATCGCAATGCCGGAGGCTTTAAAGCTTTGGGCAGAAGGAAAGCTGACAATCGAAGGCAGAAAGGTAAAGGTTAAAGCATGAAAATTAAAAGAGCATTATTAAGCGTTAGTGATAAAACTGGCATTGTAGAGCTGGCAAAATTCCTGAGTGACAACGGCGTAGAAATTATTTCTACCGGTGGCACCATGAAGGCTATTAAGGAAGCAGGCATTCCTGTAACCTATGTAAGTGATGTAACCGGCTTCCCGGAAATCATGGATGGCCGTGTAAAAACTCTGAATCCGAAAATTCATGGCGCAATCCTGGCTGTACGCAGCAATCCGGAGCATATGAAGGCTTTGGCTGAGCATGACATCACCCCGATTGACCTGGTTGTAGTTAACCTCTATCCCTTCCGCGAAACTGTTGCCAAACCCGGTGTAACCGAGGCTGAGGCAATTGAAAACATTGATATCGGCGGTCCGGCAATGGTACGTGCCAGCGCTAAAAACTTCAAGGACGTTGTTATCGTAACCTATCCGAGCCGTTATGCCGGCTTAATGGAAATGCTCGCTAAAGAAGGCGACGTTGATGCACGCACCCGTAAGGAGCTGGCACTGGAAGCCTTCACTCATACTGCTGAATACGATGCAATGATCAGCGAATATCTGAAGAAGCAACTGGAGAAATAACCATGAATATTTTATTAATCGGTGGCGGCGGCCGCGAACACGCTTTAGCTTGGAAGCTGGCGCAAAGCCCTAAGGTTGAAAAAATTTATGCTGCTCCCGGCAATCCGGGCATGGCACTGCTGCCTAAATGCGAATGCATTGCCCTGGATGTTGAAAATCTGGAGGGTGTAGCAGATTACGCTGAGGAAAAGAGCATTGACCTGACCGTTGTTGGTCCTGAGGCACCGCTTGTTGCAGGTCTTGCGGACGTTTGCAAACGCCGCGGTTTGCCGGTGTTCGGTCCTTCCAAAGCTGCAGCGCAGCTGGAAGGCTCCAAGGCATTTTCCAAAGAGTTGATGGCAAAATACAATATTCCTACAGCTTTCTTTAAAATTTGCGAGGATATTGAAACCGCTAAGGCTTACGTTGAAGAAAAGGGCGCGCCTATCGTAGTTAAGGCTGACGGTCTTGCTGCAGGCAAGGGTGTTGTTGTTGCTATGACTAAGCAGGAAGCACTTGACGCTATCGACGAAATGATGGCTGACCATAAATTCGGCAATGCAGGCGCACGCCTCGTTCTGGAAGAATACATGGAAGGCGAGGAGGCTTCTCTCCTGGCATTTACCGACGGCAAAACCATTGTGCCGATGATTGCTTCTCAGGACCACAAGCGCGTATTTGACGGTGACGAAGGTCCTAATACCGGCGGTATGGGCACCTATGCTCCCGCTCCAGTTATGACCGACGTGCTTCGTTTAAAAGCAACAGAGCTGATTCTGAAGCCCGTTATAGCTGCCATGGCAGCAGAAGGAATGCCTTATCAAGGTTGCCTCTATGCAGGCCTGATGATCAAGGGTGACAGCGTGAAGGTTGTAGAATTCAACTGCCGCTTCGGTGACCCCGAAACTCAGGTAGTGTTGCCTCTGCTTGACGGCGACCTGGCTGAAATTATGCTGGCCTGCGCTACCGGTACTCTTGATCAGGTAGACTTCGGCTGGTACGACAAGGCTGCTGTATGCGTAGTAATGGCTTCCGGCGGTTATCCCGAAAGCTATGCTAAGGGCATGGAAATTACCGGTCTGGCTGACGCTGCTGCAGATAAAGACGTTGTTGTATTCCACGCAGGTACAAAGGCTGACGGCGCCAAGGTTCTTACCAACGGCGGACGTGTGCTTGGTGTAACTGCCGTAGACGCAAATATCAAGGCTGCACGTGACCGCGCATATACTGCTGTAGAAAAAATTAATTTTAATGGCGCTTTTTGCAGAAAAGATATTGCATGGAGAGCCTTAAAGAGGTAAAATAGATAAAATACCTACTCGGACCGCAGAAAGGCAATTTTTTCAAGTAATTATGTTACATGATTAACAGTTGCTTTGGCTGTGGTAAACAAAAAAATTATTAAGAAAAGGATGATGAAAGAATGGCTTTTTATTATGATGAACCTGCTCACACATTTAGTGAGTACCTGTTAGTTCCCGGTTATTCCTCCGAAAAATGTATCCCCGCCAATGTAGACCTGCGTACGCCGCTGGTTAAATACAAAAAAGGTGAAGAGCCGGCAATTACTATGAACATCCCGATGGTTTCTGCTATTATGCAGGCTGTTTCCGGAGAAAAGCTGGCTGTAGCTCTTTCCAAAGAGGGCGGCGTTTCTTTCATCTATGGTTCTCAATCCGTAGAGGACGAAGCTGCTATGGTTGCTCGTGTTAAAGGCTATCGCGCAGGCTTTGTAAGCAGCGATTCCAATATCCGTCCGGACAGCACTCTGGCTGACATCTTGGCACTGAAGGAACGCACCGGTCACTCCACTGTTGCTGTTACCAGCGATGGTACCGCTAACGGCAAGCTGGAAGGCATTGTTACCAGCCGTGACTATCGTCCGAGCCGTATGTCTATGGATGCTAAGGTTCGTGACTTCATGACTCCGATTGACAAAATGGTTTATGCTCCGAAAGATACCACCCTGCAACAGGCTAACGATATCATTTGGGAGAAAAAACTCAACACTCTGCCTATCGTTGATGATGACGGCCGTATGCTGCACATGGTATTCCGTAAAGACTATGCAACTCATAAGGAATATCCGTTAGAGCTGCTGGACAGCAAAAAACGCCACATCGTTGGCGCAGGTATCAACACCCGCGACTATGCTGAGCGTGTTCCCGCATTGATTGATGCAGGCGTAGACGTACTCTGCATTGACTCCTCCGAAGGCTATAGCGCATGGCAGAAAATCACCCTGGACTGGATCCGTGAACACTACGGTGACAGCGTTAAGGTTGGCGCAGGCAACGTAGTAGATGCTGAAGGCTTCCGCTTCCTGGCTGAGGCTGGCGCTGACTTCATTAAAGTTGGTATCGGCGGCGGTTCTATCTGCATTACCCGTGAACAAAAAGGTATCGGCCGTGGCCAGGCAACTGCTTTGATTGATGTTTGCAAGGCTCGTGACGAATACTTCGAAGAAACCGGCGTATACATTCCTGTATGCTCCGACGGTGGTATCGTTTATGATTACCACATGACTCTGGCTTTGGCTATGGGCGCTGACTTCATGATGCTGGGCCGTTACTTTGCTCGTTTCGACGAAAGCCCGACCAACAAGGTTAACATTAACGGCACCTACATGAAGGAATACTGGGGTGAAGGCTCCAGCCGTGCACGTAACTGGCAGCGTTATGACATGGGCGGCGCAGCTAAACTGTCCTTTGAAGAAGGCGTTGACTCCTACGTTCCGTACGCAGGCAGCCTGAAGGATAACGTAAACCTGACTTTGGCAAAGGTTCGTTCCACCATGTGCAACTGTGGTGCTCTGAACATCCGCGAGCTGCAGGAGAAGGCTAAGCTGACTCTGGTTTCCGCAACCAGCTTGGTTGAAGGCGGCGCACATGACGTTATGCTGAAAGAAAACTCCAACAGCAACTATCCTAAATAATTAAATGAACGTAAATGGCAAGCTCTCGAAGAAATTCGAGGGCTTGTTTTTGTATACAAAAAGCTCCCCTGAACGATTCGGGTTCTTTGTCAAGTTTTGGGGTATTCAAGACTTTAACATCA
>ULQN01027512.1_pt1 | contig 19376 bp, 10 predicted proteins | sample 1954491 | NCBI WGS metagenome assembly ULQN01 (sample SAMEA4835656, study PRJEB28245) | human gut metagenome | biome: gut microbiome; material: fecal sample | place: Denmark | collected 2008
CGTAGACAATGCCGTTGCCGCTGAAGTTGTAATCGGTGTTGCGGTCCGCAAAGTCGCCGCCGTAGCCCAGCACGCTGCGGCCCAGCGCGTCGGTGTGCCGGAGCGCCTGGTCCATGTAGTCCCAAATGAAGCCGCCCTGGTACTGGTCGAACTCGTCGGCCAAGCGCACATAGCTCTCCATGCCGCCCAGCGAGTTGCCCATATCGTGCATATACTCGCAGAGAATGAAGGGCTTTTTCGGGTGGGATTCGAGATACTCGCGAATTTCCCACGGCTTGGCGTACATCCGGCTTTCCATGTCGCTGATGGCGTCGAACGCGCGGCAGTGGAACACACCCTCATAATGCACGAGGCGTCCCGGGTCGTGGTCGTGGAAGAACTGCGACATGGCGAGAATATCCTCGCCCGCGTAGCTCTCATTGCCGCAGGACCAGATCAGGACGGCGGCGTGGTTCTTGTCGCGTTCAAACATGCTGCGGGCGCGGTCCACGACGCAGTCCTTCCACTCGGGCAGGCTGCCGGGCACGTTCCAGCTCGGCTCCACCGCGCCGAGCTTCTGCCAGCTGCCGTGGCTTTCAAGGTTCGTCTCGTCGATCATGTAGATGCCGTTCCGGTCACACAGGTCGTACCACAGGCTCTGGTCGGGGTAGTGGCAGGTGCGCACGGCGTTGATGTTGTTCTTTTTGAACACGGCCATGGCAGCGTGCATGTCGTCGGCGCCGATGGCGCGGCCCCTGTCGGCGTTCCACTCGTGGCGGTTGACGCCGTTGAACACGACACGTTCCCCGTTCAGGCACATGACGCCGTTTATCATCTCAAAGCGGCGGAAGCCGATGTCGTAGGGCACGACCTCCTGCAAAACGCCGTCGGCATCGCGCAGGGTCAGTACAGCGTGGTAGAGCACCGGCGCTGCATGGCTCCACGGCTGGATGCCCTCGATCTCAATCGTATCGCCCGCGGCGGGGCCCTCGTAGACGGCGTAGCCCTCGGGGTCGGTCACGACGAGGGCAACCGACGCGCCGTCGATCTCGCCGTCCAGCTTGACGAGGGGCGTCAGCAGGCCGGTGGTGTTGTCGGCGGCAAGGTCGGCCTTGAGCCAGATGTCGTTGATGTGGACCCTGGGCTTTGCGTACAGGTAGACCGAGCGGAAGATGCCCGAGAAGCGGAAGAAGTCCTGATCCTCGATCCAGGCGGCGCTGCTGCGCTTGTAGACCTCGACGCAGAGGCGGTTGTTCTCGTCCTGAATATACGGTGTCAGGTCAAATTCAGACGGGGTGAAGCTGTCCTCGGCATAGCCGACGAACTGGCCGTTGCACCACAGGTACATGGCCTGCTCCACGCCCTGAAAGCTGACGCAGACGCGCTGGCCGCGCAGGGACTCGTCCAGATCAAACTCTTTGACATAGCTGCCCACGGGGTCATCATTCCAATCGACCTGCGGCGGGCGCAGGCAGCTGCGGCCATCCCACGGGTAGAGGGTGTTGGTGTACTGCAGCTGACCGTAGCCCTGCAGCTCGATGTGCCCGGGCACGCGGATCGTACCGAAGCCGGACAGGTCGGCGTCCGGCTGCCAGAAATCCGCCGGGCGGGCGGCAGGGTTGGCGCTCCACGCAAAGCGCCATGCGCCGTCCAGTGACTGGCGCAGCGATGTCAGGCCGCTTTCGGCCTCGTCCAGGGTGCGGCAGCAGAGATGGTCAGAGTGTGCGTCCAGCCGGTTCACGGCAAAGACGGTGGGGTCACTCAGCCAGCGAAGTTCAGGGGTCATAGGGATCTCTCCTTTACACAATCAGGTTCTTACCGTCATTCTGCCACAGGGCGCGCGGGGTGTCAATGGAAAGTTTCACGCAGATATTTTCCGTATTTTTTGCATCTTTACGGGAATTGTGCTGTGTTTAACACTTCGCGGTAGGATTTTTTGAGATTTTCCGTTTTGTCTCGTGGCAGATTGTACGCTGCAGCACCAGATATAGCGGTGGCGGCAGGATTTTTGCGGGGTGGGTTGTTATAGTCGGCACACCTGGGGCGCAAAAAAGCGCCGACCTTTTTGCAGGGGCGGCGTTTTGGGGTCATACTTCTTCTGTCTCCGCCTCCGCGGCGGCGCGCAGACGCTCCCGCACGGGGCGCAGGGCCTCGGGCAGAGCCTCGTCGGGCAGGTCGCTGATGCCATCAGTGCTGCCGCGGGCGGCGGCGGTCTCATAGAACCAGCACTTGTAGTCCAGGGTGTCCATCGTCTGCTGCAATTCAGCCATGCGGGTCTCGAGCACGGTGCGCTGCTTGCGGAACAGCTCCAGCCGCCGGGCAATGGTCTCATCACCCTGCATGGCCAGCTCGATGTATTCGCGGATGTCCTTGAGGGACATGCCGGTCTTTTTCAGGCACTCGATGATGCGCAGCCACTCGAAGTCCTTCTCCGTAAAAACGCGGATGCCGCCGGACGAGCGCCCGACGAAGGGCAGCAGCCCTTCCTTATCGTAATAGCGGATCGTCGATGCGGGCACACCCAGCCGCCGCGCCATCTCCCCCACTGTATAGGCCATGTGTTTTCCTCCTATGACTTAAACCCAGGTTTAACCTGTGTATCAGTATAGGACAAAAGGGCGGCGTTGTCAAGGCGGGCGGGGTCACCCGCGGTATTTTCCCCTCATCCGGCTGAACGGTTTCCGGTTCTTGCGCACGCCGCGGGGCGTGCCGCCGCTCCCCTGCCCGCTTTTCTTTTATAGGGAAGGCTTTTTCTATTTTTTATTGACAAACGCGCGGTTTGTTTCTATCATGTTCATATAAGCAAGGGAGGGACCGCCACTATGCTGACCTATAATATGGACGTGGAGGAACGCAGCACCTGGCTGCGCGCCACCCCCGGCGCGGCGGCGCTGGCACAGCCGTTTTACTGCACCGAGGCCGGCAACTTTTATGGCCGCGCCCATTTTGCCACAGCCCGTACCGATAAGGAAAGCTATCTGCTGTTTTATACGCTGTCCGGCTCCGGTCTGATCGAGCAGAACGACCAGCGCGTGGAGCTGCCCGCCGGCAGCGCCCTGCTGCTGAACTGCCGCACCCCCCAAAGCTACTGCACCGCCCCCGGGCAGGACCACTGGCACCACTACTGGGCGCATCTGGACGGCGCGGGCGTCGCCAATCTGGCCGAGGTACTGCAGCCGCAGGGGCGGCTGTCCCCCGTTACGGTCAGTCGGCTGGAGATGCAGCCGCTGTTTGAGTCACTGGCCGCCGAGTGGGAGCACGGCGCTGCCGCACAGATCGAGATCTGCCTGGCCCTGCACCGGATGCTGGCCCTGATGGCCCGCCAGCTGCTGGCCGGGGACGAGAGCCGCTCCAACCGCACCTTGATCGAACAGGCCGCCGAGTACATCCGCCAGCACTATGCCGAGCCGCTGTCGCTTGACAGCCTGCTGGCCCAGACGCCGGTGAGCAAGAGCTGGTTCCTGCGGCTGTTCCGCCAGTACATGGGCACGACGCCCTACAATTTTTTGCTGTCCACGCGGATCACACGCGCCAAGGAGCTGCTGGTGCTGACGGATTTCTCCGTCTGCGAGATCGCGCACCAGGTCGGCTTTGGGGATGAGAGCAACTTCTCGACCCGCTTTACCGCCATGGTGGGCCAAAGCCCCCAGCAGTACCGCAAAAGTGCAATGAAGCCCGCGGAAAACTGAATAATGGGAAAGAAGGCATTTGTATGTTGAAAACCGAACGCATGGACCGTGTCCGTGCTGCCCTGCGCGCGCAGGGACTGACGCAGATGATCGTCTGCGACCCCAAGAGCGTGTGGTATCTGACCGGCGTCGCCGTGGAGCCCTATGAGCGTCTGCTGGCGCTCTACCTGCCCACCGAGGGCGAGCCGGTACTGTTTTTGAACAGACTGTTCAATGTGCCCGAGCCGCCGTGCAGGACCGTCTGGCACACCGACACGGACAAGCCCGTGGCGCAGATTGCCGAGGTCGTGGACGCGGGCAGGCCGCTGGGCATTGACAAGGAGTGGCCCGCTAAGTTTCTGATCCCGCTGATGGAGACTCACCCCGGTATGCAGGTCGTGCTGTCCAGCGACTGCGTGGACGACTGCCGCGCCTGCAAGGACGCCGAGGAGCAGGCCCTCATGCGCGAGGCGTCCCGCATCAACGACGCGGTAAACGAGGCCGCGAAGCACTATATAAAGGCCGGCATGACCGAACGCGAGGTCGCCGAGTTTATCGACGCGCAGTTCCGTGCCCACGGCTGCGAGGGGCCGAGCTTTACGACGATCGTCTCCTTTGGTGCCAACGCCGCCGACCCGCACCACGAGCCGGACGACACCGTGTTAAAAGAGGGCGACTGCGTGCTGTTTGACATGGGCTGCGTGAAGAGCCGCTATTGCAGCGACATGACCCGCACCTGGTTCTGCGGCCAGCCCACTGAAAAGCAGGCCGCCGTGCACGATCTGGTGCGCCGCGCGAATGAGGCTGCCGAGGCGCTCATCAAGCCCGGCGTGCGCCTGTGTGAGCTGGACGCCGCCGCGCGCGACCTGATTACGGAAGCGGGCTACGGCGCGTATTTCAACCACCGTCTGGGGCATTTCATCGGCCAGACCGACCACGAGAAGGGCGACGTCAGCAGCGCGAACACCGCCGTAGCCAGACCCGGCATGATCTTTTCGATTGAGCCGGGCGTCTACCTGCCCGGCGAGTTCGGCGTCCGCGTGGAGGACCTCGTCCTGGTGACCGAGACCGGCTGCGAGGTGCTGAACAGGAACGATAAGCATTGGGATGTGGTGGGGAAATAACTGCCGCCATCCCTGCCTCCCCTTGAGGGGAGGTGGCCCCGCAGGGCCGGAAGGGTGGCTGGCAGCCGACCTATAAAAGGGTTGTTGCGGCCCACCCCCACCGCCTGCGGGCGGAGCTCCCCTCAAGGGGAGCCTAAAGAATTTCAGAGAGGTGTACGATTGAAAAAACATCTGTTCCGTATCATTGCCGTCCTGTCCGCCGCGGTCCTGCTGGCGGGCTGCGCGGCGTCGCGGCTGCGGCTGGGGGCTGCGGCTGCAGGCGGCGTGTACAATGCGTTTGGTACCGCCATGTCCGCCCAGAACAGCACCATCGAGGTCAAACAGACCGCCGGGTCCGCCGCCAACCTGCGGCTGCTGGCGGGCGGCTATTTACAACTGGCCGTTGCCCAGTCCGACATGGCGCAGGATGCCTACGACGGCAGCGGCATCTTTTCCCACGAGAGCACCGAGCGCAGCTTCAGCGCCGTGGCCGCCCTGTATGAGGAGGCCGTGCAGGTCGTTGTCCGGGCCGACTCCGGCATTACGACGCTGGAGGAACTGCAGGGCTGCACGCTCAGCGTCGGCGAGGAGGAATCCGGCACCGAGCAGAACGCCGGGCAGGTGTTGGCCGCCTGCGGCCTGAACAACCGCCTGGTACACACTGTAAACCTGAACTACACCGACGCTGCCGCCCGGCTGGCCGACGGCACGATCGACGCGATGTTCGTCACCGCCGGTCTGCACGCCGACGCGCTGGAGCAGCTGGCCAAGACCTGCGCCATCCGTCTGCTCTCCGTCGACGGGGGTGTCGGTGCGCGGCTGCTGGCGGCCTACCCGGCCTATCGCGCCTGCGTTATCCCCGCCGGGACCTACGCCGGTCAGGGTGAGGACGTCTGGACCGTCAGCGTGCAGGCGCTTCTGCTGGCGTCGAACGCGCTGTCCGACGATACCGTCCAAAGGCTGACTGCCCGGTATTTTGACAGTGTGGACGCCGTGGCTGCCGCCGTGCCGGTGCCGCTGGTGACCGACCCCGCCGTGGCCGCCGCGCAGAGCGTTATCCCCTACCACACCGGGGCCGCTGCGTACTACACCGCGCAGGGCATCACCCCCGCAGGGCCGGAGACGGGCGCGTCCCCTGAACAGGAGGCCGCCGCATGATCATCTCACTGGATATGTACCAGACGCTGTTTGCGGCGGTCTGCGTGCTGATGCTGGGCCGCTTTTTGAAGGCGCGCATCGGCTTTCTGGAAAAATTCTGCATTCCCGCGCCGGTCATCGGCGGCGTGCTGTTTGCCGTTTTCACCTGTCTGTGCTATGTGACCGGCATTGCCGAGTTTGAATTTGACGATATTTTAAAGGAAGTCTGCATGGTGTTCTTCTTCACCTCGGTAGGCTTTCAGGCCAACCTCAAGGTGCTGAAAAGCGGCGGCAAATCGCTGATCATCTTCTTGGGGCTGGTCGTTGCGCTCATTTTGTGCCAGAACTTCCTCGCCGTCGGGCTGGCAGATCTGTTGGGCATCTCGCCGATGATCGGTCTGTGCACCGGTTCCATCCCGATGGTCGGCGGCCACGGCACGGCGGGCGCGTTCGGCCCCGTGCTCGAGGACTTCGGCGTGGCGGGCGCGACCACGCTCTGCACGGCGGCGGCCACCTACGGCCTGATCGCGGGCAGCGTCATGGGCGGCCCGACGGGCCGTCTGCTCATTGAGCGCCGCAAGCTGCTGGACACCGTTGTGCCCGAGGACGACAGCCTGCTGGTGGAGGAAGAAATCAAGCACGAGCGCCACACCAGCATGTACCCGGCTGCTGTGTTCCAGCTGATTATCGCCATCGGCATCGGCACGTTCATCTCCAAGGCGCTGGCCATGACCGGGCTGACGTTCCCCATTTATATCGGCGCGATGATCGCCGCGGCGTGTATGCGCAACATCGGCGAATTCACCCACAAATTCACGACCCACATGGGCGAGATCAACGACATCGGCGGCATCAGCCTGTCGCTGTTCCTGGGCATTGCCATGATCACGCTGAAGCTGTGGCAGCTGGCCGCGCTGGCGCTGCCGCTCATCATCCTGCTGGCGGGCCAGACGCTGCTGATTTTCCTGTTCACCTACTTTGTGATTTTCAGCATCATGGGCCGCGACTATGACGCTGCGGTCATTGCAGCGGGCGTCTGCGGCTTTGGCATGGGCGCGACGCCCAACGCCATGGCCAACATGCAGGCCCTGTGCGAAAAGTATGCCCCGTCGGTCAAGGCGTATCTGCTGATCCCGCTGGTAGGCAGTCTGTTTGCGGACTTCCTCAACAGTCTGGTCATCACCTTCTTTATCAACTTTATCTAATTGGGAGGTCCTTCTGATGTTCCGCAAGCTGCGCGAGGCGCTGAAAAAGCAGCGCTACCGTGTCCACAGTGACGACGTTGCCCTGCCCGAGGTCCACACCGGCCAGGTCACCCACAGCGACGCCCCCGATACCCCGGAGAAGCACAAGTCCATCAACTATGAAAACGTCGCCATCCCGGAGGTTCATATTCCAAAGAAGAAGCCCTGAAGCCTTCTCCCCCTGGGGGAGAAGGTGGCCCCGCAGGGCCGGATGAGGGGAGAGCTTGCCGCGGTTGCCCGCAAACGGGTTGCCACAGAGGGTTCGGCCCTCATCAGTCACCTTCGGTGACAGCTTCCCCCGATGGGGAAGCCTTTTTGTACAGCAAAACGCCCCTGACCGTTCGGTCAGGGGCGTTTTGCCCGTAATGTTAGTCGAGGAAGTTCTCGTTGAGGGTGACACCGAAGTCGTGGGCGATGGCGCGCAGGTCATCGTCGGTGATGGTCTGGCGGATCAGGCCGCCGCCCATGGACAGGACCTTAACGTAGATCTCGGCACTCTTTTCAATCGTGTGGGCGAGGCCGAAGGTGATGTCAAAGTCAGGGCCGGAGGCAAACAGGCCGTGCTGTGCCCAGATAGCGGCCTGATAGGTTTTCATCTTCTCGGAGGTTGCCATGGCGATGTCCGCGCCGCCCGGGACCATCCAGGGGCAGACGCCGACGCCCTCGGGGAAAACGACGGGGCACTCGGTAGCGCTCTGCCACAGGGCGCGGGAGAAGTCACGGTCCGTCAGCGGCAGGATGTAGGTCAGCGCAATGACGTTGGTGGCGTGGCAGTGATAAATAACGCGGTTCGCGCCGTTGGTGGCGGCCTTGCGGACGCTGTGGTTCATGAAATGGCTGGGGAACTCGGACGTCGGGCGTGCGCCGTCGGCCAGACCCCAGACGATGCGCCAGCTGTCGCCCTTGTCGTTGATCTCCACAATGCCGATGCTGTGGATCGGGTCAGGCTCGACGTTGCGGAAGAACTTGCCGGAGCCGGTGGTGATGAAGTACTCACCGGCCAGATTATCGGCCTGCACGCCCATGTTGACCCACTCGCGCGGCTCGGCGTCGAAGTAGGGACGGCAGGCGGCGACGTCCTCCCCGGTCATGCGGTAGGTTAGGTTGCCGCCGTTGCGCTCGTGCCAGCCCTGCAGCCAGCCATCGTTGCACATGCGGATAAAGCCCTTGACGCAGGGAATTTCATAAATCGTAGACATAATTTCTGCTCCTTTTTTGCTTTTTGCCGCGTCCGTAGGGGCCGGACATGTCCGGCCCGCCACCTTGCGCAGCTGCCCATTTACGGGTCATAATTTTTATGTTGAGGGCCGGGCATGCCCGGCCCCTACCGTGCATCGATTATAAATCAGCGCGTGATCACATCCACCGGCACGTTGAAGATCTCGGCAACCTTCAAAATCGTGTCGATGTGGTGGCCGATGGCGGCGGCCATGTGGTGGGTGGGGCCGGCCTCGCTCCAGCGGTTGACGAACTCGCGGGCACCGCAGCTGAAGCGGGTGCGCATGTTCGTGTCACCGAAGGTGAAGATCGGGCCGGGCTCGTTGACGCCCTCGGCCACGACAAACTTGAAGTGGCCGTCCTTGTCCTGCGTGATGGCCAGATAGGTCACATCGCCCACCGGCGGGTAGAACTGGGTCAGGTAGCCGCCGCCGGTCTTGCCGTGGAACACGGGCACGATCTTCATGGTCGGCTTTCTGGCCGTGGAGATGTCGGCGTCGCCGGAGCCGGAGTGGCCGATAATGCAGATGTCCTCATTGAAGTCGATGGAGTACATCTCGCTCAGCTGGCCGCAGCCCGCAATGGTCTTGAGGATGGACATGGCCATCGCGACCTTGATGTCGCCCTCGACGGCGCAGGCCGTGCCCTGCTTGATGAGCATCGAGAACGCGGGGATCAGCATCGAGTCCAGCTTACCGGCCACGCCCTTGGCGAAGCCGTCGTAGTGGCTGGCGACGAAGGCGATCTTCTCGTCCCTGACCCACTGCTCAAATGCGACAACGTAGCGGGCCATATCCCAGACCTTCTCCACCGTGCCGCCGCCCTCAATATCGAAGGTGTCCAGAATATCCTGCGCCTTGGCGCGGATGGCGTCCTCGTCGGTGATGTTGTCAGCGATGGCCCACATCTTCTCCCAGTCAAACTGCTTGGTGTAGAGCCACATGCGGTTGTACAGGTTCGTCTCGTCGATGTACAGATCCATCATGCCGGGGTACGGGCGGCCGATCTGCGCAAGGTTCGTATCACGGAAGCGGCGGCGCACCTGCGCGGCCTTGCACCAGTCGTTGATTTCGGCCTGCACGGCGGGGTCACCGCCCTCGACAACGCCGGTGATGACGGCGTGGCGCTTACCGGCGCGCTCCAGATCAGCGACCATCTCGCCGACAGCGCCGCAGGCGTACAGCTCACCCAGCCAGGTGGGGGTGTCGGTGTTGGCGTAGTCGGGGGCCTTCTTCTTCTGCACGTTGACGAGGACGACGGGCACGTCGAGGTCGCGCACGGCGGGCAGCATATTGTAAGAGGTAGCGTAGGTCAGCAGCTGCAGAATGACAAGGTCAACGTCGGCGGCGCGGAACTTATCGCCCGCGGCCATGGACTGCTCCTTGGTGGTGACGATGCCGCCGTCGATGACATCGACGGTGTCGGGCAGCGTCTTTTTGAAGGCGGCGTACTGGCCCTCAAACTCGGGGACCAGCGTGGGGAACTGCGGCAGGTAAGCGCCCAGCGCAATGGCGAACACGCCAACGCGGGCTTTGGTTTCGACTAACATGGTGGGACCTCCTGTATATGGATTTGTTGTATTGGTAGGGGCCGGGCATGCCCGGCCCTGTCGTGTAAGGCAAAGGGTCGTTTACTCCGGCTGATACTCTTTAATTTCAAAGCTGCGCCGGATGGCGGCGCGGGCCTCGGCCAGGTCGGCAAAATCGCCGCTGTGGATGAACTGCACCATCAGGTTGCCCAGCGCTGTGCCCTCGGTGGGGCCTGCAAACACGGTCAAGCCGGTGGCGTTGGCAGTCTGCTGGTTCAGGTAGCCGTCCTGGCTGCCGCCGCCGACGATGTTCAGGCTTGTGTAGGTCTTGCCGGTCAGGCTTTGCAAGGTCTCCACGGCGCGGCGGTAGTCCTGCGTCAGGGAGTTGTAGACGCACTGCATGACCTCGCCGGTGGCGGCGGGCACGGGCTGGTGCGTGTCGGCGCAGGCGGCCCTGACTTCTTCGATCATGGAGGCAGGCGCTAAGAAGCGGTTGTCATCGGGGTCAACGCAGCTGGGGAAATCGGCGGCCTCCTTCGCGGCGGCGATCAGCTCCGGGAAGCTCGGGCGGGTGCCGGTCTTTTCGCCGAGCTCACGGCGGACGGACTGGATCATCCACAGGCCCATGATATTTTTCAGGTAACGGTAGCGGTATTCATAGCCGCCCTCGTTCGTAAAGTTGGCGGCGCAGCTGTCCGGGCCGGTGATGGCCGCTGCGTTTTCCACGCCCAGCAGGCTCCATGTGCCGCTGGACAGGTAAGCGGCGTACTCATCCCGCGCGGGCACTGCAAGGAACGCCGAGCCGGTGTCGTGGGTCGCGGGCAGAATGACCTCGGCGTCAAAGCCGACAGCCTTCTGAATTTCCGGCGTCAGATGCCCCAGCACGGTCCCGGCGGTCTTGATGGGCTGGAAGATGCCGCGCGGCAGACCCAGCTTTTCGATCAGTGCATCGTCCCAGTCCCTGCTGTCCGCGCCCACCAGCGCCGTGGTGCTGGCGTTCGTGTACTCATTGGCGGGCACGCCGCAGAGCAGGTAGTTCAGGTAATCGGGCACCATCAGGAACGTTTTGGCGGCAGCCAGCTGCTCCGGGTGCTCCTTTTTGAGCGCCATCAGCTGGTAGACCGTGTTGAACGGCTGGTACTGGATGCCGGTGCGGGCGTAGTGGTCGGCAAAGGTCAGGCCGTATTCCTTTTCCAGCGCCTCGCGGATGCCCTCGGTGCGCTCGTCGCGGTAGGCGACGGCGTCGCCGATGCGCTTATTGTCCGCATCCAGCAGCACAAAATCGACGGCCCAGGTGTCGATGCCGATGGTCGCGGGGGCAAAGCCTGCGTCGTGTGCAGCCTTCAGGCCGTTGACGACCTCTATCGCGAGGGTGTCGATGTCCCAGCAGAGGTGGCCGTTCTCGCGGTGGACGCCGTTTTCGAAGCGGTAGACCTCCTGCAGGGTGATTTTTTCGTTCTGCACGGTGCCTACGATGTGCCGCCCGCTGGACGCGCCGATGTCGACTGCCAGTGTACAGGTTTGCATAAGCTTTCTCCTTCTTTGCAAAATAACAGTGTTGCAGCATTTGCTTTTTGTCTGCATTATACGACACCCGGGCCCGGCTTTCCATCCGCAAAAGAATTTGATTGTTTGGGAAAATTCCACACGTCCCTTTCCGCGTTCCCGGCGGTTTTGTCCGGGTCCCGTGCCGGAATGATCCGATTGACACGCCCCGTGCCGTCCCGTATAATAGACCCTGCAACCAATAAAGGAGATGTTACATTATGGCCACCGCGCACAAAAGCCGTGTGCTGGATATGACCCAGGGCGACCCGTTCCGCCTGGTGCTGCAATTTTCGATGCCGCTGTTCTGCTCCAACCTTTTGCAGCAGCTGTACAACCTGACCGACACTGCGCTGGCCGGGCACCTGCTGGGCTCCGCCGCGCTGGCGGAGATCGGCGCGACGGCGGCGCTGTACGGGCTTATCATGAACTTTGCCTTCGGCATGAACAACGGCCTGGCGCTGACAGTCAGCCGCTATTTTGGCGCGGGCGATGAAAGCGGGATACGCCGCGCTGTGGGCTGTATGGTCACGCTATCGGCGGCGGTGTCGCTGGTGCTGACGGGGTGCTCCCTGCTGGGCCGCGACGCGCTGCTGACCGTTTTGCAGGTCCCGGCACAGGCATGGGGCGGCGCGTCCGCCTACCTGACCGTCATTCTGCTGGGCATCCCGCTGACGATGCTTTATAATATGGAGGCTGCGCTGCTGCGCGCCGTCGGCAACAGCGTGACGCCGCTGCTGTTCCTGCTGTTCAGCAGCGTGCTGAACGTCGGGCTGGACGCCGCGTTCATGGGGCCGCTGGGGCTGGGCGTGCGCGGCGCGGCCATTGCCACGGTGCTGGCGCAGGGCATCAGCGCCGTGCTGGGCGCTGTGTACATCCTGCGCGGCTACCCGGAGCTGCGCTTTACGCCCCGGCAGCTCCGGGCTGCCACGCGCCGCGCCGTGACCAGTATGTTCTGGGCGGGCCTGAGCATGGGGCTGATGAGCGCCATCTACAATCTGGGCAGCGTGGCGCTGCAAAGCAGCATCAACGCGCTGGGCAGCGTCTACATCACGGCGCAGACCGCCGCGCGCCGCCTGGCGGAGCTGTACTTTATCCCGGGCGGTGCGCTGGGCATCGGCGTGGCGACGTTCAGCAGCCAGAATCTGGGTGCGGGCCGCCGCAGCCGCATTTGGCAGAGCGTCAAGGCCGCGCTTGCGATCTATTTTGTGTGGTGGGTGTTTGTGATGGCGTTCACCTTCCTGCTGGGCGGGGCCGCCATTCGCGGCATCACGGGCAGCACGGACGAGGTCATTATCTCCAACGCGCTGCTGTACCTGAAAATCAGCGCACCGGTCATCCCGCCGATGGCCGTGCTGGTCATTCTGCGCAACATGCTGCAGGGCATCCGGCACACGGTAGAGCCGCTGCTGGCCAGCGGGCTGGAGCTTGTGGGCAAGGTGATCTTTGCCGTATGGCTCGTGCCGGTCCGGGGCTACCGCGCGGTCTGCTTTTGTGAGCCGACGACCTGGGTCGTATGCTTTGTGTTTATCCTGCTGGCGGTCTGGCGCTGTCGGGGCGATTTGCGCGACGCAGAAAAAATTTGAATTTTTTTGCAAAAAGGGCTTGCAATTTGGAAGTCGTTCTGCTATAATAATATGCGTCGCCAAGAGGCGGCGCAATAAGCGCGGTTAGCTCAGCTGGTAGAGCATCTGCTTGACGTGCAGGAGGTCACAGGTTCGAGTCCTGTACCGCGCACCAAGAGTCTGTGACATCTAAGATGTCATAGACTCTTTTTTTGTTGTATCGCTCAGAACCGGCAAGGCCGATGTCGAAAACAACATCCGTAGGGGCGCATTCTATATGCGCCCGCCGAAGTTTATCCTGCCGCAAGCGGGCACGGGCAGATATGGAATCCGCCCCTACGTTTTTTGTAGGGGCGGCGTCCCCCCCGCAGAGGGCGGTGCCCCGCGTAGAGTTTTCTCCCTTTGGTCGAAAGTGAAATCCGTAGGGGCGCATTCTATATGCGCCCGTGGAAGTTTGCCTTACCGCAAGCGGGCACGGGCGGATATGGAATCCGCCCCTACGTTTTTTGCGGCGGGCGGCGCCCCCCCCGCAGAGGGGGCCAAGGGGCGCGTTTTTGCCTGTTGTGCGTGCAAGCGGATTTATTTCCGCTTTCGCCTTGTCAAAAACCATCTTATGTGGTATACTATTTCTCTACAAGTCCACAGGCAAACCCGGTGCAAACCGGCGACGCAAAGCTATAGGGGCCCATCGGGTCAGCCAGTTGCCAACAAGAAATTGTTGTTTTACTGCCGCCGGTAGCTTCGCGTCCTTTTGGGGGCAGGAGTTGACGAGGGTGAAAACACATCGCTACACCGGCGGCACAAAGCAGGGCATCTATGACGCTCTGCTGTTTTCTGCTGCCCGCGGATATTGTTTAATACGGTCAGACAGCGCTTTCAGGCATGGGTCCGCCATGCCCTGAAGGCGTTTTTTCTGCGTCACAGCCTATATAGCAGACCGTCAAAAAATAAGGAGAAAAGCCGGATGAAAAAGAAACCACTGCACAGAATTTCTTCCCTGCTTGCAGCCACGGTGCTGGGGCTGTTCCTGCTGACCGGCTGCGCCGGAAAAAGCACCGAGGCGGTGCAGGCACAGGAGGACGCCGACACCATTCAGGTCTATTTGTGGTCCAACAGCCTCTACGAAAAGTACGCCCCCTACGTGCAGGCGCGGCTGCCGGACGTAAACATTGAGTTTATCGTGGGCAACAACGATCTGGACTTTTACAAATTCTTGCAGGAAAACGGCGGTCTGCCGGACATTATAACCTGCTGCCGCTTCTCCCTGCACGATGCGGCCCCCCTGAAGGACAGCCTGATGGACCTTTCCACCACCAACGAGGCAGGCGCTGTCTACAATACCTACCTCAACAGCTTTAAAAATGAGGACGGCAGTGTAAACTGGCTGCCCGTATGCGCAGACGCCCACGGCTTTGTGGTCAACCGCGGCCTTTTTGAGGAATACGGTATCCCGCTGCCCACCGATTATGCCAGCTTTGCCGCTGCCTGCAAAGCCTTTGACGAAGCGGGCATCCGCGGCTTTACCGCCGATTATCTGTACGACTACACCTGCGCGGAAACGCTGCAGGGGCTTTCCGCCACCGAGCTTAAGAGTACGGAAGGGCGCAAATGGCGCACCGCCTACAGCTACCCCGCCAGCACCGCCCGTGTCGGGCTGGATGATACCGTCTGGCCGGGCGTCTTTGCGCGTATGGAGCAGTTCATTCAGGACACCGGTCTTACGGCGGCGGACTTAGAGCTGAATTACGACGCCGTGACCGGGATGTTCGGCAAGGGGGAGCTTGCCATGTACTTTGGCAGCTCCGCCGGCGTACAGATGTTCCGGGAGCAGGGCATCGACGCGACCTTTTTGCCGTTCTTCAACCAGAACGGCGAAAAATGGCTGATGACTACCCCCTACTTCCAGGTAGCGCTGAACCGCGACCTGGAGCAGGACGCCGCCCGGCGCGACAAGGCAATGCAGGTCCTGCACGTCATGCTGTCGGAGGGGGCGCAGGAGCAGATCCTCGCGGACGGGCAGGATCTTTTGAGCTACAGCCAGAATGTCAGCTACCACCTGACCGACACCATGAAGGACGTGCGCTCGGTGGTGGAAGAAAACCACATGTTTATCCGCATCGCCTCCGACGATTTCTTTGCCATCTCCCAGGATGTGGTTTCCAAGATGATCGCGGGCGAATATGACGCCGGGCAGGCCTACCGTGTGTTCAACGCCCGCCTTCTTACAGAGGAAACGCCCGACACAAGCGACGTTGTGCTGACCAATGAAACCGCCTATTCCAACGTGTTCCACAAAAACGGCGGCAATGCGTCCTTCTCGGTCATGGCAAACACGCTGCGCGGGCTGTACGGCACCGATGTGCTGATAGCACCCGCCAGCAGCTTTACCGGCAGCGTGCTGCAGGCAGACTATACCCAAACAACGGCGCGCGCCATGATCATGCCCAACGGGCTTATGTCGTACCGGCGCACCATGACGGGTGCCGAGCTGAAGGACACCGTGCGCGCCTTTGTGGAAGGCTGCGAGGGCGGCTTTACCCCGTTCAACCGCGGTTCCCTGCCGGTGGTCAGCGGCATTGCCGTGCAGGTGCAGGAGAACGACGGCAACTATACGCTGACCGGCATCACCCGCGGCGGCCAGCCGCTGCAGGATGACGACACCGTCACCGTGACCTGCCTGGCAACCGAAAAGCAGATGGCGCCGCTGCTGCAGGACGAAAGCCGCGCGTTTGAGCGCGGGGATGCTACGGTCAAGGATGTCTGGAGCGAGGCACTTTCCGGCGGCAGCGTGTCGCTGGCCGCGCCGGAAAGCTATATTACATTCGGGGGGGGTAATGCGCTGTGGAAGAAACTAAGCATAAAATAAAAATGAAGCGGCATCCCCGGCGAAATTGGCATGCTGCGGCGGCCTGCCTGCTGTCGATTGCGCTGCTTGTCTGCCTTAGCGCGCAGTACCTTTCGTTTGTGTCAAAAACCATCTATGCGGAAAGCACCCAGCATTTGGGAGAAGTCCTGCACAAATCCAACAATATGCTGAGCCTGATCGTCAAGAAAAACACCTCCTACCTGCATGTGTGGAACGGCTTTCTGAGCAGTGACCCCGATGATGCCAGCACGCAGGCGTATCTAGAGTCAGCGCAGCAGCAGCTTGGCTTTGCCGAATTCTACTTTCTTTCTTACGACGGCAACTACATGACCCCCAGCGGGAAAACGGGCTACCTGGGCCTGCAGAGCAATCTGGACGAGCTGCTTTCCGACCAGAAGGACGTTGTGCTGAACACGGCCCTGCCCGGGCAGGACCCGATGCTGGTGTTCATCTGCCCCGAAACCAAGGGCATCTACCGCGGCTTTGCCTACGATGCCATTGCCATCAGCCACTACAACAATGTTGTGATGAAGACCGTGGACGATTCAGCTTTCGGCGGAGCGGCCAGCTCCTTTGTCATCTACCCGGACGGGCAGGTCGTGATCGAAAATATCTCAGAAGACTCGGAATCCATTTATAACTTTATAGCGATACTGCAAGAGTATTCCGACCTTACCGAGGCGCAGATACAGGAGCTTACGGACGATTTTGCGCAGGGCATCACCGGAAACCGCGAGGTGACGCTGGACGGCACAAGATTCTATATGGTCTACGAAAGCACCGGCATCCAGAACTGGATCCTGGTGGGCCTTGTCCCGCGGGATACCGTCAATGCCGCCATGAACCAGCTTTGGCAGCGCACGATGCAGATCGTAGCCCTCGTTGTCCTGTCGATTGCGGCAATGGTCCTTCTGATGGTCATGCACCGGGGCCGCACCAAGCTGCGCCGCCAGAACACCGCGATTTTGTACCGGGATGTGCTGTTCGAGAAGCTGTCCCAGAACGTGGACGACGTTTTCCTGCTGCTGGATGCCCAAAAGCACCGGGCGGATTATGTCAGCCCGAACATAGAACGGCTGCTGGGCCTGACGCCGGAGAGCGTGCGTAAGAATATCGGCACGCTGGCCCTGCTGTACCCGGCGGATTTCCCCGGCCGCACCAAAAATTATCTGGAAGGGCTTGCCTGCGGCGACCAGCGCGAATGGGACACGGAGTTTGTCCATCAGGGAACCGGGGAGCATCGCTGGTTCCATGTGGTTGCCATAGGCAGCGAGGTCGAGGGCAAAACCAAGCACATTCTGGTTCTGTCTGACCGCACCGCCGACCGGCAGGCGAACCAGGCGCTCTCGGATGCCGTGGCCGCCGCCGAAAACGCCAACCGCGCCAAGAGCGCCTTCCTTTCCAATATGTCCCACGACATCCGCACCCCGATGAATGCCATCATCGGCTTTACCACGCTGGCGGTCAGCCAACTGGACGACAGGGACCGCGTGAAGGATTACCTTACCAAAATACTTGCCTCCGGCAACCACCTGCTTTCGCTCATCAATGATATTCTGGATATGAGCCGCATCGAAAGCGGAAAGATCCAGCTGGACGAGACCGAGGTCAACCTGTCCGACGTGCTGCACGACATAAAGACCATCGTGAGCGGGCAGTTTTACGCAAAGCAGTTGGAATTGTATATGGACGCGATAGATATTACCGATGAGGACGTCTATTGCGACAAGACCCGGCTGAATCAGGTTTTGATGAACCTTTTGTCCAACGCCATCAAGTTCACCCCCGCGGGCGGCACGGTGTCGCTGCGGGTGCGCCAGCTTGCCGGCCAGGTCAGCGGCTGCGGGCAGTATGAGTTCCGCGTCAAGGACAACGGCATCGGCATGAGCCCGGAGTTTGCCCAAAAAATCTTTGAGCCCTTTGAGCGCGAGCGCACCTCCACGGTAAGCAAGATACAGGGCACCGGGCTGGGTATGGCCATCAGCAAAAACATCGTAGATATGATGGGCGGCACCATCGAAGTGCAGACCGCGCCGGGCAAGGGCTCTGAATTTATCGTCCGTGTGCCGCTGCGCATACAGGCAGAGCACCGCAAGGCGGAAAAGATCCCCGCGCTGGAGGGTCTGAAGGCGCTGGTGGTGGACGACGATTTCAACACCTGCGACACCGTGACCAAGATGCTGGTCACGGTGGGTATGCGCGCCGATTGGACGCTTTCCGGCAAGGAGGCCGTGCTGCGCGCACGGCAGTCCATCGAGATGGGCGATACCTACAAGGCCTATATCATCGACTGGCGCCTGCCGGATATGAACGGCATCGAGGTCACCCGCCAGATTCGCAGTTTGAACGATGATACGCCTATTATTATTCTGACCGCCTATGACTGGTCCGACATTGAGGCCGAGGCAAAGGCCGCCGGTGTCACGGCGTTCTGCCCCAAGCCGATGTTCCTGTCGGACCTGCGCGACTCCCTGATGACCGCCATCGGGCAGAAGCCGGAGGAGCAGCAGGGCGTATTGCCCAAGGAACCCACCGACTTTGCGGGCAAGCACATCCTGCTTGCCGAGGATAACGAGCTGAACCGCGAGATTGCCGTGGAGATTCTGAACGCCTACGGCTTTGAGGTCGATACCGCCGAGAACGGCGCCATCGCCGTGGAAAAGGTCCGCACCGCCGCGCCGGGGCAGTACGATCTGGTGCTGATGGACGTGCAGATGCCGATCATGGACGGCTACACCGCCACCCGCCGCATCCGCGAGCTGGAAAACCCCGCCCTGGCAGGCATCCCCATTCTTGCCATGACAGCGAACGCCTTTGACGAGGACCGCCGCAACGCCCTGGAATGCGGCATGAACGGTTTCCTGTCCAAGCCCATCGTGATCGCCGACCTTGTGCAGGAGATGCGCAAGGTCCTGTAACACGCGGGGTTTCAAAGCCGGGAATCATACGCAAAACCAAAACAAAAGACGCAGCCACGCTATTTTACCGTAAAATAGCGTGGCTGCGTTTTTTTGTGGGTGTCCCTCTTGGTCAGAAACGGAATCCGTAGGGGCGCATTCTATATGCGCCCGCGGAGGTTTATCCTGCCACAAGCGGGCACGGGCGGATATGGAATCCGCCCCTACGTTTTTTGTGGGGACGGAGAGGGGCACGTTTTTCCCTGTTGCGTGTGTAGGGACGACCATTGGTCGCCCGTCAACTTACCACCGCAACGCATTTTCCGGGACAGTTTTCTTGTAAGGCAAGCGGGCACGGGCGAGCAATGCTCGCCACTACAAGAGTTTTCGCCAGTCTGGGCCCGAAATATTCCTGCCCGCCGCACGTTTCTCTCCCCCACCGCCTGCGGGCGGAGTTTTCTCCCTTTGTCGGAAACGGAATCCGTAGGGGCGCATTCTATATGCGCCCGCGGAAGTTTATCTTACCGCAAGCGGGCACGGGCGGATATGGAATCCGCCTCTACGTTTTTGAAGCGGCAGAGCACCAGCCGTCACGGGGCGTGACGGCTGGGGGGGGGTATGACTTT
>ULQN01019128.1_pt1 | contig 19318 bp, 18 predicted proteins | sample 1954491 | NCBI WGS metagenome assembly ULQN01 (sample SAMEA4835656, study PRJEB28245) | human gut metagenome | biome: gut microbiome; material: fecal sample | place: Denmark | collected 2008
AACCGATTGTTGAAAGATGCTGACATCGGGCACTTTACCTTCCACGCCCTGCGGCATACCTTTGCCACCCGTGCGCTGGAGCGCGGCATGGATTACAAAACACTGTCGTCCATCCTCGGTCACTACTCGGTGGCGTTCACAATGGACACCTACGTTCACAGCATGGACGAACACAAGCGGCGCGAAATGGATAAGATGGACGATATGTTCGGGATGCAGTACAGTATCTTCGTAGAGAACCGGCCCTACCCTGTGCTTTGTATCTTATCCCCGGACGGCTGCACCGCTCATGTTCCTGACTTTCCCAAAATCACCGCACAAGCCCCCACGCTGGACGCCACCCTGCTGGAGGTCAAGCAGCAAATCGAAAAAGCCCTGCGCCAATACAAGAACCCGCCCATTCCTACCAAACAGGAACAGATCGTCGTGCCAAACAATAGCGTATTGGTACTCGTCAAAGCAGGGTAACGCCACTGAATAGTTTTCAACACCCCCAGTGCGTCTGTTGAAATTTCCAGCAGGCGCACTATCTTGTGTTTACTTTTACGCTCTTGTCTGTTATAATTAAAGCGTGAAAGTTAGGTGAGCCACATGACAAAATTTGAACAGCTTGATACCATGCTGGAACAGGGGAACGGCTACATCACGACCCGCGCGGTTACAGCGCAGGGCATTTCTAAACCCTACTTTGCCGAATACGCCCGCAGCCGAGAACTGGAGCGTGTCGCGCATGGCGTATACCAATCACGCGATGCATGGCCGGATGATATGTATGTTCTCCACCTGCGCAACAGCAATATCATTTTTTCCCACCAGTCGGCGTTGGCGCTCCACGGTATGATGGAGCGCGAGCCGCACCACATCTATGTTACGGTCAAACAGGGTTACAACGCCACACATCTGCGCAAGCAGGGCATGATTGTGCATACAGTTTCCCCGGAGATTTTCACACTGGGGCTGACCTCTGCCACTACCACTTTTGGCAATACCGTTCCCACTTATGACCGTGAGCGCACACTCTGCGATGTCATTCGCCAGCGGGGTGCAATGGATGTGCAAACCTACCAAACTGCCATCCGCGAGTATATGCTGCACGGTCACAAAAACCTGCCTCATCTCATCCGGTGCAGCCGCGCACTAAAAGTTGAGGATGACGTAAGACGATACTTGGAGGTGTTTTTACTATGATCAAGACCTCACGACAGTTGAAGGATAAAATCAAAAATCTGACGCACGGCGATAGTCTGAAGTCGCAGACTCTGCTGCGTACCTACATGATGGAACGCTTTTTAGAGCGTCTCGCCGTTTCCCAGTACAACAGCCATTTTGTACTGAAAGGCGGGATGCTGGTGTCCTCAATGGTCGGCATCCACCAGCGTGCCACGATGGACATTGATACTACCGTAGTCGCCTTACCGCTGACATTGGAAGATGCTACACGGACGATTCAGGAAATCATCAATATCGCCCTGCCGGACGGCGTGGTTTTCAGCATTACCAATGCAGAAAGCATTATGGAAGAACATGATTATCCCGGCTTGCGTTTCACGCTGATTGGTACGCTTGACGGTCTGCGGCAGAAAGTAAAAATCGACATATCCACCGGCGATGCTATCACGCCGCAAGCCATTGAATATCGGTATCCACTCATGTTTGAGGATCGCAGTTTGCAGATTATGAGCTACAATCTCGAAACGCTGCTTGCCGAGAAACTGGAAACCATCATGTACCGTGGCACAAGCAATACACGGATGCGCGATTTTTACGACATTTATATGCTAACTGGGAAACCCGGCATTGCAATTAACGACGCGACCTTGTATCGTGCATTCCTCGCAACCAGCAACACACGCCGCACGACTGAATTTATCCCGCAATTTGCAGCCATTCTCGAATCCGTGGAATCCAATGCCGAAATGCAGAAAATCTGGAACAAGTTCTGCAAGGACAACGACTATATCCTCGAACACGATTGGCACAAAATCATGGCATCCGTAAAAGTTATGGAGAAACGGCTGGAACAGCAGCGAGAGCGAGCAAAGTGTTCACACACACAGGAGCGCTGACCGATCCTATTTTTACCTGCCAACTCCGCAAAATTTATCCACAAAAAGCGCCCGGACGGTTGAAAATTTCATTCGTCCGGGCGCAGTCGTTTTGCCGTTTTGGGGTCATTTTGGGGTCAAAGCTACCAGATTGTTACCACTTTTGCCATATTGCAGAAAAAAGCTCGTTGAAACTTGTCGTTTCAACGAGCTTTTGTTGTCTGAGTGTTACAAAAAAGATACCTTTATTCATAGTCGGAACAAAATGAGCTCTTTTGAATCACTAACCGGAAATCATACTAACTGGCAACGCCAAGGCTGTCAAATTATTTACCGCTTCCCTCCCAGTACTATTACCGAGTTGCTGTGATATATCTTTTTCTATAGCCTCTTGATCGATTTTTAGCTTCTTAAGTAAGAAACTGTGTCTTAGCTCGAAGCTCTTAAAAACATCTGCCCAAGTTAAAGCGTAGAGTTCGTAGTTCTCTACACTAAAAACCAAGCCTTTCTTCCCTTTTGTCTGATTTGTGGCATAGCGTGCTCTTACATCGTCATCAACATTATTGCAAACGGCGATAAACCTCCACCTGCATAATTGTGTATTAAATTGAGGCTGTTTCCTAACGAAATCCATATAGTCCTCTATTTGGCGCAGAACTTTTTTGGTCAAAACAACTTTTGGCGCTTTTAACTCTATAACCAAGTTTTCTTGAATTTCATCTCCAACAGAGTCCTCTGTTTTTCTTGCACCGCATAGAAAAATATCCATTCGCCGCATCTCCTCTTGATCAGAATTCAATGTGGCATCGGGAGCATCTGAACCATAAAGAATATTTAAATAATTGGCTAATGCCTTCTGCATTCGTTGATCAGCAGTCACAAGATTGTACTGCTCCCCAAACAGCCAATAATGTTGTTCGACAATTTTCTGAACGTGGTCACGTTCATTTGCATAATCAGTATAATCAAATACTACTTGCTTTAAAGCCTCAACGACCTTATAGCGGTCTTCAATAAACTGAATCGTATCTATAATATTTCCCAATTGGGTTCGTTTTAATATATCAGAGAAGCCCTTTCGCTGCTCAGGGGTCAAACTGACAATGCTTTCTATGATATCGAGCATATTTTCGCGTTCTTCTGATTGGAGCAGAAGATTGATAAATCCTAGCAGAGACTTCTCTTGAATCGGTTTTAGCTTATAGAAGATCCGGGCATCCAACTTATAAAGTTCTTGCGTTACGGTCATTAAGTCTTTCTTTTGTAGTTGCCCCGGAATATCGTCCGAAAACGTCGGAAAAGACTCACGATCCATCATATCTTGAACAGCCTTCGTCGCTTGGGCCGATAAGAATGCTGTAAGTGCATCATCAATAGCTTCTTGGATCTCTTTCTTTACTCTTCGCAAAAAAGTGCGATTACTCGGCTGATCGTCGAAAGCTATCTGTTCATTGCTGCTATCATCTGTCGTTAAAGAAGTGTCACTGTGTCTATCAAAACAGAGTGATCTTACAAATACACTATGGTTAAAGTTCACTGTATTCCTATTGAATGATGTCGTATCTCGCCCTTTTAACACCCCCTCAAGATTCATAAAATATATACAAAATTTCTCTCGAATTTTTTCTTTCCAAACTACAACGTCAATCTTTAATCCAATACCGTCTATCAGCAAATCCTTTTTTGCGCTAAATCTGGTATCAATGTATTTCGTATAGTCTACGCGTTCACCGTTGACCAGTATTTCAACATTTCTTTCCTTATTAAGATAAAGGTACCATGCAAATTCTTTTAATAGTGTATCCTCCAACGCTAAAATCGTTACCTGTTCTGGCAGTATCTGATCCACATTACCAATAATTACCGTAGTTCCTGTGGATCTTTCGGTCAAAGCTTTTTCTGTAACTTCATATTCGTTTTTATTTTCACTGTAAACGGAAATTGAATATTGAACATTTTTACCATTTTCCGCGCAAACTGTATCCCACTTGATTCTATTTGCAAAAGAAAATCCCGCAAATCGCCCCTTGCCTTGATTCACTTTTGATTTAATTTTGAGAGAAAGTGCATTCTTCTGCGAAGCCAGAAACGCTCCAAATGTATCCTGAATCGTTTCGAAACAAATTCCACTACCATTATCAGAAATACATATTTTCTCTATTCCTCCTAACACATTGATTGTATGTGTAATAGAAATAGTCGTTGCATTCGCTTCAAATCCATTCCATACATACTCACAGAGGGCTTCTTTATAATCCCTTGGAATTCCTGACGTTTCAACGCTTTTACTTTTCACACTCAGCGGGTATCTCATAAGTCAGACCTCCACTTATTACATTCTTATGTAAGAATGATATAGCATTTCCTACCTTAGTATGAGTATACCAAATGTCCTTGTGCTTTACAACTATCTAAATGCATCAAAATGTATACAAGAAAAATCGGTATGTGATTATGAGACAAGAGCATGCCATCGTTTTGACACATAAGTTCGATTCACAAAGAATTTTAGTTACTCTTACCTGTATACACAGATAAAAATTGCTCCCTATATTATTTAAAGATTGTTATTCATCTATCTATATGTTATACTTAGCAAAGACCATTTTTTATCGAGGATTTTGTAATGTCTAAAAAGGTAAAGCTTCCTATTACTGAGCAAGTCAGTTATATGCGGGATCATTGTGGTATCCAGTTTGAAATATGCCCAGAAGATGATGCTGTTAAATTTTTGAGCAACAGTAATTACTTTTTCAAGGTTAAGGTCTTTGCAAAAGACTATCCTAAGAATCAATTTACCGGAAACTATAACAACCTTGATTTTGCATATTTGCGTGAACTTTCTTTACTTGATGCATACTTGCGAAAAGAGGTCATCTCTATTGCCGTTGATATTGAACATTTTCTAAAAGTTGGGCTTATTTCTGCAATCAGTGCCGATTTATCTGAGGATGGCTACGATTTGATGGACACATTCTTTCAACACTATCCTTCAATAAAGGACGAGATTCAAAACAAGGCAAAAAATTCTTATTGTAGAGATCTTGCCGCCAAAATGGAAGGTGAGGGCTATGCTGTATGGAACGCAGTCGAAATTTTAACATTCGGACAATTTGAGAAATTGTATAAACTATACAGTGACCGCAGCGGCGGCTGGAACTCTAAGATTTGTAATCTTATTTTCCCTGCGCGTAGCATACGAAATGCAGCTGCACATAATAACTGCCTTTTGAATAGTCTTCGTACACCTTACTCAGCGCCTACCGCGAAGAACATTACATCTAAACAAGTATATAGTTATGTTTCAAAGATTCCTGCATTAAAGAAGTCAAAGTCTAAAGAGACTAAGCTTTCAAATCCTGTTATTCATGATTTCATAGCATTACTGTTTCTATTTGACAAAGTATGCACATCAATTGAAACGAAAAAGCACACATATGAGACGTTGCACGATTTATTTCACCAGAAGTTTACGCGCAATAAATCGTTTTTTGAAACTAATGAAGTACTAATTTCCAGCTATGAATTTGTTGTGAAAATAGTTGACTTTTTGTACAACAGCGCATATACTATATAGCGTAGAACAAAAGTCAATATGACTTTCAAGGGACTGACTTCGGTTGGTCCCCCATTTTTTTGTCTTTGGCATCTGCTCATGGCTTCCAAAATTGTTATAGTAGTGCTTATTATTTAGTAAAGCGAAAGGGTCTGTTGGCTTCAAGTTGTTTTCAACATTCCTTTTTCTATACTTGTTATATCTTTGATTTCTTATATTTTATGACTCGCATTTTGTCCCATTTATGATTTGCAAATCACTGATTCCTTATGCCTCTTACCCCTTCTTCCGCCATCAGGATTCCAAACTGCAATTGCAGTATTTTTAGTATATCATCATTCGTCATTTGCTCTAATGAACACCCCCTTATCGCAATCGGCACAGTCACTCCTAATGCCAGTTCGGGATAGCTCATGCAATTTTTCTCTACTTGTCCAATCGCAGTATTCCTATCGAACGGAGATTTTAACATTTCCTTTTCCGTATCAATAATATCTTTTTGCCGCGGCGTAAGTACGTTTTCCTGTTTAAGTATCTCTGTGCCTGTGCTAATAAAATCCATGCTTTTCTCCTTTGTTCTGTATGTAGTCGTTCCCTTAAAATTAGCACATATTCACAGTATAGAACGTCGAAATATCGCCTATAAATTATACTTTTCTCGCCTCCTTTGCTATACTGGAATCCTCACACTATTTTAGCAAAGGAGTTCACCAATGGGCAAAAAGCATTACTCGCAATCTATCAAAGATGAAGCCGTTCTTTTCTACGAGCTCGGTCACTCATTCGCGGAAACACAAGCCAAGTATGGCATGGCTGAAAGCACATTCTTTACATGGAAGCAGAAATTTGATAAGGCTCATCCCGTACATGCGGCTATTACCACCAACCGGGCAACCAGCCACAAATCTAAGCGCCACCTTGAAAAACTTGCGCTGGAATTAGAGGTCCTTCGGCAGTGTCCGTGCGGCAGTAAAGCCTCCATCGACGAAAAAGTAGCTGCTGTTAATGCATTGTGCGGGCGCTATTCCATCCACGTTTTATGCGACGCACTAAGCCTACCGCGCGGAACTTACTACAACCGTAAGCGGCGCGAGGGGCAACGGACTTCTTATGAGATAAATGATGAAAAGCTGAAGCCTCTGATTCGTCAAATCTTCCACGACAGTAAGAACCGTTTTGGCAGAAAGCCAATTCATCACAAACTTGCAGAACTAGGCTACAAAGTCAGTGAAAAGCGCATCGTTCGTCTTATGAAGGAGATGGATTATCCGTTGCAAAACCGTGCTACAAGGCAGAGCATCAAAAAAGTCTGCCGCGTGCTTATTTCAGAAATTTGTTAGCACGCCAATTTGACCAGCCTCAGCCCAATCTAATTTGGGTCAGCGACATCACCTATATCAAAGTGCTCGACCAATATTACTATATCTGCGTGGTGCTGGACCTGTTCTCACGGCGTATACTTTCGTACAGCATATCGGATTCCATCAACACAGCTCTTACGCTTGCTGCTTTTGATGACGCTTTCCAGTCTCGGAATCCCCCGCAAGATCTGATGTTCCACAGTGACCAAGGCGCACAGTATACATCCTACATTTTCCGCGCACATTTAAACGAGCTTCATATAAAGCAATCCTTTTCCACACCCGGCACACCTTACGACAATTCCGTCTGCGAGTCGTTTTTCCACACGCTGAAAAAGGAGGCGCTTTATCACCACCTGTATGGCACACCGCAGGAACTGCAAGCCGTTCTGGACGAATATATCAATTTCTACAACAGCCAACGCCCGCATAGAAAACTAAACATGAAAACGCCGAACCAATATGAATCGGCGTTCTATTCTGGCTGCTTATAAAAAGAAAAGTTCCCACCTTCAAACCGGAGTTACCGGGTTCAAAAGTGGGAACCTATTCAGTTATGAGAAATCTAAAATTTGTGCGTTACAGTGCTGTTTTGTTGGGTTTGGTGGTATTGCGTACCAAGGCTCAAAATGGGTTTTGTCCCATGTGTACAAAAGAGTGCTGCATCGTGCTGACCCGTTCCAAACCCTTTTGGGGGCAGTTTTGGGGGCAAATCTGCAAGACAGATTCTCATACGCACCGATCAAATAAATGCGCAGCTTTGGTTTCATTGAGAAATGTGGATACCAATATCTCTGGATTCTCGCAAATGAAAAGCCCAAAGAATCAGTATATAAGTTTTACTCTCCGGCAAGAAGTTGTACGCAAACCAACTCTACACCATCCCCGCACACCGCCCCTGTCGCCGCGAGAAACGCCCCTGTTTGGGCGCGTTCGCACCGCATCGACACAGTGCCTGTCCAGCCAAATACCGCCCTAAATTTCCCGCCTTTGGGGCTTTCTTATCCAAGAATGGCTTTTCCTGCGCAGGCTTTGCCCGGACGGGTTTCACCTGTACAGGAAAAGTCTGCACAAATAAATACTAAATAAATAAAATACTAAAAAAGCAAATACGAATCCTATCTTATCTGCAAAACATACAAATCCGGACTTTGCCGCCGGAATCTTGCCGTGATGCGTACAACTTAACACCGGAGAGTACAACTTACGATTGCAAACCGCCCCTGCAAAGTTGTATAATAAAAGCACCGGTATTTCGCGCAAAAGATGGTCGGAACAGATGGATATGGAGAACCTGATCGGTGAAACGACCGAATACGACAAGAAAGCGGCGCTTGAGGTAAAAAAGCCCAAAAGCTGGTGCAAAAGTGTCAGCGCTTTTGCGAACACGCTGGGCGGTGCGCTGATTTTCGGCATGGCGGATGACGGGCAGATCGTTGGGCTGACCGAACCCGACAGCGACGCCGAGAAAATCAGCGAGATCCTCAAGACGCGCATGGAGACTATCCCGGAGTTTCGGCTGCGGTTTCACAAGACCGAAGATGGCAAGGTGCTGCTGATCCTTGCTGTGTTCAAAGGCGAGGAAACGCCCTACTATTACCCCGGCGACAGTACTTTTGAAAGCCCGATCCGCTGGTCACGGTTGTTCTGCACACGCTGGAACGGGCTGGACAAAAGCGGCGGCACAATGGACGCACTGGATGATGCCGGGTATTCCGGCAGTGTGCTTTCCTTGATTGAGAATGGCGAGGCGTTCATCAAGCGCAATGCCCGCATGATGTGGCGCAAGACACTAAACTTGCGGGAGAAACTGCCCGAATACGTTGAGCGCAGCTGCCATGAGGCACAAATCAACTACCGTCAAAGGAACCGCCTCAGCGGTTCCTTTGTCATTGATGCTCACAGGGAACGATATAGGAAAACACCAACACCCCCAACGGGCTTTAGCTGCCCGTTGGGGGTGTTTACTCAGGTGGTTTTGGGTGTTGTTTTCAGGCAGAGCACCACTGCCAGCAAGCCGCTTAAAAGGCGGCCTGCCATCATCGGCAGGGCGTGTGCGGGGCTGAATTGCAGGGTAAATGCCAGAAAATCGCCGACGCTGTAAGCAGCTACTACGGCATAGGCCGTGTTCAGTGTGATGCCGCGTTCCTCCAGCGTATCAAGACTCAGCAATGTGGGGATGCAGTTGGCGGAGGTCACGACCAGACCGGTGATGGAGGCGGGCTCCAGCTGCAGCCGTGCGGCCAGCTTGGCCAGCGGTGCGGTCAACAGACGCTGTACAAAGGCGAAAAACGGCAGGATCCCGGCAAGAAACGCGCCGATACTGCATATAACCGGGTAGATTTCCGCCAAGGGGGTCAGCCCCTCCAGCAACACAATACCGGTTGTTTCCTGCAAAACGGAGATGCAAAAGCCGAACAAGGTCAGACCGCGTACGGCTAGAGAGATGCCGTTGAAGATCGGGCCGATCGCGCTGCTGCCGGATTTGAAAAGCAACAGCAACAGGACCGCTACTGCCAGAACAGGCCAGGTGTTGTGCAGCAGAACCGACAGAGGGATGCCGCACAGCGCCCCGGTGAGCAGGCAGCCCACCGGCAGGACCAGAAAGCCGAGAAACAATCCGCGAACGGCGGCGGCTCGTTTGGTGCCTGTCAGCCGACCCAGCGCCAGCGGAATCGTACCGTTGATCGTGGAACCGAGAAAGGCCGCCACGATCAAACCGTTGTACAGCCCGGCGGACGGTTCCTGTGCGATTTGTGCGGCCAGCACGGCGCCGCCTGCATCGCAGCTCAAAAACAGTGAGGCAAACAGGGAAGGGTCACACCCCACGGCGGAAAACACCGGCGTAATAACCGGGGCCAGGTGGGTCCCCAGCCACGGTGCCAATGCCATAAAGCCGGTCATGAGCAGCAGCAGATCCACCACGGCGGCGAAGCCCTGCCGGAAGGCACTGCCCAACCCCAGCCGATCACCCAGCAATGTGTCCGCAGCACCCAGACAGAAAAATACAGCAGATATCCACGCCATCGTTCTTACGCGCGGCCCGGCGTGTCTTCACTAAAGGGGCTGTTGACATAGTTGGCGCTCTTGGAGGAAACAAACTTCTCCATCGCGCGCTGCAGCGGATGCTTGTTCCAGCGGTCCAGATCATCCGTCAGGCGGCAGGCCGTCATCTGGAAGAAGGGCAGCCAGCACAGCGGGGTGATTTCCTCCGGCACATCCATAGGCACATACATAACATTGTGCTCGTCTTTGTAATCGGCGCAGCGCGTCAGCAGGAAGGCGTTATCCGTCACGATTTTGGTACCCTCAAAAATGCGGTGGATGCGCTCCGTGCCCTCGCCGCCGTCAATCAGAAATACGCTGTAGCGGGGGGTCATCTGGATGTTGGGGCCGTGGATGTACTCCTCGACCTCATAGGCAGCGGTGGGGATGCTGACGGTCTCGCCGAATTTCAGTGCGCCCTCGCTTGCGGTGCCGAGGTTGGCACCCACGCCGCAGACATAGGCGTTGGTCATGCCGGACAGCTGACGGTAGTGCTCTTTAATAAAGGAAGGGGTCTGTGCCTGTACGGCGGCGTTGATGTCGGCGGCTTTCAGCAGCTGCTGCTTGACAGCCTCGCCCTCGGCAGCGGTCTTGATGCCCAGACGGACAGAAGCCTCCACGGCAAACAGCATAAAGAAAAGTGCCAGCGTGGTGACACCGCGGGTGACATAAGCGACTGTTTCGCGCCCGACACCGTAGTTGGCGACAACATCGCACACCTTGCCCAGATCGCTGTTGACATCGCCAGTCAGGCCGATGCAGCGGCGGCCCTTTGCCTCAATGACCTTGATGGCGTCCAGCGCGTTCAGGCTGTAGCCGCTTTGGCTGACGACAACGACCATATCGGTCTCGCTGAAATCATTCTCGCTGGATACAAAATGAAACGGGGTGACGATCTTGACCTCGCACTTCAGGTGGCGGCGGATAAACTGCCGCGCGCAGAGCGAACCGTTGGAGGAAGAACCGCACGCAACGATCCAGATGTTCTTGTAGCCGCCGCTTACATACTCATCCACAAGGGGCTTTGTCAGCGCGGCGCTGTCGGCGACATTGTTGCGGATAAACTCCGGGCAGTCGGCAATGTAGTCCAGCATAGTCTTTTTGTGTTCCATAAAGCAGTCTCCTTCACATTTTGTCTAATTTTTTAACGTTCACTTTGTGTAAAACGTTAAAATCTTCGGGAAGTCCCCGAACTCTATTGACATTATACCACAACTTTGGTATATTGTCATTACAATAGCACAAAGATTTTAGAAAAAATTTCTAAAAATTAAGAAAAAAATCTAAAAATCTTTGCAGCATCTTACAAGGAGGAAAAACTTATGCCTGACATTTTGATGACAAGAATCGACAATCGCTTAGTGCATGGACAGGTCGGTGTGGCGTGGACCACCGCTTTACAAGGTGTCAACCTTATTGTTGTGGCGGATGATCTGGCCGCTGCCGACCCGCTGCAGCAAAGCTTGATGACTGCCACCGCGAAAAGCTCCGGCTGCGGCATCCGGTTCTTTACGCTGGACAAGACCATTGCAGTCATTCACAAGGCATCCGCCAGCCAGCACATCTTCCTGGTCGTGCGCAACCCGCAGAGCGCCCGCAAGCTGGTGGAGGGCGGCGTACCCATTGATAAACTGTGCATCGGCAATATGCATGTCGGCCCCGGCAAGGAAGTGACCGGCGATGTGCACGTTTATATGGACGAGAAGGATAAGGACGACCTTCGCGCCATCCGTGCCAAGGGTGTGGATGTCTACATCCAGATCGCACCCGGCGACCACAAGCTGGACTTTGAAAAGTAACCCAAGGTTCCGGCTCTGCAGGCGGTCTGCAGAGCAAAAAATATATTTTATAAAGAGGAGAGAAAATCTATGCAAATCACACTCGTGCAAGGTTTGCTGATTGCGCTGCTCGTTTTTATCTGCGCGATTGACAAACACATGGAAACCTTTATGTGGTTCCGCCCGCTGGTCGTAGCGTTTTTCACGGGCATCATCCTCGGTGATGTACGCCTCGGCATGCAGGCAGGTGCCGTTGCGGAGCTTTCCTACCTGGGTCTGCTGACCGTTGGCGGCACCGTGCCGCCGGATCCCCTGTTTGCCGGTCTGATGACCACCGTGCTGGCGTACACCACCGGCTGCGATGTCAACACGGCGCTGGGTCTTGCCGTTCCGTTCGCACTGATCGGTCAGTGGATCAACACCGGCACCAACACCTTCTACGCTGGCTTCCTGCCGAAGGTTGACAAATGCGCTGCCGCCGGTGACGAAAAAGGCATTGCCAAAGTAATGTATACCGGCTGGATCCTGTATGCCGCCATGTTTGCCCTTGCCGCGTTCCTGTCCACCTACGCATTGCAGAGCGGTATTTCCGCTTTTGTGGCAGCCTTCCCGGAATGGCTTGTCCACGGCTTTGAAGTTGCCGGTGGTCTGATGCCGGCTGTCGGTCTTGCCCTGCTGCTGGTCGTTATGCTCAAGAAGGAAAACGCAGCCTATCTGCTTGCCGGTTTTGTCATTATGGTCATTACCAACTGCCAGAACATCCTGCCCATTGCTGTTATTGCGGGCTGCATCGCCTATGTCAATTTCACCCGCGATATGGAGACTGCCAAGCTGACGGCTGCATCCGCTGCAACTGCCGCCCAGGAAGGAGATTTTGAAGATGGCATCTAACAAAATTACCAAAAAAGACCTCAACGAAATGGCCGTCCGTTCTATGGCGGAACAGTGCTGCTTCAGCTTTGAGCGTATGCAGGCCGTAGGCTTCTGCTACGGCATGACCAAGTGCTTCCGCAAGATCCACGGCGACAACAACGAGGAAATGGCCGCCGCGCTGAAAAACAACCTCGACTTCATCAACACCGAGCCGCACATGGCCGCAATCCTGCAGGGCCTGATCGTCTCCATGGAGGAGGCCGGTCAGGATCGCACAATGATCCACAGCCTGAAAACCGGTCTGTTCGGACCTCTGGCAGGTTTGGGCGACGCCATCTGGTGGTACACCGCCATGCCCATCATCGCTTCCATCTGCTGCTCTCTGGCATCGCAGAACAATGTTCTGGGTCCCATCTTCTACATTCTGTTCTGGGCATTGACCGCTATCTTCAGCCGCATCTGGTTCGTGCGTCTGGGCTATAATGCCGGTGTCAACTCCATCAAGTTCATCGGTGATAACGCCGCTTATATCAGCAAGGCTGCCGGTATTCTGGGCGTTATGGTCGTTGGCGGATTGATCCCCAGCTATGTATCCTTTGCTTTCCCCGAAACGCTTGTCATTTCCAGTGTTTCCGTGCAGGGCATCTTTGACTCCATCATGCCCAACATTCTGCCGCTGGGCTTTGTGTTCCTGCTCTACTGGCTGTTCAAGAAGAAAAATGTCAACACCATGAAGCTGATCCTGTTGGTCATTGCTTTGTCGGTTGTACTGTCCTTCCTGGGCATTATGTAAGAGCAATACCGCATAATTCTAAGTGCCGATACGGCGAGCGAGGTGCGGCAGCTGCTAAGCCAAAAGCGCAGATAATACTGGATGTCTTATCGAGCATTTTGGCGACGCAGATGCCGTGCCGCAGCCGCCGGAGCGGTGCTTAAGCCGTAAGGCGGGAATTGTGCAGTATTGCCTAAGGCTTATCTGCGGCGGCTCGCGCCGGTTCAGCATTCCCCCGCGAGCCGCATTTTTCACAAGCCATATTGTCATAACAAAATTACAAATGGAGGTTATTGTACACATGAGCATGGTAAACTTTGACGAAAATCAGATCATTGCCAACGGCGCCAAAATCTACGACCAGCGCGCCAAGATCGAGGCAATCGCGGATTCGATTGTGGATAACGGGTTTGACCTGCTGCTGTTCACCAGCAGCGGCGGTTCTCAGGCGATGCTGGATCCGTTCGCCTTCTATATCCGCCACATGTCCCGCCTGCCGGTCGAAAATGTCCTGTCCGCCAACCTGATGACCGGTGACTGCAACCGCATTACCGATAAGACCGTGGCGTTCCTGACCTCGAAGTCCGGCGACACCGCCGAGACCGTAAAGGCAGCCAACTGGCTGAAAGAGCAGGGCGTGCGCCTGTTTGCCGCCGTCGGCAAGGAGAACTCCACGCTGGAATCCATCTGCGATGACACCATCGTCTACGGCGAGGGCCGCCCGCAGGAGCTGGTGTTCTACCTCCTGATCGGTCGCATCCTGTACCGCAGCGGTAACTTTGATGCCTACCCCCGCTTTGCGGATGAGCTGAAGAACCTTGCCTTTGCGCTGGCACAGGTACGCAAGCAGGCAGATGCCAAGTGCCTGAAATATGCGCAGGATTACTGCAAGGAACCGTATAACATCTGGATCGGCAGCGGCGACCTGTGGCCCACTGCGTACAGTTACAGCATGTGCGTGCTGGAGGAAAGCCAGTGGATCCGCACCAAGAGCGTTTCCAGCCCGGAATTCTTCCACGGCACACTGGAGCTGCTGGAGGACGATGTCTGCACCACGCTGCTGCTGACCGAGGGACCCACCCGTGCACAGGACGAGCGCGTAAAGGCGTTTGCCGCCCGCCACACCAAAAAGCTGACCTGCTTTGACACGAAGGAGTATGCACTGCCCGGCATCAGCGATGAGTTCCGCCCGCTGCTCAGCCCCGTTGTCATGGCGGCTGTTCTGCAGCGCATCAGCAAGAACATTGAGGTCATCACGGATCATTCTCTGGATATCCGCCGCTATTACAGAAAAGAGAGCTATTGAGTATGAAACTGATTGCATTAGGGGATAACGTAATAGACTATTACCACAATACACAGGAGTGCTTCCCCGGCGGCAATGCGGTAAACGTCGCAGTTCATGCTGCGCGGCTGGGGGCACAGGCCGAGTATCTCGGCTCCCTCGGCGATGACAAGATGGCACATATTGTGGAGAAAGCACTCCGGGAAAACGGCGTGGACATCAGCCATTGCCCCGTTTTGCAAGGGCGTACCACCAAGGTGTGCAGCTATGATGTGGTCAACGGGGAGCGCAGCTTTATCGAGGTCATCACCGGGGAAAGCTGGACCGGCCCGCTGCAGATCGGTGCGCAGGAGCTGGACGAGCTGAAAACCGCCGATCTGATCGTCAGCAGCTGCAACGCCAAAATGCCCGAACAGATGGCGGCTGTGCAGGCGCTGCCCGCTGTGTTTGCCTATGACTTCGGCGAAAAGGAAAAGTACCGTACCGATGCCTACTATGACGAGGTTTGCCACGGCATAGATCTGGCGATGCTTTCCTGCAAGCCGATGGACAAGGCTGCTTTTGCGGAATTGTGCGCGCCGCTGCATCGTCGCGGCGTGGTGCATGTGCTGGCTACAATGGGCGCAGCCGGGCAAATGTTGTCCGTACAAGGGAAAATTGTGGAAAAGACTACCCAAATGGTAGAGGCAAGTGATACAATGGGGGCAGGAGATTCTTTCCTTGCCGCATTCCTCTGCTCGCTGTATACTGCGGGGTGGCAAAAAGCAAAGCCCATGCCGGAGCAGGCGCTTCTGGCAGCACTGGCTGCCGGGCAGCAGGTCTCGGCACGCAACTGTATGGCACAGGGCGGCTTTGGCTGTAAAGCGGAAATCTCCCGGGACAGCATTGAATAACAAAAAGGAGATTTCCTATTATGATCGAACTGAACGGAATACAGCTTGACAAAACCAGCGCAGTCCCTCTGTACGAGCAGCTGCGTAAGGCATTGCTGGAGGCTATCACCAGCGGAAAACTGTCGGCAGGAACAAAATTGCCGACGGAGGAGGAGCTGTGCGCCCAGTTCGGCATTTCACGCCCCGTTGCGCGGCAGGCTTACAATATGCTGATCGAAGAAGGCTTTGTGGAACGTATGCGGGGCCGCGGTACTTTTGTGCGCAGCCCCGATACCCGTGGCCGCTTCCTGAACAAGCAGCTGAGCTTTGCCGCCGAGATGGGAGTTTTGAACCTGGAACACCGTACCGAGGTGCTGCGTGCAGAGTGGGTAAGCTATACCCCGGAACTGTTTGCACGGCTCAAGCTGGAACGCGGGGACCGCTGCTATCATCTTGTGCGTATGCGCTATGTCAGCGGAAAGCCCTTTGTTCTCGTGGAAAACTATGTGCCGGAATCTGTGTTTCCCGGTATTGATGCCTACAACTTTGCCCAGCGCTCGCTGTACGATGTCTTTGAAACCGTCTACCACGAGAGGATCATCAAATCGCGCCGTGTGCTGATGGCGCAGACCGCCAACATCGAGTTTGCCAACCTGTTCGGCGTACACCGCGGTTCCCCCGTGCTGTATGTCGAAAACGTGGTCATGGACCAAAATGACCGTCCGATCGACCTCAGTAAAGAGTATCTGGACGGCGTTACCCAGAAATTTGAATTTGAAGTTGTCAACCAATAAGCCGGGTCTGTGCGCCCGGTCTTGCTAAAGGAGTATAGTTTGCTATGGTAGGTGTAGTTGTGACCGGGCATGGCGGCTTTGCCGCCGGTATGGCTGCCAATGTAAAAATGCTGGCAGGCAGTGATGCGGAACTAAAGGCCGTGGATTTTGCCGACGGCATGGATGTGGAAGTGTTTGAAAAGCAGCTGGCAGAGGCAATCGACAGCTATGCAGACTGCGAGGCTGTTCTGGTGCTGGCAGACATTGCCGGCGGTACGCCGTACAACCGCGCAGCGGGGCTTTCGATGACCCGCCCCAAGGTGCGTGTGATCTCCGGGTTGAACAGCAGTATGCTGATGGATCTGTGCATGCGCAACATCACCGGTGACGAATGCCCCGATGTGGATGCACTGGCTGCCGACATTATGCAGACCGGGCACGAAAACATCGGCAAGTTTGTGCTGGAGGTTCCCGCCCAGCCGCAGGAGGACGAGGACGGTATCTGAAGGGAGAAACGCCATGAAGCCGATCAAGGCAGTCATCTTTGATATGGACGGCGTGCTGATCGACAGTGAACCGGTCTACCTGCACCATCAGTATACGCACCTGAAACCGTCCTACCCGTGGATCACCCTGGAAAGCATGTACCCGTTGGTGGGCATTTCCGGGCAGGAATATATGCCCTTTATGGCCAAGCTTTGCCGCCGTACCGACGATGCCGCATTCCGGCAGGAAATGGACGCCATGAACGCCGGCTGCCGGGTGTATTACCCGGACATTCTGCGCAAGGAGGTTCGCCCGCTGCTGCATGAATTAAAGCAGATGGGGCTGCAGGTGGCGCTTGCAAGCAGCAGCAGCCGGGAATGTATTGAGCAGGTCCTGACACAGTGCAAAATCCGGGAGTTGTTTGACTGTATCGTCAGCGGTCACGAATTTACCCACAGCAAACCGGACCCGGAAATTTACCGTTTCACCATGGACAAGCTGGGGCGCAAGCCGGAGGAATGTCTGATCGTGGAGGACTCCACCTACGGTGTGCAGGCAGGTACGGCGGCGGGCGGCGTTGTGGCTGCCCTGCGTGACGAAAGATTCCCGTTTGACCAGCGTGCGGCGCAGCTGCATATCGACAGCCTTGCCGAGCTGCCTGCGCTGGCGGCGTGCGGCGGAAAAAGGATACGCGCAGCCTTCTTTGATGTGGACGGCACCCTGATTACCGTGGGCGGGCATCGGATGCCGCCCAGTGTAGCCCCGGCACTGCAGGCTTTACAGCGCAGCGGTGTGCAGGTGTTTCTGTGTACCGGCCGCCATGCGCTGGAAATCGAGGAAGAAAACATGCTGCCCGGGATCACGGTTGACGGTGCTGTTTATATGAACGGCCAGCTCTGTGAGCTGCAGGGGCAGATCGTGCGGGAAACGCCCATTCCTGCCAGGGATTTGTCGGCATTGAAGCAGTTTTTGCAGAAAAAGAACTGCAGCTGCATCTTTCTTGAAAAAGACAGGATGTACGCCAACTGCGTGGACTCCCGCATGGAGGTCGAGCAGGCAAAAATCGGCACCGCCGTGCCGGCTGTGCGTGACATCTCCGATTTGGAAAACCGCCGCATATATCAGGTCATCCCCTTCGTGAACGAGGAGGAAGAAGAAGAACTGCTGCGGCTGATGCCCCATTGCCGGACAAAGCGCTGGGGAGATGCCGTGGTGGATCTGATGAGCCGATCCGGCGGCAAGGAAAACGGTATCCGTGCCCTGTGTACGGCAATCGGTATCACCACGGAGGAAACCATTGCCTTTGGAGATGCCGACAACGATTTGGAAATGCTGCAACTGGTCGGTATCGGTGTGGCTATGGGCAATGCTCTGCCGCAGGTGCGCGCCTGTGCCGATATGGTCACAGACACCGTGGAAAATGATGGCATCGCCCATGCACTTCAAAAATTAAAACTGATTGGATAAATTACAAAACGAGGAGCGCTTTCCCGCACGAAAGTCTCCTCGTTTTCCAAAAGGGGCAGTGTTCTATGATGAAAGAAAAAACGCAGACCCTGGTAACGGATCAGCTGTATAACTTGGTTGCGGGGTTTCTGTACGCCCTGAGCATCTGTTATTTTGCCAAGGGCGCGGACTTTGCACCCGGCGGGCTGTCGGGTCTTGCCTTGCTGGGCAACTATCTGTGGGGGTTCCCCATCGGCATCACAACGCTGGTGCTGAATGTGCCTCTGGTTCTGCTTGGTTTCCGCTTTGTGGGACGCGCCTTTCTGGGGAAAACGGTCATCAGTATGCTGTGGTGTACCTTTTTTCAGGATGTTGTCTTTGCAGACCAGCCCGGCTACGGCGGCGATCCGTTGCTGGCGGCCCTGTTTGCGGGTATCACATGGGGCGGCGCGTTGGCGCTTTTGTATATGCGGGGATCGTCCAGCGGCGGCACCGATTTCTTGACGATGTCGATCAAAGTGCTGCGCCCGCATCTGTCTGTCGGTGTTGTGACCGGTGCGATAGACCTTGTGGTCATCCTGTTAGGTTGGCCTGTGTTTGGCTCTGTCGATGCCGTTTTGTACGGTCTTGTCACAACGGCGGTTACCTCGCTGGTTATCGACAAAATTATGTACGGCAGCAATGCCGGCAAAATGCTGACGATCATCACTACCAAGGGGCAGGAAATTGCGGACGAAATTTCCCGCCAATGCGAGCGCGGCTCAACGATGGTCAAAGCGGTGGGCACATACACCGGTACGGAACGGCAGATGCTGCTCTGCGTCTGTGCCAGACCGCAGGTGTACCGCATCCGGATGGCCGCCTACCGCATCGACCCCGGCTGCATGGTCATGGTGACGGAAACCGGCGAGGTTTACGGCGAGGGCTTCGTTGACCCCGGTAAAACAGCATCGTTTTTGTAAAGGCTGCTGCCGCACACGAAAAGAAAGACTAACTATTAAAAGTCAAGCCCCAAAACAAAATTTT
>ULQN01035546.1_pt1 | contig 19250 bp, 12 predicted proteins | sample 1954491 | NCBI WGS metagenome assembly ULQN01 (sample SAMEA4835656, study PRJEB28245) | human gut metagenome | biome: gut microbiome; material: fecal sample | place: Denmark | collected 2008
AACCAACATCTTTTTAAAGTGACCTCTGAGACTTATCCAAAATGGTTTTATTTTTTGTGGACGCTTCATCATTTAGAAAATTTTGTGGCTATCGCCGCAGCAAAAGCTACTACCATGGGTCATATTAAGCGGAAGGATCTTGAGCTGTCAGAGGTATTTGTTCCTCCAAAAGAAGAGTTTGATCATTTAAACAAAGTCTTTTCTCCACTACTGAATAAAATTATTGCAATAGGAATTGAGAACAGAAAATTAATCGAAATTAGAGATCTCCTGTTAAAAAAATTAATGGGTGAACTAGAAGCTAATCGATAAATTATCATTTAATATTGTTAGCTGCTACATTTGGAATTGTTTAACTTAAAAATAGAAGATATGCTAGGCAGTAATAAAGTTTCTTTGTCTGAAATTTGTGACTTAATTCCCGGATTCGCTTTTAAAAGTCGGGATTTCACAAACACTTGCGATAAAGTAATAAAAATCGCAGATATTCAACCGCCCTACGTATTTCACAAGGATTTGAAGTCTGTAAATATCTCGGGGTACAAAAAAGAAAAACTTGCCAAATTTATTGCTAAAAGTGGAGATTTAGTCTTAGCAATGACTGGTGCAACTATAGGAAAGTTGGGACGTCTTCAAAGGGGGCATGCATACGTCAATCAACGTGTTTTGCTTCTAAAACCAAAAGAAAATATTGATAAAGATTACTTCTATTATTCCTTACTGGGAGTCAATTTCCAAAAATTTATTCTTAATCATATCGATAGCCAAACAGCTCAACCTAACATTAGCGCTACAACAATTGGTAAATATACAATCCCCATTCCCTCGCTAGAAGAGCAAAAAAGAATAGGGAAAATACTTCGTTCATTAGATCGGAAAATTGAACTTAATCTGGAGATAAATGATAATTTATCAGCCAAAATATCATATTAAGGGATATTTATTTCTCCAGAAAACAATTTTGGTAAGACAGTTTCACGTAATTTACTAATACATTGATTTTCAATAGTATTGTTTAAAATATTTTGAAAAATTGGCTCAGCTATTTTCAAAAATTCACAAGAGTCACTTGGGGAAAGCAGAGAGATTTGTTCTACTTGGAAATCTCTTGTTGTGATTGCGTCAAAAACTGCGCCGTTTGCTTTATTTTTGAGTTTGTGTACCACTTTTAACGCTGAAAAATACACTAAAAGTGGATGCATCTGTTTGCTGATAAGCGCATAACAAGATTGATTCATCGCCATTGGGACACCAGAAAGACTTACTTTTCCAACGGTACCCCGCGCCGTTATAAAAACAGTGTTTACCGGATAAAGTGAACTATTGCAGTGAGCAAGACCTTCCTGTGTAATTTTTTTCTCCGTTAAAACGGTATACGGTAAACCCACATCTTTTGGTGTAAAAAAAGGGATTTCCCCGTTCCAATAAGAGTCTATTGTTGTTTTTGGAGTCCCTCCGCTGGCTACCTGAATTAGTTCAGTGAATCCAATTTTATTTTCAGCACGAGCATAGTAGTAATCAAATAATTCTTTTGTTTGTTGCAACAAATTATCATTTATTCGTTGATTCAAAAAAATTTTTTTATCCAATGACGATAAATAATTAGCAATCTTTTTTTGATCTGATAGCGGGGGCAATCTGAACGAGTAATTAGCAAGGGCATCAAGTTGAACTCTTTGTCGACCCGAGGAGCCAACCATTGACTTAATAGCCAAAGATCGAAATTGGGGGCTGATTGAAAGGTAATACACAAAATTAGGATCACTAACTTGTTTAATGGCGCGTAAAACTATGAATTCAGTAGAGCCAAAACCCACTTCTCCTTCGTTTAAGCAATCAACATAAGCAGTTTTCCCGTTTTCTAAACACGGCGTAATCCTAGAAAATAGAATATCACCGTTAATGAATTTGCTCCCACCGCGATAGGGCGCATAGGAATAGCTTCCTATATTTTTAGTAAAAGGGGTTAGGTCCTCCATAGAAATCTTTGGAGCGATTTCCTCTTTTTTTAAAGAAATTTTTGGATTAAATTCAATAAATTCATTTGCTTGGACAAGGGGCCAATTACAGGTCATAACCTAACTCCCTTAGGTTGGCTTTTATTTGTTTTTCAACTTCTTCTGACTCTCTAAATAACTTTGATAATTCTGAAGTCAGACGTTGCATCTTTTCATTAAACGGTTCCTGTGCCTCATTAACTTCTTGTATTCCCACATATCGACCCGGTGTCAAAATGAAGTCCTGCTTTTGTATTTCATCGGTCGTAGCTACATAACAGAACCCAGCTTGATTCTTAAGCGTACCATCATGGAATTTTTCAAAAGTTTGAGCCAATTGCTCGATATCGTTGTCAAACAACTCTCGAAGTTTTCGGGAAACCATAGTCCCTAAATTTCTGGCATCTACAAAGAGTGTTTTACCTGGTTGTTGTTTGTTTTTGCTGATAAACCATAAGGAGACAGGAATTGGCGTGTTATAAAAAAGTTGTGTTGGTAGGGCAATAATTCCATCTACGAGATCGGCTTCAATAATTCTTTGTCGAATTTCACCTTCACCACTTTGTTGCGATGAAAGAGCTCCATTAGCAAGCACTACAGCCATTTTTCCTTTGGAGGATAAATGGTGAATCATATGTTGAAGCCAAGCAAAGTTAGCATTACCGGTAGGTGGAACACCGTAATCCCATCTAGGATCATCTACAAGTTTGTCTCCTCCCCAATCTTTTAAGTTAAACGGGGGATTGGCTAATATAAAATCAAAACGTTCGTTTTTATGGAGATCTTCAAAGAATGTATCTGCAGCATATTTACCTAAGTTAGCATCAATTCCACGAATGGCCAAATTCATTATGGCCATTTTCCAAGTTGTAGGATTAGATTCTTGGCCATAGACTGAGATGTTATTGATATTGCCGGCGTGGTTTTTTACAAACTTTGCCGATTGAACAAACATGCCGCCTGAGCCACAACAAGGGTCGTATACTCGGCCTTTAAACGGTTGCAAGACCTCAACCAATGTTCTAACAATACAAGAGGGAGTATAGAACTGACCGGCATTTTTCCCTTCTTGAGAGGCGAACATTGCCAAACAGTATTCGTAAGTTCTACCTAAAATATCCTTTGAATCACCGCCTTCAGCCATGGCAACATTGGTGAACAAATCTACAACACCGCCCAGGCGTCTTTGATCGAGTTCAGGACGAGCAAAATTCTTGGGGAGAATACCTTTGAGCTTAAGATTCTCCTCTTCAATTCTTCTCATTGCCTTGTCAATCACGAGACCGATTTGAGGGGTATGAGCTGCCTCGGCGATTACTTTCCAACGAGCTTCAGGAGGAACCCAGAAGATGTTTTCGGCTGTGTATTCATCCTTGTCTTCCTCAAAGTTTTCTCCCTCAGCCACCAATTGAGCATGTTTGATTTCAAAGGTATCCGAAATGTACTTCAGGAAAATCAATCCTAAGACAACATTTTTATATTCTGCAGGATCTACATTACCGCGCAATTTATCAGCAGCAGCCCAAATTTGTTCTTCAAAACCGATTTCGGCTGTATTTTCTTTTCGTTTTTTGGATCTAGCCATATTAATTTTTTCCTAAACATCCATAGAGTAGTCAGCCCAAAGTTCACATTGTCGCATAATTGTCTCGGTGGCTTCGGGTTGATCTTCAGGCGGATACTTATATTTTCTCAACAGTCGTTTAATGATTCGTCGCATGTTGGCACGAGCAGATTCTTTCCTCTGCCAATCAATCGTGCTATTTTTACGAAGTGTCTCTGTTAATTCCTTAGTGATTGCGATTAACTCGGAGTTTTCATAAAAGTCCTTAATTGCTCTGGGTTGTGTTAAGGCATCATAAAAAGCCATTTCTTCGTTATTTAATCCCAACTCATTGGCTTCTTTGCGGTCAGCCATCATTTCTTTGGCCATATTCAACAATTCTTGCATTACTTCTGCATTAGTCAGTTGGCCATTTAGGTACGAATTAACAGTACTTTGAAGTAATTCAGAAAATTTTTCTGCCTTCACAACACTTGTTTTCCGGTATTTGCGAACCTGCCCTTCTATTAAGCGCTTCAGCATCTCTAAAGCTAAATTTCTTTGCTTCATTGCTGCAATTTCTTGTAGGAAGGATTCGTCAAAAAGCGAAATTTCTGTATTTTTTTCAGAAAAAAGATTTAGCACTCCCTCACTTTTTACACTCTGCTCAACAATCTGAGAAATCCGTTCGTTTAACTCTTTAAGGGATGGTCCTTTCTTTGGTTTGTCAGGGTTCTGCCACAAGCGTTTCACGATGACTGATCTAACGGCTCGATAGTAAGCGGCTTCTAGCTGTTCGGATTTAGTTGCAAGGCTTTTACAAAGACTGAGCGCTTGATCCATCAGTTTGGCTTGATTGGAGAAGTTTGTACAGTCTTCTGTTTTATTGGGAGAAAGTAAATAATCAGCCCCTTCTAAAACTTTATCTGTAATTTGTTTGGAATTTTTGGATTTTAAAGCGTCCAAATAACTGAAGTTATGGAAAATATCCCTACAAACAGAAAGCTTATTCTGGAATTCAGGATAGGCCGTCTTTGCAATGTCCATTTCACCGTATTTCTTTTGATCTCGTTTGGTGTAATCTGACATGGCTTGCTTTAGAGCAGAGGCAATGCCAATATAATCGACAACCAGTCCTCCTTCTTTTCCCTTATACACTCGATTAACACGCGCAATTGCTTGCATCAAGTTGTGCCCCTTCATAGGTTTGAACACATACATGGTGGAGAGAGAAGGGACATCGAACCCCGTAAGCCACATATCGACAACAATGGCAATTTTTAAGGGATTGTCATCATCTTTAAATTTATTGGCTAAATCCTTTTTATGTTGTTCTGTGCCGATAATGGAGTGCCATTCTTCTGGGTCTTGATTACTGGCAGTCATTACAACCGCAACTTTTTCTTGCCAAGTGGGGCGCAATCTGAGAATTTCTTTATAAATTTTGATACCGATGTCACGACTGTATGCAACAATCAGAGCTTTTCCTGTAAGTAGGTTCGCCCGATTACTTTCGTAGTGTTCTACGATGTCTTTACATAGAGATTGAATAGTACAAGGTGAACCTAACACAGCATCCAGACTGGCGAAAGTATGTTTGCTTTTTTCGAGAGCTTCTTGATTAATCGTTTCTTCCGCCGTTTGGTAGAGTTCATCTAATTCTTCTAGCGTTCCTTTGTCCAATTTCAATGCAACAACTCTACTCTCATAATAAACGGGACGTGTAGAGCCGTCTTCAACGGCTTGTGTCATATCATAGACATCTATGTAGTCTCCAAAAATTTCCCGTGTATTTTTATCCTGCGTTGAAATGGGGGTACCCGTAAATCCAATAAATGAGGCATGAGGTAATGCGTGACGAACCCACCCAGCAGCACCAGTTTTGATTCTTCCTTTGCTATCCAATTTTTCCAAAATTCCGTACTGTCCCCGATGGGCTTCATCAGCCATGACAATGATATTTTTTCTAGTCGACAGTACAGTTTCATTTTCAATGAATTTTTGCATCGTTGTGAAAATGATGCCGTTAGCAACACGATGCTCTAGAAGTTTGACGAGGTCTTTCTGAGATTTAGCTTGTATAGGCTCTTGACGTAAAAATGTCTTACACTTGCTGAATTGAGTAAAAAGTTGATTATCTAAATCATTGCGATCGGTAATAACAACAATCGTTGGACTATTAACTGCTTGTTGAAGAAGGTGCGCAAAGAAAACCATAGATAAAGATTTCCCGCTACCTTGTGTATGCCAAAAGACGCCGGCTTTTCCATCACTATTTATCGCCTTTATTGTGCTTTGTACAGCTTTTTTTACTGCAAAATATTGGTGGTAAGCTGCTAGAATTTTGACTGTTGACTCAGATGTGTTACTAAAACAAATAAAATTCTGGATGATATCTAGCAATCTCTCTTTAGAACACATGCCGTCAAGCATTGTTCGATAATCAGCCCATTTATTTTTGGAATAATCTCCATCAACAGTTTTCCATTGGACATAACGATCTTCATTTGCCGTAATAGTCCCAACTCTGGTGTCTGCTAAATCACTTAAAACACAAAAAACGTTGGGAACAAATAAAGAGGGGATCGCATGAAGATAATTTCTGATTTGTAAGTAGGCATCTGAAGAATCCACATCTTCTCGAGATGGAGATTTCAGTTCAAAGACGACAAGAGGCATCCCATTAATAAATAATATAACGTCAGGTCGTTTTGGTTCATTTTCAACAAAACTCCATTGATTAACTACATGGAATGTATTGCTTGAGGGATGTTCAAAATCCAGTAACCATACACGTTCAGTTCTCTGCTCATTGTTTACAAAAATATTTACAGGAACACCTGAAACCAGATACTCAAAGAATATTTGATTTCGGGCGTATAAACTTCCTTGATCAATAGAGGAAATAATGCGGAGTGCCTCTTTAATGGCACCTTTAGGTAGCTCTCGGTTGATTCTGATTAAAGCTTCTTCCAATACGTCGACTAAAAATACATCACGGTAAGAAGCTGAAGTTCTGGGAACATCTGGTCCGAAAAGGTGTTGATATCCAAGCCCCTTTAAGTGTTCAATAATAGCTTCTTCGTAATGGTTTTCTAGAAGATTTGTCTCTACCGGCATTTTTTGCCTCTTGAGGTTAAATTTTTCTTAATTATGGCGTTTTTAAATATTTATATAAAGTTGTCCGTCCAATCCCTAATTTACGAGCTGCAACTGACTTTGATACGCCTTCGTCAATTAATAATTGAGCTTTTTTAATCTTTTCTGGATCGATCGGGACTCTTCCTTTATAAGCATTTCTCAGTTTGGCTTGTTCAATTCCTTCTCGTTGTCTTTCTAAAATCAATGACCGTTCAAATTCAGCGACTGCTCCCATCATGGCCATCAAGAGTTTGGTTATGGCTGAGCTCTCGCCCTTGGGAATTAGCGAGATATTTTCTTTTAAAAAATGGATCGAAACACCTTTTTGCTGTAAGGATTCTGTAATTGAAAGCAAATCCTTTAGGTTTCTGGCCATACGGTCCATGCTGCAGACATAGAGTTCGTCCCCATCACGAACATATTCAATCATCTGTTGAAACCCCGGACGATCAGTATTTTTCCCAGAAACTTTGTCAGAAAAAACTTTTTCAACCCCTAATTTTTCGAATTGAGCGAGTTGACGATCTAAATGTTGATCAGAACTACTAACCCGGGCGTAGCCCACTTTTGCCTCAATAGACATAATTTTTACTCTTCGTAAGCTATCTGCATGAGTTTTTTAACCAGTTGCCGACCGTTTTCCGAAGTCTTAGAGTCCATACGCAGACGATAACGCCCCTCTTTCGTATACATTGACTCTTCAAATTCACTATTTTCAATGAGTTCATTAATGGCCGCTGTTCGCTCCAATTTAATGTCCACATAAAAATAATTGCGTCTGGGTCTGATTACAACAAAATTATTCGCTCGGCCTTCAATCCAAATCCCCAAATAAAACTTGTTAAAACTTAATTCAGCTCTGGGTTCGAATTCTTTGATCATTTCGATTACTTTGTCTGCGCAACGCAGAATATCTTTAGAGGACCGCTTTTCCCAATAGGTTCTATCTGTTTGCTCAACCGCCTGATCATCTTCATCCGACTCTAGGGTTGCAAGATCCAAAACTTTTGTAAATAGTAGACCAACGCTCCCGTCGGGATTCTGAATAGCAGTCATTTTTAAAGCAATCAATGGAATTGCGGAATTGAATAATGAAATGACGTTAAAGAAACGGGCAGTAATGTCTTCGGCGACAATGACCGCAACATGATCGTATTGAGGATAGCGTTTTCGCTCTACGTCCCAATATTCGATAGTTCTGATGATATGAGTTTCGTCTGTTGCCCCCAATTGGACTTCTACTTCATAGCGAACATTGGTTTCTTCGTCTTGCAATAAAAGATCTAATCTACCACCCGAAGGTTGAATTCGCTCTTTATCTCTAGCTGTAATGGTTGGACTTAGACCCAGAAGATTCGGATTTTCATATAAAACTTGTTGTACCCAGGATTCATTGATTTCAGGATGTCTTTTTAGGCTTATAGAATTCACTGGCGAAAAATTAATTGTCATCGGGGCTGTCATGATGTTCTCCATCATCAATTAATCCATTAAGGATTGTCTTTGAACAGATTTGTTCGTATATTCAAGAATGATATTCCAAATGAACAATGAAAGAAAGCTTTTTCTTCGTTCGTATGGGGTACACCTTAAAAACGCAGACATAATAATTCAACATGAAAGATCTTTCATTTGGACTAGCTAGAAAAGTTTTGAATGGTGATAAAGGTCTTAATGGAAACTTCTAATTGTAATTTTATGGGGGGGTAGCCTAAAGCTAGGCATCTACTAACCGATACAAGGAGGATTTTATGAAAACTCCATTATGCTTAGCGATATTAGTTGCATTCAGTACAGGTGCATTAGCCGCTGATTTGATTGGTCACACCAACCAAAATCTCACAAGTGAAACAACAGCTCAATATTCTTCTGCTTATGGTTATAACTCAAAAGCCGAAGGTCAGTTTTCAACTGCCAATGGTTCGGAGACACATGCCGAGGGCAATCGTTCCACAGCAGTAGGCAATCAGACATGGGCTACAGGAGCAGACTCTGTTGCAATCGGTTCATATGTAAACAGTGATAGTCAGGGCATAGATGGACGAGAAAATGGGCAAGCAAGCGTAGCAGTAGGATTTAGATCGAACTCAAGCGGGGATAGTTCTGTTGCACTCGGCAGGAATAGCAATTCCTCCGCAAAAGATGGGGTGGCTCTCGGTTCTTACTCATCGGCAACTCGTGAGTCGGGAACCCAAGGTTATGTACCTGAAGGAGTTACTCTCTCTGATGAAGAAAAAAATAGCGCTACTTGGAAAGCCACTAGAGGCGAGGCCTCAGTTGGTAGTGATGGGAATACCCGACAAATTACCCACGTTGCCGCTGGATCAGAAGATACGGATGCGGTTAATGTTGCTCAACTCAAAGCAGTTAACTCCCGAATTCAGGGAGACGTCAGCTCTCAATTACAACAAAGTGAAGCAAGATTCACTGAGCGATTTAATGCAATGAGTCACAGGTTGGATAATAGAATTGATAATGTCCGAGATGATGCAAATGCTGGTGTTGCAATGGCCATTGCAACAGCAGGACTCCCGCAGGCATATCAACCAGGAAAGTCCATGTTTGCTATGGCTGCCGGTACTTACCTTGGTGAACAGGGCTATGCGATTGGTGTTTCACATGTTATGGAAAATGGCCATGTTGTGTTGAAAGTCACTGGTAGCGGAAATTCTCAAGGTCATTTTGGTGGTTCAGTCGGCGCCGGCTATCAGTGGTAGATGTCAGTTAGTTTTTAGAACGTATTGGGGGAGTTAATACTGTCGTTAACAGACGGCTTTATTAACACCCCCTACAAGTTTTCATCAAAACTTTAAAGGCAAAAATTCAGCAACTGACTTTTAATTTTCTTTTGATTATCTTCCTTATACATTTTAACTTAGCGTTCTTAAGCTAAGGGACCGATTCCAATTAATGTTAAATCCTACGTTTAGGTCCGATTAATCGTAATAAATTGTAGTTATTAGGTTCCTTTTCCATTGATTTTTGAACCTGAGAAGAGAAGTAATCATCAAAATTTGTGCTGTTATATCCATTTTCTTGTATGACTAATTCTTTTGCATCTGAGAAAAGCGAATAAATGCCACTATGCCCCGAACTTCCCCGTGTTTTAACGCTATAGTCATCTTTGAGAGTTTTCATGATTTTTTCTAGATCCTCCACCAATACATTTATTCCTTTTCTTGAACTACCAGAGTTTTCTTTCTCCACGTAATGCATTGCTTCTGCAAAGTACGTTATTGTTACATACAGCAATCGCTTTATGTTTTTCTCTTCATACTCATTTTCTTGGGAAATTAAAGAAAAATTCAAGCTAAGGAGCTCAAGAATCTTATTTTTTCTGTACTCTTCGGCATCTTTTCCCAAGGCAGCTAATTCTTCGGCGATGGTACTTTGCAATGATTTAATCTTGCATTCCCATTTAAAAAGCTGACTCGTTCTGATGCTCCTTAATTTAAAGAGTGGCAAATAAAGAATTGGAAAAAAAAGCAGTGTTACAAGTAAACAAAAAATTGGTACCGTGAAAGCGTTGATACAAGGCGCTAATTGGAAATTATTAAAGCACAGATGAGTAAAAAGAAAAAATGAGTAAATTCCTATCATGTACATGAATGAGAGAAAAAAATCTTTAATAAGCCATTCTTTTTCATAAGGTAATAATTTATTGAGGAATCGTTTAAAGGCGGGGATATTTTCATCCAGCCGTATTCCATTAGTAGCTTTTAGTAAGGTTGGAATAGTAAAAGTTGCGGTTTCTTTTGTTACCTTGTTTGTGTCAGATTTAAAGGATTCATTTAAGAGTTTCGCTTCTACCGGACGGAACCATTCATAACGTAAATGAATTGCTTTGAAAAGTTTTCTTTGTAACTCTTTTGCCAGAGATTCTAAGGCAACACGATTAAACCCATTAAGATGTAACTCGGTTTCATGGAGCTTAAAAATTAAGACGATAAATTGATCGACGGTTAAGCGAGTCTCTGTTGTATTTTGCCAACAACTACTTATATTTGACATGATCATTCCTCCATCAAAGGGGATTTTGGGTTTTATGGCTTTACTTGTAACCCTTAAGAAAAGTGTCACTAAGGTAAAACAACAGGTCCCTTTTCACTAGTAAGAGAAGAAATACAGGGACCTGAAGAAGTTATAGCGAATAATTTTTTGCCATGACGCGTCAATTTTTGAAGAGAGGTTTCCCAAGGTTGAATGGCGCTTTTATTTTTTGTTTTCAACGGTTGAAACTTTTGACCAACAATATTCACCCCATGCCTGCATAATTTTTTGACGCTCTTTAGTTAAAGGGGCTCTGTCATAGGCTCCGTTGTAAGCGTCGTTTTTGCTGTGTAATAAACATAATTCGACAGCTTCTTGATCAAACTTTCTGTTATTGCCGGTTTCGTCGTCTTTAGCCCAGGTTCTGAACGTAGCTCGAGCTGTTCCGTGAAGAGTAATAACACAGGGCTTGCCGAGTTTTTTTGTTTTCACAGGGTCAATCCAACCAATACCATCCAAAGCTTTGCGCTCATCATGAAGTCCCCTTAAAAACATGGTTAGAGCATTATCAGATAGGCAGCCTCCCTGGCGACTGGGAAAAATGAAGGGGCTATCCGAGAATCTTTCAATGTTTCGCAAGAGTGTAAGCGCCCGAGAGGACAAGAATATAGTGCGGTCCCTGTTAGGGGACTTAACCTTGTCATGTTCCTGGGGAATAAGCCAAATTTTCTTTTTGAAGTCGATTTCTTCCCATTTTGCAAGACGTACTGCTTGTGAACGAGCACATGTCAGAATGGCAAATAGGCATGCGTAGGCAGACATTGAGTCATTGTGGCTTATTTCGGCAAATAATCTTGGAATCTCAGAAACAGCGCAGGCTGCATGATTTTGGGTCGGTTTTAAGTTATTCTGGAAGGGCTCCATTAAGACCCCTAGAGATCCTTCCCAATCAGCCGGATTAACAGTTGATTTTCTCTTATGTAAAGCAATGGCCCATTGAAAAATTTTTCCTATGTAGGTTTTCGCCTTTTTTGCGGTTGCTGGGATTGACTGCCAAATGGGGGCTAAACATTCTCGAATTTGTTCAGCCGAAATTGATTCTATGTCAAGGTTCCCTAATGTGGGGAAAACGTGCTTTTCAAGGATAGCTCTTGTGGTTTTTTCTCCTCGAGAATTCTTTGCCCAATAATTTGATGCTAGTCTGTCTGCGATCCATTCCTCAGCCACATTTCTAAACGTCAATTTTTTAGGAATGGGTTTGACGAGCTGTTTTTCTTGTTGTCTTTTTAGAATGGGGCTTTCTCCCTGCATCACTAAGGCTAGTGCGGCGCGAGCTGCCTCTCTTGCTTGAGCGACGCTCATAGTAGGATAGTTGCCTAAAGAAAAATCATGGCGACCAAATTTATCTGTATATCTAAAAATGAAAAGAGATTGAGTGTGTGTCTTACGGATATATAGGCCCTTTACCCCTCCAATATTGAAGGTTCCCATGCCTAAATGTTTGACCTCTAATGCGGTCATTTCCCTTGGTTTGATCGGCATTGCGAATTTTTATGATGGATAAAAATGGATGTTCTATAATGGATAAAACGCCGTTTTTATTAATTATAACCCCGTTATCCATCATAGTATCCATCATAAAAACTGAGATGTATTCGGATAAATTGGGACAAATTAGGACTGGAGAAGGCTTTAAGTGCTTGATAAAAAAGAAAATCTCAGACATCCTAGGACGTACTGAGACATGGAATTGGTTGCGGGGGCTGGATTTGAACCAACGACCTTCGGGTTATGAGCCCGACGAGCTACCAGACTGCTCCACCCCGCGATCATCTAACGAAGGACTGCATTGTATTCCTTTCAGGATAAATATGTCAAGTTTTTGAGTGAAAATTTTCACTTTGTTCGTTTTTTTGTTTTTGCATTGCCACTGTCCACCATTGAGTTTGTGCAGGGATGCGTTTAGAAAGTTGAAGCGGTTGACCGATTTCAGGTGTGATTAAACGAACATTTGCCTGAGTTGCTTTTTGAGTCAGCCAAACAAAAGGTTCGTACCAAGGATGCATGGATAGTGAAAACTTTCCGATATGAGCCGGCAAAAAGTTTAGTGCTTTTAAATCTTGGGCCGCTTGCAAAGCTTCATCAGGATTCATATGAATATACCGCCAGCGATCGTTGTATTGTCCGCTATCAAGCAGTACCAAGTCAATCGGCGCAAACCGATTGCCGATTTCTTTAAAGTGCGGACTGTAGCCTGAGTCACCGCTAAAGAATATTTTGTAATTCTTTGACTGTAATAAATATGAAGCCCAAAAACTCTTATTTTGATTGAGATTGCGACCGGAATAATGACGCGCTTCCAGTGCATGTATAGCCAGATTATTCGATAGTTTTAAAGTTTCATTCCAATCAAGTGCATGAAGAGTTTCTTTTTTAAAGCCCCATCGTAAGAAGTGTGAGTCGGTGCCAAGCGGACAGACAATATGATGGATTTTCCCTTTGAGTGCCATAACCGTTGGGTAATCCAAATGATCCCAGTGGTCGTGAGAAATAACCAATAGATCGATGGTGGGAAAATCTGCCGGACGGTAAGGAGTGGTGCCTTCAAACGCTTTTGTGCTAAACGAAACAGGCGATGCGTAGGGACTTAAAACAGGATCAATCAGAATGCGTTTTCCGGCTAGTTGTATGTAAAAAGATGAGTGGCCTAACCAAATGATTGTGTCAATATCCAGACGCAATTGTTTTAAATCTACTTTCGCAGAGGGTAACGCCGTAGACGGAACCGGATCAATTTTGTCCGTCACCATGGAGCGTGCAAAAGCTTTAATAAAAGTACTGTTATCTGTCAAAACGGGTGTTGGCAGAGAATTGTGAAAAATACCGTCATAAAAATGAGAGCAGTTTTTAAAACTCTCAAACGAAGTGGGAAGTGCTCCAAATTTAGGCTGTCGCAAAAAACGATAAACACCTGTAAAGCAGGCTGCGACAGCTAAACCGATACCTGATAAAACGAAAGCCGTGCGACGCTTCATGGTTACTCTTTGCTTTAATGAAACTGTTTTAATCTTAGTGACAGGTCTGATGAAATTTTCTCCTGATTCAAGAATTTTTTTGCCTAATTTTGTTTGAGTTACAAATAAAGAAATAACAATTTGTTAAGGCTTTATTTAAGGAGTTGTTTATAATTTTTCATTTCACATAAAGCAATTACCGATACGGTTTAAGTGGTGGCTTCCCAATAAACGGGGAGCCCTGAATGTAAAACATGCCTTCGGCAACAATACTGAATTATCTCGTCAATAAAGCTCGTCTTTGGCGCGCAAATGGATCCACCAAAGTAAGCGTGGCTGTCAATATTTTTTGGCTGGCCCTTGCGTGGTTGTTTCTTCCATTGGAATCAAAACCATTTACTGCCTATCGTGCGGCATTTCAAGAGTTTTATCCCCAGATTAATCCTCATGCACCAAAAACTTTGGATTGTGTGCGCTGGCTTTCCCAAACTTTGTTTTTAATTTGTTTCCGGACTTCGGCACGCAAAGGATGGCTTCGCTTATCTATCTCCTGGGCTGTTAATAAAATAGCGGCAGCTTTGACTCGCCTGGGTGATTGGGTGGGGCATTATGGTGCTTTAGCTTTGGATGGTAATCACAAAAGTTTTGAAACGATTGACAAAAAGGGTGAAGCGTTATCCCGCCCGATTAAGTTGACGCTTTTATGGATTTTGGGTGGCTTGGCTGCTGCACTGGCGGTTTTATGTATCACTCAGCCTTTTAATATTCAGGGACAGGTTGTATTTCTTTCTGTGATGCTTTTGTCGGCATTGGCGCTTCGAAAAATTAAAGCCCGACTAACGCTGATGCTTCTTTTTGTGATTTCAATGGTTGTGTCCGGGCGCTATCTTTGGTGGCGTTGTACCTCAACCTTGAACACTGATTCCGCCATGGGCATCTTTTTGAGTTGTCTATTGCTTGCCGCTGAACTTTACGCATTTGTGGTGATGGTTCTCGGCTACTTTCAGGTCTGTTGGGTGCTTGATCGCAAACCCTATCCGATGCCTAATGATCAAGCGCTTTGGCCACATGTTGATATTTTTATTCCGACATACAACGAATCGCTTGACGTGGTAAAGCCCACGGTTTTTGCTGCCTTAAATTTGCAGTGGCCTGCCGATAAACTCCATGTCTATATTCTCGATGACGGCAGCCGTTCGCTTTTTGAGGAGTTTGCCAAGCAAGTCGGTGCCGGTTACATCAAGCGTGAAGAGCACAATCATGCCAAGGCGGGAAACATTAATCATGCCATGACTGTCACGAACGGAGAGTTTGTGACCATTTTTGACTGTGACCACGTGCCCTCTTCTGACTTTTTGGTCAAAACAATGGGGTGGTTGATCAAGGATCCTAATATTGCCCTGGTTCAAACACCGCATCATTTTTACTCTCCAGATCCATTTGAAAAGAACCTTCATTTGGATCGGACGATGCCGATTGAGAATTCGCTTTTCCACGATTTCATCCAGAAAGGTAACGATACGTGGAATGCCACGATGTTTTGCGGATCCAGCGCTGTGATGAGACGAAAGGCCTTGGAAGAAGTCGGCGGTATTGCTGTTGAAACGGTGACCGAAGATGCGCACACATCATTAAAACTTAATCGTAAGGGGTGGTCGTCGGCCTTTATCGATTTGCCGCTTGCTTCGGGTCTGTCAACAGAAACATTGGCCGCGCACATTGGTCAGCGTATTCGTTGGGCAAGAGGCATGATCCAAATTTTCCGCCTGGACAATCCGTTTTTGGGTAAAGGTCTTTCGCTTCCCCAACGGCTGTGCTTTTTTAATGCCATGTTCCATTTCTTCCATGGCTTGCCCCGTTTGATCTTTTTAGTGGCGCCGCTTCCCTACATGTTTGCTAATGTCTATGTCATTTATGCGACCGCTGCGGCTATTTTTGCCTATGTGCTTCCGCACATGATTCACTCGGCTCTGACCAATCAGATTCTTCAGCGTGGGTATCGATATCCCTTCTTAAGCGGAGTCTATGAAACCGTATTGTCTTGGTACATTTTGCTGCCGACGACCGTGGCACTAATTTTCCCTCATAAAGGCAAATTCAATGTGACCGCCAAAGGGGGAACCATTGGTGAAAAATATTTGGATTGGCCCGTCTCAAGACCGTATCTGATTTTGATCGGTTTAAACATGATCGGTCTGCTCATCGGTTTTTATAAGGCATTTTTTGATCCCAATCCGGAATATTTAACGTTGGCTATTAATATGGGATGGATTGCCTACAACTTGATGATTTTGGGAGCCTCAATGGCAGTGGCTGTAGAAGAAGTCCAAAAACATCAATTCCCTCGGATTCATTGCAAGATTGATGTAAATATTTGTGATGAAGAGGATGCTAACTACAAAGCAACCATGACGCAGTACTCTCAAAGTGAAGTGAGGGTAAGTTTGTCAGGATGTGAGAAAGCTTGGAAGAAAGGTGAGTCCGTTCGTCTCTTGATGATTTACAAAGAAAAGTATTATTGCTTTAAGACAACGGTTTTATCTGCAGAGCCGGGCAATGTTTTGGAATTAAGCCTGTGTTTTGATGACTATGAAACGGAAAAAGCTTTTAATCGCTGCACGTTTTCTCGTGAGGGAATGTGGGTTCCTGAAAAAGTCAATGTGGATGATCGCATGTTGACCGGTTTCTTAAAGCTTGGATCTTTATCTTGGTACGGCTACAAATCGATGATCGAATTTTTGCCCGGCAAGTTACAAATTGTTCCTAAAGTGTTGAGCTGGTGCTTAACGTTTGCACCGAGAAAACCAGCTCGTGCGCTAAACTCAAATACGTTATAAAGTTGAAAGAGAGTCTAAAGTGAAATTGTCCAAACTGTCAGCCTTGGTGATGAGCACTGCATTGGTGGCGTTTGCCTCAGTCTCATCATTTGCCCAAGAGACTCCGCATGATGCTTCTAGTGTCTCACCGGTCTGGCGAACTGATGTGACGGGTTCTTTTACCCAACAAAGTTCATTGTTAAAGTTAGTCCCCGGTGGACAGGCTAAAAATATTCGTCTTACGGGTATCAATAACACTCAATATTTAGACTTTGGCGTGCGTGCCGATGAAATCGTATCCTCTGCAACCATGGATTTAGCTTTTACGGCTTCGCCTGCGTTGATTCCGGTTCGCTCTCAAATCAATGTTTATCTGAATAGTCAGCTGCAGCAATCGGTTCCTGTGATGCCAGAAGCTTTGGGTAAGCTTTATCGCACAAAAGTTACCTTGGATCCGAAACAAATCAAATCGAATAATCAGATCACTCTTGAATTTGTCGGTCATTATCAGAACATTTGTGAAAGACCTTCAAGTGAAACGTTATGGCTAGATCTTGATGCCAAGAGCTTGTTGTCTTTAGTTAAGCAAAAAGTCAAGATCGCCAATGATTTAGCGCGTTGGCCGGCTCCTTTTATTGATACCTTTACCAACAATGAATCGGTGATTCCTTTTGTGTTTGCCAAGGCACCGGATAATGAGACGAAAAAAGCAGCCGCTATTTTGTCTTCCTTGGTGGGTAAATACACGCAATGGCGCGGAGCGGATTTTCCTGTTTACTACGATCGGCTTCCGACAAATGGACATTTCTTTGTTTTTGCTACCAATTCCAGCAGACCGAGTTTTTTAAGTGATTTGCCCCTGGCAGACGGTCCTCAAATTTATATGATGGACGCTCCTGAAAGCCGAAGCGACAAAATGCTGGTTATTTCCGGTCGTGATGAGTCGGATTTGATCGTTGCGGTTAAAGCGCTTGCCTCAGGTGATCATGTTTTAATCGGTGACAAACTTCCTATTAAGGACTTTAAGGAAGCCCCGGAGCGACAGGCTTATGATGCGCCCAATTGGGTGCCGATTGACGAGACGATTGCATTCTCGCAGATCATGCAGTATCCAGGACAGTTAACATCCAGAGGATACGCACCGCCAGCGGTTCATTTGCCGATGAGCATTGCACCTGACTTGTACATGGTCGGTACGGGCGGATTGGATGTCAATCTGAAGTATCGTTATACGAAACCCGAAGGCGGGGATCAGGCCCAGTTGCGTATGCGGATCAACAATTATTTGGTTGATTCGGTAAATCTGTCCCAACAATCCAGTAGCGGTGAGCGTGAAATGCGCTTACCTTCCTTCAACGGACCTCTGGCGACCAGTCCCTCTGAAGCATTGGCCTTGGCGGCTCAAAATGATTTAAGTTTTGAGGTGGTGTATCGTCGAGAGCTTTCCGAAGGCTCGCCCGACAACTGTAAATCCGTTGTTTTGCTGCCTCATCAGATGGAAATTGATCCGGCCTCCACATTGACGCTCAATGGACTATTCCACTATGCAGAGATGCCGAATTTGACGCTTTTCACACAAAGCGCTTATCCGTATTCGGTTTTTGCAGACTTATCCCGAACTGTCGCCGTGATTCCAAAAGAAGCTTCTGCTGAGAAGGTGACTACGCTGTTGAATACAACGGCTCGTATTGCCGCGGTAACCGGTGCCGTTGCCACAAAACTCTCTGTGGTTGATCAAGCTACTGAAGCTCAGCTTGATGGCAAAGATGTGCTTTTGATTGGTGAAATGCCAATCACGTTGCCGGACTTTAAGAAAGATAATGCCGAACAGCTTCAGCAGGCCATTGCCGATACCCTGCAGGGTGAAGAAGTTCTTCAACCCGAAGAAATTCTCTTTAGTCCGGATGGCGGCGTTGGAGCTATTGTTTCGCTTCAATCGCCCTTTGATTCGGATCGTACAGTGGTGGCCTTATTGAGTGAGGGACAGGCGGGGAGCTATTTACTCAATGAACAATTAAAGAGTCCATCGTCCATGGCAACGGTGAGCGGATCGGTTGTCATCATCAACGAGCAATCCATGTCCGATTTTAAAGTGGGAGACTCTTACACCATTGGTGACTTACCTTGGTATCACAAGATTTGGCAAACCATGAGTAATTATCCGTTGCTTCTGGTTTTATGTGCTTTGGTTTGTGCCGTCTTAGTAGGCACGGGCATTTTCTACTTTATGCGCCTGTGGGTGAGAGGACGTGCAAGATGAGAAAACTGATTTTAGCGTTGACTTTAGCGATGACAATGAGTTCATCGGTTTTAGCCGCTTGGCCGATGTGGGATCAATTTAAGGCCGTTGGCATGGAAGGAGCTCGAGTGGTTGATTACAGCGATGCTCGGGCGGTTACGACATCCGAAGGCCAATCCTATGCCATGTTCTTTGCATTGGTGGACAACGATCGAGAAACCTTTGAGGAGATGTTGAAGTGGACAGAAAATAATTTGTCCGCCGGTGACATCACTAAAAATTTCGCAGCATGGCTTTGGGGCAAAGAAGGTTCTCAATGGACGATTTTGGACACCAACAATGCGGTTGACTCAGATATGTGGATCGCCTACTGCTTATTGGAAGCCGGCCGCCTTTGGGATCGTCCGGACTACACAGAAAAAGCTCGGGCGATGTTGGAATTGTTAAAGACTCAGGTTCGTGATATCGATAATTTGGGTAAGGTTCTTTTACCCGGCCGTATTGGTTTTG
>ULQN01043440.1_pt1 | contig 18510 bp, 16 predicted proteins | sample 1954491 | NCBI WGS metagenome assembly ULQN01 (sample SAMEA4835656, study PRJEB28245) | human gut metagenome | biome: gut microbiome; material: fecal sample | place: Denmark | collected 2008
CAACTTTTAGTCGACCCTATCTAATTGCGGATTACCAATAAAAGCCGTCACATTATGCAACGGCAAGCCTTCTATGAAACCTATATATATGAATAGCCAATAAGATTATTAATACAATCGACACTGTTCTATGAAGAATTAATATTATTGGATGTTCAATCATAATCAATCCTAGTATTCCTAAAACAAAGGATAATATAGTTAATACAATAATAAGAATATGCTTCAAATCCAATCTCTTTCTATACAGGAACACATGAATCAAAGCCAATACTAAGAATAATGTAGAAGCTAATTTATGAACTATGATTCCCGTAATTGGAACCATAATAGTCAAAACAAAGCTAATAGCTAATAAATAATTCAAAACCCTTCTCATACTGTCTTTACTCCAAGCGTAAAATAAACCATATGAAAAATCCAAACAATGAGTAAAACAATATTACCAACTACAATGTCCTTCAATCCCATCATGATAAATCCAATGCTCATCAATAAAGTTACTGAACACATAATACGAACCTTTGCTTGTTTCGTCATACCACTCTTAATATTGTTTTCCCTATACAACTTCGTATTCTTAAACCAACCATCCAATCTTTCACTTGATTTTGCAAAACAAAAAGCTGCAAGTAACACAAAAGGAACCGTCGGAAGAATCGGTACTATGACACCAATAATCCCTAACCCTAATGATATGCATCCAATTATGATATATAGAATCTTTCTCATTATACCTCCACAGTTAGATGTATCTAACTCATGTTCATTAAAAGAAGTCATCCCTTTGTTAGAGATGACTAACTAATGATTAGTCTACTGAATTTAAGACTCGTTGTCAACACAATCAGTTTACACATGTGCTCCTCTATCTAGTTTATTCCGCTACGATTTGGATGAACGAATGTCTTTTACTTTTTCTATAACAGTGTATTCCGTTACACTATCAATCAACAAATTTGCATAAACATTCCTTTATCGGTATAATACAGATACAGAAAGACTACTGGATACAGTGGTTCCTCTGAATTAATTTAGTGAAAAGACACTAGTTTAATCCGTTGGGTTTGGGTGAACTAGTGTCTTTTACATTTTTCTATAATCAATAATGTAATTCTAAGTATTTCTACTATGGCCATTAAACACATGGCAACATCAATGTACAGATAAATATACATACAACACGTCCTCCTACATAATCGGAATCTTTAAGAACTCAAGATATCATCCTTTTAATTCAGAGGGTTCACCGTTACTACATCCAGTAGCCAATTCCAATTATAAAACTTCAATGTGAAAACATTATTAAGTCGCATAAATTTCTAAAAAAAATTTTATAAACATTAAACAAGTCACCCGGTTATCAGGTGACTTGTTATATTAAATATTACTTTTCTGTAATTTTCTTAATTTTATCTGCGATATGCTTAGCATCCAACTCATAGTATCCAATAAATCCTTAGGATTACCACTTCTGCCAAACACATTTTGCATACCTAACATATATTGTCTGCATACGATTCCTTCAGGTGCAAATACTTCACTCACTGCACTTCCAACCCCTCCATCTCTTGTCAGAGATGTCTAACTGATGATAGTTTTCCGAATTTAAGACTTGTTGTCAATATTGAACAACCCTCTTTTTAAATCACAACACCATATCAAAAGATACTAATTTACACGAAATAATGTCTTTTAAAATTCACATTTCAAAAAATTCATGACAAGTTTGACCATCGTTTCCTTTTCTTCTGGTCTAGACTCTGCAATCATTAATGTAATTGCGACTAAAGCACTGTCTGAAATAATCTGTTTTCCATCGATAATCAGATGTTTATTCTTATTTAGAAATTCTAAGAATATGGATGCACCAATACGTTTGCAACCATCCACAAACGGATGATCCTTAATTAAAAAGTAAAGTAAGTTTGCAGCTTTTTCTTCAATGCTTGGATACAATTCTGTTTCAAAAACACATTGATAGATAGCCTCCAAGATTCCATTAAGCTTTCCATACTCTTTTTCAACACCAAATACAGATGAAAAGTTACCATATTTCATAGAATCAATCAATTCACGACATTCTTCATAACTTAAACGATAAATAGAAGCTATACCATCTGGTTTAGGTATAGTCCCATGATCATAATCATCCAATAAAGTTAATGCATTCGAATAGGCTTCAACAACACTTAATACTTCTTTCTCTTCAATATTAAGAGTCGAAGCAAGCATTCTAGATTGAATCGCGATTGTTTTATTTAAAACATCTAAACGTTTTTGATTCACTGCATAACCCTTTATCATGTAATCATGAAGAATAGATGTCGCCCATTTTCGGAAAATTACACCATTTTGTGATTTTACTCTATAGCCAACGGAAATAATCATATCTAAGTTGTAATAATCAATCTCTCTTTTTATATTTCTAGAGCCTTCTTTTTGAACTGTCGCAAATTTTGCGACAGTTGAAGAATCAAGTTCTTCTTTTAATGCATTATTGATGTGCTTACTGATTGTTTTAACATCTCTGTCAAATAAGGATGCTAATTGATTTCGATTTAACCATACAGTTTCTTCATTTGGCGAAACCGTTACATTAATTTGTAAATCACCATTTACAAACTTAATTATTTCATTGTTCATATGTACTCCAATCTTTTTATTCCAATGACCTTTATAAGTAATTTCTTCCTTAATTAACAAAATCTAATCAAAAGAACTACCACTATACCGTTTGCATAATCCCCTATTTAAAGCTATAATACAAGCAGAGAAGAGCTACTGGAAAAGCAGTGGCTGCTCTGAAATCAAATTAATGCTGAAGCACTAATCTTTTTCCATTGCTAGTGGTGATTAGTGCTTTTTGCATTTTTCTATAATAATTAATGTTACTTTTAGTATTTCTACTATGGCAAATAAGCACATAGCAACATCAATGTACAGATAAATATACAACACGTCCTTGTACAAAATCAAAATCATTGAGAACTCAAGATGTCATCCTTTTTATTCAGAATGTTCAACGTTACTACATCCAGTAGCCAATTTCCATTATAAAGGTCCAATGCGAAAACATTATGTATTCTAATACGATTGTTCCTATTTCATCTAAAACGACTTATTTTCATTGAATTAGATAAGATTCAACTTGACTTTTATATATATCAATTGTTTAATAATCATACAGAAAGACTACTGGATACAGTGGTTCCTCTGAATTTGTTTAGTGTAAAGACACTAGTAATCCGTTGGCTTTGGGTGAACTAGTGTCTTTTACATTTTTCTATAATCAATAATGTAATTCTTAGTATTTCTACTAGTGCCATTAAACACATGGCAACATCAATGTACAGATAAATATACATACAACACATCCTCCTGCAAAATCGGAATCATCGAGAACTCAAGATATCATCCTTTTCATTCAGAGGGTTCACCGTTACTATATCCAGTAGCCAATTTCCATTATAAAACTTCAATGTGAAAATATTATGCATTACAACACATTTGTTGCGATTGTTCCTATTTCATCTAAAACGACTTATTTTCATTGAATTAGATACTCTAAAATTCATATAGAAAGAGAACGTCGAGTAGGCGTTCTCTTGAAGAAATTCTAAAATAATAATTGCAATCCCATCACAATGACCCACATGTAAGCACAAGTCTTAGGAATCATCAATAAACCAATCTTTGGTTTTGTCTTAGACCACAATGTAACTGGGATGTAGCAACCAAAAGAAATAATGATGGCTGCAACCATACGGTTCATATGCAAATCGTACATATTTCCTGAAATGGCATAAAGAAGAATCACACCAATTCCAGTTACAGCAAACACGGCATTACGAATCACAGAAAGCTTCCTATTTCCTTCTTCTGAAGTCCAGTTATTTTGTGGTAAGAAACATACGACGATACGAATAATAGCTGAAATCCAAATCATAGCCTCCACCCAAAGTGGAGCTTGTAATGTTGGGAATGTTAGTTTCCAGATAAACAATAAAATTATATAGAATACGGTCATAGTGATTGAAGAAACCTGCAATCCAATTCCAAGCTGTCTTTTAATTTTATCATTTGTACCATACAAAGCCCTTTTAATACGAGGAACCAAGTGGAATGCGTCTCCACCACACAACGTTAATGTTAATACGCCATATAATACGGACAATGGATTTCCTTTCGAATATACAAAGAATAAGATTCCAGCAATTAAGTCAAAAATCAAGTAACAAGCATCAAAAATTGCTTCCATTAAATCAGGAATTTTTTTCATTTGAAATCATCCTTTCTGCATTGTCATACACCTTTTGAAATACACTCATAAACACTTTGATCTCTTCTTCACTAAGACCTTCAAACATATCTTGTGCAAACTCCTTTTGCACCCATATTCCATCTTCAATTACTTCATTGGCTAATTGTAGTAAATGAATAGTTACATGCTTTTTATTATCTTTGTCGACTCTTCGCTCAATAAAACCACGATCTTCTAATACTTTAAGTGAAGTCGAAACATGAGACTTTGTAGACTTACGAATACGAACAATGTCCGCAGCCGTATTGTACGCAGGATTGTTGTAAATAAACATTAATATGTCATACTCCAACTGTCTTAACTGATATTTTTCGCAAACTCCAGAAACCTTCATCTCATAATATCTCGTTATCGTTTTATGTTCATCCCAAAAGTGCATATGCGCCCTCCTCATCGTTCTATTTAGAACATTTTCGTTCTATAGCTACTCTATAGGTTTGTCAACAACTTTTTATTGACACTTTTTATGTAAAAATACTATGCTAACTATAAGGGAAGGAATCCAAATATGCATACACAAAAATCTAACTTTCAAACCATGAAATACTTCTTTTACATCTTAATGATTGCGATTTTAGGATGGTTTTGTTTCATGCAATTATTTGGTGCTAACGAACAAAACTATAACGACCCGTCCAAATCCATAATCTATTCCGGTTCCTTTTACTGGAATAAAGAGGATGGTACGAAACAAAAAATAAAGGTTCCCGGAACCTATGAAGTAAAACCAGGCCATACCATGGTCCTGACAACAACATTGCCTAAAGACTATAATGAAACGTCTTTTGCGATTCGATCTTCTTTGCAGGACATTCAGTTCTATGTAGGAAATTCATTGCGCGCACAATATTCCACAAAAGATACAAGAATGGCTGGTAAAAATTCAGCGAGTCGCTACATCTTTTGTCCTACAACCTATAAAGATGCAGGAAAAACATTACGCATTGAACTGACAACCTACACTTCAAATTATTCTGGTATTGTCAATGAGGTGTATTGTGGTAATAAAGCCGAAATTTGGCAAAATATATACAATACTTATGGAATATCCACATTTATTGCCTTCTTTATCTTATTTACCGGCATCACATCCATCCTGTTTGGCATAGCCCTAAAACATGTTTACCACACAACATTCGACATGGAATACTTTGGATGGTGTATGGTCATGGGCTCTGTCTGGATGCTTGGAGAATCCAAAATCCGACAAATCCTAGTTCCTAACGCATCCGCGTTAGCTGCTTTATGTTTTGTGATGATCATGCTGAGTCCATTACCCATCTTGTTCTATGCGGACAACATTCAAAATGGCAAGCACCAAAAACTCTATCAAAATATTGGTTATGTCGTAATTTTAAACTTTATTGTTTCTTCCATTCTCTATCTTACAAAAGTCAAAGACTACATTGAAACATTGCCCGTTGCACAATTACTACTCGTCTTTGTGTTTATCCTAATATTCATTCATTTGATGCAATACATACGCAAAAATAAACAAATAAAATCCGACTACATTCTATTGATTGGACTCTTTCTAGTCCTAGTCTGTGTTGCTATTGAATCTGTATCTGTTTATTTTGTCGCAACTATTTCAGGTATCTTTATTGGCATAGGCATGATTATATTGCTCTTCACTAACATTATTCGTACCATCCAAAAGATTCATATCATAGAAGAAAATCGTCATCAAACGGAGTTGGAAATTGAAAAGAAAGAAAACAAAAAAATAACACTTCAAATGATGGAATCCCTTTCTACTACCATTGAAGCCAAAGATGAATATACACGTGGACACTCAAGGCGTGTAGCCCAATATGCAGCCTTGATTGCGAAAAATATGGGTTGGACAAATGAAGAGATTCAAAACCTTAAAAACTGTGCTTATTTACACGACATTGGAAAGATTGGTATTCCAGACCAAATCTTAAATAAGCCTGGCAAATTAACAAATGAAGAATTCAATTTAATCAAACAACACACTACAATTGGACAAGACATCTTAAAAGATATAACGATCATTCCGCATATCGATGAAGTCACAAGAAGTCACCATGAACATTATGATGGTACTGGCTATCCAGATGGACTTAAAGGAAATGAAATTCCAATACAAGCACGTATAATTGCGTTAGCCGACTCTTATGATGCCATGAATTCAAGAAGAATCTATCGTAACGCATTAAGTCATGGACGAATTTATCATGAAATCCAAATGAATGCGGGTACGCAATTTGATCCTGAAATCACAAAAGTCTTCTTGAAATTAATGGACAACGGATCTTTATTTCACTTAGAACACGAAATACTTCCATCCCAAGAAGACACAATCAATAAGTTTATTTCCGATGTTGTGACAACCATGCAAGATCAGGAAGAAACAAAAAACATCGATTATCTTACAGGCCTTCCTGTTCGTAATGTAGGACAAAAACGCATTGCGAGCGCTATGCAAAAGACAAATGGATGCCTGATTTTCTTGGATATGGATAACCTTAAAAAAATCAATGACGTCTATGGACATAAAGCTGGAGATAGAGCCCTAAAAAGCCTGGGAAAACTATTGTTAGACATTTCAATACCTAAGATCGCATGTCGTATGGGAGGGGATGAATTCCTTCTGTTCTTACCACAAGCGAATACAGAACAAGCCGAAAATACAGTTTCAAATGTGATTGAACAATTCAAAGAAATCATTAAAGACGATAGTGAAACCCATTTTGCAGCCCTTTCTGCAGGCATGCTCATGTGCACTCGAAACGATACGTTTGCGGATGCCTATTCAAAAGCCGACAAAGCCTTGTATTATGTGAAACAAAATGGTAAGAACAACTATTCTTGGTACAACCAAATCCATTATGGAAACACAGCCAACACAAGCTTAGACTTGCAACAAATCGCAAACTCCCTACAAACAAGTGGAAACTATTCAGGCGCATTACACCTAGAATATCGCGATTTCACAAGACAATATGAATACATACACCAATTGATGACACGAAACCAATGGAACTGTTATCTAGTCATGGTTACTATGGAAACTGTACAAGATACACTTCCATATATTGAAGAAATCGAAGAAGCCCTTGACCATATGGGTGAAGCTATTCAAGACAACATTCGAAAGGTGGACGTATGTACACGTTATAGTGCTATGCAATATTTGATTATTCTATCTCATCCTGCAGAAACACAAATTCCAAACATCATGTCACGCATTTTTATGGAATACTACAAACTACAGGATAGTCAGCACTTCACACCTAGCTATGAATATATTTCTATGAAGCAGTAAAGGGGATCGACAATTTAGTCAATCTCCTTTTAGTTTGACAACAACCACCAACATTCTGAATCTCATCTAAAAATAAGTATGTTTTTCCTTTCGAGCCAGAAAATTCAATGCCAATCTCTAATAGATGCTCATCTTCGAAGTTCACATATATGATTTGCGGCAATGGAATTCCATCATTCATTAATTTATGAATCTTTTGATACATCATATACGATTTACCCGTTCTTCGAACCCCCACAAAACAATAATTCACATTATCTTCTAAATCATAATTTCTAGAAATAATAGGATTATAAAGATACATCTCCTTTTGATCTACTATTATCTGTTTTAAAATATCTCGATTCATACGCAGCACTCTTTCTTTTACCGCATTATATAAACATATTGTCTTGTCTGTAAGACAATATTTATGTCTTTTTGTCTTGTTCACAAGACAATATTCATATATTTTTGTCTTATCTACAAGACAAAAGCCTTCCGAAATCAAATAAAATTCTTATCAAAATGATATTGAATCACTTTAGAAAAGTCCTCTAAGTTTAGCGCATCATTTTTTTCAAGAGCAGAAAAAAAGATTGCGTTTGAATGTTCGGCAAATTCCTGAAGAATCGTTGTTTTACCAACTCTTCTTCGACCATACATTACTAAATATTCAAAACAATCACTATTATATAATTCATTCAAATGATTTAATTCTTCTTTTCTTCCTAACATCAAATCACATCTTTCGTATTTGTATACTTACGAGTAGTATACTTTAAAGTATACAAACATATTCAATCATTCTTTCACTGTATACTTTTTTATTCTCCCAGTTCATCCAACATATCATCTACACCATCACGGTAACTTTCATCGTTATCATAACGATCCTCATCATAATCACCTGAATATGCATCATCACTTCCTTCATCATAAGATGAAGACGAAGAAGATGATGAGTTTGAACTTTGTCCCTCTTTCTTCTTACGTTTTTCTTCCCTTGCCCTAAATTCATTTTGTTCAGCTTTTCGTCTACTCTCAATACGATACTGCTTCTGTGCCATATCCCATTCTGCCTCTTCCTTTTTCAAAGACATATAGCCATATCCAAACAGAAGTCCAATAATGATCAAGAAAATAATTCCACCCTTGCCATTTGATGTTTCCTTCTGTTTAATCGCTACTGAAGCCCTGCTTTGATTTGTCTTGCTAGAAGGTTGACTCACATGTTCACTACGAATCTTAGGTGATTTAGTCCTTGGAGCACCACCTTGATTTACCTTTCGAATTTTTGGGGATTGTACTTTAGGTGGTTCCCCCATCACTTTCTTATGTATATCAAGCAATCTTATAAATATAAAATGAGCTAGCCAATTAATAAAGACATTCTCAAAATCAAAACTCATACATGTTAATACGCTAAGAAACGCAAGTAGATCATCATCAAAATAATCATCCTCACACCAAGGCTCTTCATAAAGCATTTTTTGAACTTCATCCTCTGATTTACCATCATATTTTCGAATCAGTTCATCATCACTCATATCCAAGATTTTCTTAACACCATCCCCTACAATCTTCTTACGCGTTTCAATATCTAACTTCTTAGACATCTTTCTCTCTGCTTTTGTAGGTATATTAGGCAGTTTCGTTTCTTTTTTAGTAATAGGTACATCCACACCATACTGATGCATTACCTGTATTAACTCTTTAGTTAGTAAACCCTTTTCATTAGCATGAATATAAATTTCTTCATAGATTGGACAAAGACTACAAGCTTCACTAAACTTATCTTCTTCAATTAAAGAATCAACAGATTGAACAAACTCATATGAACTATATCCCTTAATACACTCTTCGCAAATAGACGCATAAAAATGTCTTAAGTAAACAGGGATAAACACAGAAGTATAGAAATCATTTTCTTTGCATCGTTTAGAAACATCCTCAATATGTTTCTTAACTCTACTCGAATCCAAAATCATACGATATAACGTACTTGCAAATGGATTGCACAATATACCAAAATTTACATTTAAACAAGACTCTAACATCTTCTCCTTTACAAGCTCTATTTCTACATTAATCTGACTTGTACTCCCCTGCATCATAAGCACTTGAATCTTTTCTAAGCTCGATATATCACGATTCAAATTATTCGTATTCATATTTGAAAAAGGAATTTGAATCTCATTATATTCACCACGAATCAATTTATCCTCTACATCATTTACTAAACTTGAATACTTTTCTTTACACTCATTATAATATTCATACCAATCTAGAAACTCTTTTGAAATTATTATATTTTCCATTCACTATACCCTGCTTTATGCAAATCTTTCTACCAAATATTATAACCTTTTCGATCTTTGATTTCATTTTAATGCTGGTATAATGTTAGGTATGAACTATCAAAATATACAGAGCGGCCTATCTACCGCATTTTTAGACAAAAATATATCTTCCAACGTATTATATCGACCTCAATTTATTTCAAACGACTATAAGAATGGAAGAAAAGTACTAAGCACTATTGAAGATGAACTATTACACTGCGACTCCTTTTTAATCAGTGTAGCCTTCATTACCATGGGAGGAATTACCCCCTTACTTCAAACGCTTCGTACTCTAGAAGATAAAGGCACCCATGGAAAGATTCTAACAACGGACTATTTGGCATTTAGTGATCCTAAAGCCTTAGATAAACTCGCCACATTTTCCAATATTGAACTTAAAATGTATCTAGTACCCGACTCAAAGAATGGTTTTCATACCAAGGGATATATCTTTCAATCAAATGAAATCTATAAGATCCTTATAGGTTCTAGTAATATGACAAATACAGCACTTACTACAAATCGAGAATGGAATACAAAAATTGTGTCCACAAAATCCGGAGAATTCGTTTCTGAAATGTTAGATGAATTTGAAGAATTATGGAATCATCCAAATACATATTCCTACAATGCATTTATTGGTGCATATAGAGTGCATTATGAAGAATACAAAAAGGTGAAACAAAAAGAAGACATTAAATTACCTTCTAAACAACTGATTCCAAATTCTATGCAGAAAGCCTTTATTTCCAATCTTAGAAAGCTTCGCAATGAGAATGAATCAAAGAGTTTGTTGATTTCAGCCACGGGAACAGGAAAAACGTATGCCTCAGCCTTTGCCTTACAAGATCAGAATCCCAAGAAAGCCCTATTTTTAGTGCATAGAGAGCAGATTGCCAAACAAGCTCTTCAAAGCTACAAAAATGTATTTAAAAATACAAAAACATTTGGGCTTTTATCTGGAAACAGCAAGGATACAGATGTAGACTACTTGTTTGCAACCATGCAAACGATGTCTAAAAAAGAAGTGTATTCAAGTTTTGCCCCTGATACATTCGATACCATCATCATTGATGAGGCACATCGCATTGGAGCTAAAAGCTATCAAGAAATCATGGACTACTTTAAACCAAAGTTTTGGCTAGGAATGAGCGCAAGCCCAGAAAGAACCGATGACTTTGATGTATATGCAGCCTTCGACCATAATATTGCCTATGAAATTCGTCTTCAACAAGCTCTAGAAGAAAACTTATTATGTCCATTCCACTATTTTGGCATTACTGACTTTTTAACAAACGGAAACGAAACCGATTTTACAGATTTCAACTACCTTACATCGAACCAAAGAGTCGACTACATTATCGAACAAACCAATTACTATGGATATAGTGGAGAAAGAGTCAAAGGACTCATGTTTTGCAGTTCCAAGAAAGAAGCGGCTGCCCTTAGTGAAAGATTAAATCTAAGAGGGTATCGAACCATCGCTTTAAGTGGAGAGGATTCTCAAGAAAAAAGAGAAGATGCGATTGATCGCTTAGTATCCGATACAAGAAGTGACTATCTACAATACATTTTAACTGTAGATATTTTTAATGAAGGTGTCGACATTCCTGAAATCAATCAAGTTGTACTATTAAGACCTACACAATCGCCCATTGTCTTTGTCCAACAATTAGGCCGAGGCCTAAGAAAATCAAAAGGCAAAGAATATGTTGTCATTCTAGACTTCATTGGAAACTACAAAAACAACTTCATGATTCCAATCGCCCTATCTGGAGATCGTTCTTACAACAAAGACAATATAAGACGATATGTTCTTGAAGGTGAAAGAATTATTCCAGGATCGAGTACGATTCACTTTGATGAAATCAGTAAGAAACAAATTTTTGCGTCGATTGACACCGCCAATTTTGCGGATATCAAGCTCATTAAGGATAGCTATAAAAATCTAAAGAATAAACTTGGAAGAATCCCTACTCTTATGGATTTTGAAACCTATGGAGAAATTGACGTACAAAGAATTTTCGACAACAAATCACTAGGATCTTACTATGCCTTTTTAAAGAAATATGAAAAGGATTATAAGATCAGATTGAATGAACTTGAAGAAAACTTTATTAAGTTTATTTGTACAAAACTTGCCAATGGAAAAAGAAAGATAGAGCTTGAAACACTAAAAGATTTAATCAATGATCAAGAATATACTTTCTCAAATGACATATCACATACAAATGTATTAAACATCTTCACCAATGAATTCCCTACTGGTTCTGGAAAAAATACGTTTAAAGATTGTATTTTTATTGAAGACAAGAAGATTTCAAAACCATTTAAGACATGTTTAGAAAACAACGAATTTAAATCCATGGTAAAAGAAATCATTGAATATGCATTGGATCAATATAATAAACATTATAAGAATACATATAAAGATACAAACTTTGTTCTTTATCAAAAATATACATACGAAGATGCCTGTCGCTTATTAAATTGGCAACACAATGAAGTTCCATTAAATATTGGCGGATACAAATATGATCAAACAACCAAAACATTCCCTGTCTTTATCAATTATGACAAGGCAAACGACATTCAAGATACCATCAAATATGAAGATCATTTTATCAATGAAAGTCAATTGATTGCGATATCCAAATCCGGAAGAACCACAAGCAGTGATGACGTACAAAACTTCTTGTACGCCAAAGAAAGAGGGATTGAAGTTCATTTGTTTGTGCGAAAGAACAAAGATGATAAAACAAGCAAAGAATTCTATTATCTAGGCCATATGCAAGCAGAGATAGATAATACCAAACAGTTTGTGATGCCAAACACACAAAAAACAGCCGTCGAAATCTTATGGCAATTGGATACACCCGTAAGAGAAGACATTTATCGATACATTGTAGAGGAGTGATTTTTTGAAAACAATACACGTAGTAGCTGCCATTATTAAAGATGAAAATAAAATATTCGCCACCCAAAGAGGTTATGGCGAATTTAAAGACGGATGGGAATTTCCTGGAGGAAAAGTAGAACCCAATGAAACTAGCAAACAAGCCATTGTTCGTGAAATCAAAGAAGAATTAGATACAACCATTCAAGTCGAAGAATACTTTGATACAGTTGAATATGACTACCCAACCTTCCACCTATCCATGGAATGTTTCATTTGTACAATTCTTGAAGGAAATTTAACTCTATTAGAACACGAATCTGCAAAATGGCTTACTAAAGACACATTAGACTTAGTAGATTGGCTACCTGCAGATTTAGGATTAATCGCTAAACTAAAAGAAATATTATAATCCCATACAGCATTTTAAAATACCTAAAAACGAGCATTTCATCTTTACATAAAGAACAAATGCTCGCTTTTCTTTTGCCAAACTGTCAAATAATCAACAAATTTTCAGGAATTAATAATGTTTTCACATTGAAGTTTTATAATTGGAATTGGCTACTGGATGTGGTTGGTGGTTACCTCTTGTTAAGGAGTTTTGAAGCCTTGAATCTTGAATTCCAGGTAAGTAGATCCTTCTATTTTTTTACAGGAGGAAGGCTTATGTATATATATTTACATATTGATGTAGCTATGTGCTTATTTGCCATAGTAGAAATACTAAAAGTAACATTGATGATTATAGAAAAATGCAAAAAGCACTAATCACCACCGACAATGGAAAAAGATTAGTGCTTCAGCATTAGTTTTATTTCAGAGTAACCACTGCTTTTCCAGTAGTCGTTCTCTATATGTATTATACAGATAAACCAAATGTAATTCCACAAGAAAAGCTAAAAATACCATAAAACATTTTATTCATACTAAAAACATCTATTTTTACTTTATATAAAGTATATATTAAGACTTTCATGTAATCTAGCTGTCAAACAATTCATACAATCTTATTTCAATAATCAGTCCTATCCCTTTGCTTATCAAAGTACAAAAAAATATAGATATAAAAAATAAGCCTGAATCCAGGCCTATTTCTTATAAAATATATATTACATATCGAATCGTAAAAACAATAATTGAAATCAATACACCTATTTCCGCAAACACTTTGTAATCGTATTTACACTTTTTTGATGACATGTAAATAATTAAAATGCCACAAACAGGCCATGCATAACTAACCAAAGCTATTAAAGCACAAATGATTTTATTTTTATTTGAACTAGTTATCCAATTAATCCAAACACTTTGCAACTTCATCACCCGCTTTTACTATCTGATTTTCTGATTCCAATTTTATGTCTTTTCCTTCTGTCAAAAGAACCATTGTCACTGGATCGAAGCCACATTCTTTAATAACATCAGAATCAACTTCTACTATCACATCACCAGTTTTAACTAATACGTGGAACCCTTTGCCTTCCATTTGAACAGTATCAATACCTATATGTACTATGATTTCTGAAAAGCTAGTTTTAATACCAACCGCATGCCCAGTTGGAAAACAAGCTTCAATTGTTCCATCTGCCGGAGCAACTACCTTGTTTCCATCAAACATTACAGCATATCCTGTTCCGAGTGCACCACTCGCAAATGCTTCATCTTTCACTTGAGATAAAGGTATTAATTTTCCATCTACTGGAGCAACTAACTTTTTGCTCTTCTCCTTTTTAAATAAGTTCCACATATTACATTTCCTCCTATTTTAATTCTGGCCAATATTCTTTATTTGCCTCAATCATCTCATCTAAAATTGCCTTTGCCTGAGTAGATGATTTTACCGTCTTATTTAATGCAAAGCCTTGTAAAACCTTATCATAAGAGTTTTCAATAGCTCCTTCCACAAGACATTTTTCTGATGCATATTGTTGCTCAATTAACCCTTTATAGAACGTTGGGATATGTCCAACAGATACTTTCTCGATACCACTAGGAGAAACATAACATGGAATTTCTACCATAGCATCATCTGGAAGATCAGCAACTGCACCTTCATTCTTTACAATTAACAAGTAACGTCCACCGTTTTCTTTACATAAAGACTCAGCTAAATCTACAATGAATGTTCCATGAGCACCTACAACAAACATATCATCCTCGTATTCACCTGTTTCTTTATAATGATTTATAGCATCAAATAATGTTTTTTCACGTCCATCCATTACTTCATTCGCACGAGTATACTCAGGATTTGCATCATCCACTACATCTTGACTCAATAAATAATATTGTAAGTAAGTATTAGGTAGATACTTTGGAAATCTTTCCATCATTAGTTTTACATTACCATATGTATGTACCCAAGATGGTTCCCAATGTTGTTCATCTAACGCTGCATCCAAATATCCATGTGCAATTGCATGTTGTCTTAATTCTTCAAAACGACTTTCTCCATTCACCCAAACATCTGTAAACCAACCAAAATGATTCAATCCAAAATAGTATGGTTTAATTTCGTGTGGATCACATTTTAAAATATCCGCAAATGTATTCATAATAGCTACTGGCATGTCACAAATATTAATAATACGGGCATTCGGTCTCAACTTCTTCAAAGCTAGAGCTACGATAGCTGCAGGATTTGAATAATTTAAAATCCAATGTTTAGGATTTGCATATTTTTCAACATAATCTAAAATTTCAACCATAGGGTAAATTGTTCTTAGACCATAAGCTAATCCGCCACAACCACAAGTTTCCTGACCAACAGCTCCATGTTTCAATGCAATTTTTTCATCCTTTTCACGCATTGCATATTTTCCTACACGAATTTGTGCAAAGATAAAATCTGAATCAGTAAATGCTTCCTTTGGATCTGTAGTCGTAATAAATTTACACTCAGGACAAGTAGCTTTTACAACCTCTCTTACAATAATTGCTACATCCTCTTGACGCTGTTCATCGATATCATACGCACGGATTTCCTTTACCGTAAAAGTATCCTTCTTTGATAAAATTGCCTTTACTACACCTGGAGTATATGTACTACCTCCACCAACGATTGTTATAATTTTAGCTTCCATTTTTTATACCTACCCTTCTAATGAAATATGATTTGCTTCCATATAATCTTCTAAAGCTTTTCTAAATTTATTTACATTTGTGCCATAAATAATTTGTATCTCATTGCCACGTTTTACCAATCCTCTTGAGCCAGTTTCTTTTAAAGCTTCTTCATTAATTGTATCCATTGAATTTACAACAATTCTTAAACGTGTAAAACAGTTATCAATAGTATTCATATTACCAATTCCACCAACTGCTTCATAAATTCTTTTACCCAAATCATTTGATTGAGCGTTCAAATATTCTTTTGATGCTGATTTTTTTGAATCATAATCTTTCTTTGTCATTAATTTAACATCTTCAGAATCATCACGACCTGGAATCTTAACATCAAACTTTAAAATAAACCATCTAAAAACTACAAAGTATACAACCAACTGAACCAAACCTAGTAAGATAAACCAAGGCCATCCAGTTTTTGCAACACCTGCCGGTACGTTATATAGTAATGTTTCAAAAATACCACCAGCAGTACAACAAGTAATCTTAAAGAAATATAATAAATAGAAGAAAATACCTGTTAATAATGAATGAATTAAAAATAGAATCGGTGAAACGAATAAGAATGTAAATTCAATTGGTTCTGTTATTGCAGCCAAGCAAGAACTAAGAATAGCTGGAATATAAATTGCTTTTGCTTTATTCTTCATAGATGGTTTTGCACAACTCAACATTGCTAAACCAGCACCAGTTAAGCCAAACAGTTTGCACAATGTAACATTGTTAAAGATAGTAACTAAAGATAATTTAGCAGTACCTGGATCACTCAATTGTGCTAAGGCAATAGCCCATGATCCCACATACTCTTTACCTGCTACTGTTGCTACACCACCTAAATCAGTATACCAAACAGCACTTCCTAATAAATGATGTAAACCTGTTGGGATTAATAATCTTTCTAAGAATCCAAATGTAAAGTATCCTACTCCACCAGATGTAGAAATAAAAGTTGCAACAGATGTAATCAAGTTTTGTACAGGAGGCCAGATATATACAAACAATATTGCTAATGCTAGCATAATTGGAATACTAATTAAGAATACAAATTTTGTACCACCATATACTGATAAAACCTCTCCCAAATCTTTATCACAATATTTGTTATATAATAGTCCAACAACTACACCAATTACGATTCCTAAGAACACGCCCATGTCAACAATTTGAAAACCCAACATCAAATTTTGACCATTTCCTACAGCTTCATCTAACAAATTCATTTGTGTTAAATATGCATTTTGAGCTGAGCAGAAAATAAACAAACATAAAAATGAAATTAATGCTGCATGCTCTTTTTTCTTTTTTGCTAAACCAAATGCAACACCAATCGCAAATATAGGTCCCAGGTTGTTAAAAACAGACATTAATCCACTGTATAAAACTTTAAATAGCACTTGAATAGGTTGTGCACCTAAGAATGGTAAAACACCAACGATTGCTGGATTTGTAATAAAATTACAAATAACTAAAATTAAACCTATAGCCGGTAAATATAACACCGGAACGACAATTGCTTTTGAAAAAGTCTGCATTGCCGTAACAAATTTGTCTTTCATTTTCTCTCTCCTTTTTAGAAAAAAAGACCAAACAATACGAATCCACCTAAAACTATTTTATTCGTACTATCTGGTCTTGCCTGGTCTTACCAGTAACAATCCTAATTCGTGATTTTATGAATATGAATCATCAAGTACCATAATTCTTTATCTGATAATTCATATTTAAATTCTTGTGAAATATAATCTTTAATTCGAATTACACAATTAAATATCTCTGGATATTTTTTAATCATTAAATAATATATATCTAAATCATTATCAATATCATCTTGGATTTCTTTTTTGAATACACGTTGCGCTAAAAACTTTAAATGCGTTGTTAAGCGTGTATAATCCATTGAATCTTGGTCAAAATGAGTATGAAGCGTATCCTGAATTAATTCAATACAACCATTAATCATTTGTAAAGTTTCTAACACAGACTGATCGTCATATGATTTTATACCATTTAATATATGTAAAGCAATATAGCCAGCTTCGTCTTCGGGCAAATTCACACCAATTTTTCTTCTAACAATTCCCAATCCAATTAAGCCAATCTTATACTCTTCTTTATACAAAGTTTTTATTTCTGGAAGAACTAAATTGGGAAGCTCAATTTTATTCTCTAATCTTTCAATTGCAAAAACAATATGATCGGTTAAAGTAATAATAATTTGTGGCTTTAATTCCACCTTCAAACGTCTTGCTGCAATATCCATTATTTCTTGTGAAACCTTGAAATATTCAACAGGTGTTCGCATAAAAAATTGAAACATCGCATTATTTTCTCCACCTTGGTAATAATACTTCTTTTCTATCTTACCAGGATCTACTTCGTCCCCAATTTTTTTTTGAAAACCTATACCCGAACCCGTTAAAATAAGATCTTCTTTGTTTTTTGAGATGGTGGCCACCGCATTGTTATTAAATATTTTAACAATTTTCATTTTAATCTCCTCCAACAAAAAAATTGGATAATAGAAATCAAGTAAAAATTAAAAAAA
>ULQN01041784.1_pt1 | contig 18401 bp, 23 predicted proteins | sample 1954491 | NCBI WGS metagenome assembly ULQN01 (sample SAMEA4835656, study PRJEB28245) | human gut metagenome | biome: gut microbiome; material: fecal sample | place: Denmark | collected 2008
ATTTTTTTTGTTTTGGGGTGTGTCGTTTGTTTGTGGTATGATATAACTATCAACTTCAAGGGAAAGGAAAAATAAAATGATGATTTCAAATATGACTCTCAATGAAAAGAATGAACTGCTGACCACTTTGTGGAATGACCCGTCTGTGACGATTCTTGGTGTCAAGGATGGTGTTACGAGTTCGATTGATCGCGATCAGGCCGTTGATGATTATGAGGTAGCTTTGTATGATTCGTATCGATTCCTTTTGCCTTATGAAACGGATGACGATTTGCTTCTGTTTTCTGCTGAAGACTTGGAAGCGTTTGCTCGGACGTGGTAATAGTAAAGCCCCTAGGTTATTAACCTAGGGGCTTTTCTTATGCTGTCAATTTAGGCGAATACGAGATACCATGCGGACTTGTCGGCTGGGGCGAGTGCGATGTATCGGGTTTTGCCTGAATAGCTTACGTAGTGTGCCCAAATGTATCCGTCTGCGATCACACCGCCTTCGGATAGGTTGACTGTCTGCCCGTAGTGGTATTGGGCGACTACTTGTGCTGATGTGGACGGTGCGGAGCGTACGTTGAGCGCGTCTACGTTGACTTTGTAGGTTCGTGGCGTGATGGTTACGGTATTGTTTGACGGTGCTGGCGTTGGGGTGCTTGTTGAACGTGGGTGGAAGTATCCGATAATGCCGTTCTTAGTGAGGGTCATGTATCCGGCTTTGTTTGGGTTCTGCGACATGGTTTCCAGTGTTCCGTTGCCGTTGTCTCGTATTACGATGGCTACGTGGTTCATGCCATTGCCGTTCCAGAATGCCACGTCGCCGTAAGCCGGCGTGTAGTTGCCTGCTTCGCGGATGAACGTGTTTTGCAATGCTTTGGATCGGTCATATCGTGTAGTGTAGACGCTTGCGGCGTATCCGTCTACGGTGTTGGTGTCGGCGGCTGGAATGCCGTATACGTTGCGGGCGTAGTTGCTCCATAAGTCCCAGCATTGTCCGCCGTATGCGCCGTCCATGTCGATGATTTTGCCGTTTACGCTGTTCATCCATTCCTGGATATTCATGTTAGTTTTCCTTCCTGTGTTTTGGGGTATTGGTGTTTGCGAACACGCTCATGAATGGGGCGTCCGCCAGTTCGGGGTTGATGGCGGTGATGTTTTCCAGGATGGAAGTGAGTTCAATGAGGCTGATGCCGCCGACTGTGCATACGAATACGCTGACTGGAAGTCCAAGATCTACATGCAGGTTAATCATGTCTATGAAATAGGCTACCAGGGTGAGTATGAGGTAGGCGAACTTATGCCATAAGCCTTGTCGCATTTTCTGGGAGCTGAGCGTGTCGTTTAAGATGGCTTTTGCGATACCGGTGACGTAGTCCACGATGATGAAGAATACTACTGCGAACACGCACCATACATCGGTTGCCGTCATTGTCATATTGTTTCCTTTCTATTTTCCTAGCAATTCTCCAATGATCAGTCCAAAGTCGGCTTTTACTTGTGAGTCGTCGAACCGTATTTTGCCAAGTCGATAGCCGGTGGTGAGCCGCCTTATTATATCATCTGATTTTTTGACGTACCATGTTTTTTCGTCTACATGATTCGGGTCTAACGTGTAGACGGGACGTGTGTTGTCTTTGGGTATGCGTCGTGAAACATATTGTGAAACATGTCCGTCGCGTTCTGACACGCTTACCCATATTCCGAACCGTGCGTAGTCGGTAGTGTCCAGCACGTATGACAGTTCGCCATCGCTGGGAATTGGCGCTAGTAACGTGTCCGATTCGTCGCGGAATTTGTTTCTGATCGCATAGTCGGCGTAATCGCTGTCGTACTGCTCAAGAAATTTGCCGAATTTCGACTGTGCGACTTTCGCACTGAATCCGCCATAGTCGGCCAGTTCGAGACATATGAACCCCCCGCAATATAATTTGTATTGTTGTTGGTTGGATTGCTGGGAGCCAATGTCGAGTCGGTATTTCGCGAAATACGGATTGGCTTTTTGTACTGCGTTCGAGAGGAATAGTACTTTTGTTCTATCCTGCCAACGGTCAACTGTATTGTAGAACTCGCTGAACGAGTTCACTTCATTACTTAAAAAGCGCAGATTGTCGGGGAATATTTCATCGAAGATAATCAAGTGCACTTTAGGATAGGCCACTGACTTCAAGCCGCCCGCTTGCGAGAGGGCGACGAAATAACAGCATGTGCGCCAGTCCTTTTCATCCCATGACGCTTTATGTATCTGTCCCTTTTCGCCGTTGACTCGAAACTCGTACGAGGGGAAGAACTCTTGAATGTCCTTGAAAAACGTTTCCTTGCGATGCTGTTCCACGTCCGTGCGGCGTAGGTAAATGAACTCGTGACCGTGTTTCAGATATTCCTTGATGCCGTATCGTTTGGCGGCGAACGTTTTGCCGAGTCCGCGTGCGCCGATTATGAAATTCCATGGAGCGTTTCGCGTCAACAGATTATGCAGATCGTAATAATCGCCCTCGTCAAGCGTCTGCAATGTCATGATTGCAACCCTCCTAAAACTAGTGGAGGGCGTGCGCCATGACTCGCACGCCCTCCACCACCTATCATTGGCAGCCGTTCAAGGGGGAAAGGTCATCACATAACCACTGCCACTATTAAGTATACCACACTTTAGAACGCTGGCGGATTAGACTTGCCGTCCCACACACTCAGTAACGAATATGCCTGATTGTATCGAGTCGTGTACGGGCCGAACGGGGACGTGCTAAGAATGTTGCTTTTGAGCTGTGCGAGGTTCGACGCCTTCGGCACCTTCAACGCGTTCGCGGGGGACTGGTGGTATGCCGTCACCCAAAGAATCTGCATTTTAACATCATCGTACTGCTTGGGATAGCCCGCGTAGTCTTCCGCGAACTGCTTGCGCTGCCCCTCTTTCGACTCGGTTCGTGCCGCCCACGTTCTGAACGCGGCAGCCTCCACTGAGGTGAGCGAACGTTTGAACGTGCCACCGCTTTCCATTAATGCGGCAACTTCCGGCGCGGCGGTTTTGAATGCCTCATATCCTGTTGGGTCGGCGGTTTTCATCGCGTTGAGCACTTGCAGGCGTCGCTCGAAACTCCATTGCGCAATGCCGATACCCTGCAAATTGGCCGCTTCGACTGCATCCCAGCGCAAACCGGACTCAACCGTGCCAATCACATAGAGCGCATACGAGTTTTCCGCACTGACCGAGCTGGACGGGTGCCCCTGTCCTTGCGAGTCTGACGGCTGGGGTTGCGACGCTTTTTCCGAAAAATTATTGGCCGTAGTACGGTAAAAAATCCGTGTCCGCGCCCCAGCATTGTCGGTCTCATGCAAGTAGAGGTTATCGCCCTGCCGATGTATCCACGCGCCACCGCGTGACGTGTCGGGGTTGCCCTGGTTGTTGTTGCCGGTCGGATTGTCCACGTCCGGTTTCGGCATGGTACGGGGATGCAGGTAGCCTAAGAGTCCGGTGGTGGGGAACCATTTCAACGCGCTGGCGTCGGGGTTTTGGGTGATAACGTAAATGTTCCCATCTTTCACGCCATCGCCGGCGACTATGGCAACATGCGTGTATGGCGTGTAGGAATCGTACCCCCATATCGCCACGTCTCCCGCTACGGGCGAGTACCCATTGGCTGGAATGCGTTCGTACACTTGTTCGCACCGTGCTGACACGGGGTATGCAGTATATAAGCCGCCCGCGTAGCCGGTGGGGGTGATGCAATCCTGTATGCTCATGCCGTACATATCCATGGAATATTTCGCCCATAAGTCCCAGCATTGCGCCCCGTAGGCCCCGTCCATGTCCCAATACCGATCCTGTGTCTGTTTTACCCAATCATCAAAAGTGATAGCCATACACCAAGTATAGTGTATGGCTATTGATTATCGGCGGAAGCTAGGCGGCGTAGGACGCCATGAAGCTCGCATTACCTTGATTCGATGCACTCGGATCGAATATGCCCCACTCGCCGTCAGGCTGGATGAAGGACAATGTAGGCTGCGTCTTATTGCCACCGGTGACCATCCATGACCAAATGTTATGACGTGGATACGCCCACCCCGCCAACTGACCGCCCTTGCCTTGACCGATTGCCGGTATCTGGCCTTGCCCGTCCGCTGTAATGACGCCGTTTTGGAGCTTGAACTCGACCCGCATACTACCTAACATGGAGACGGCGTATGCCTGCCGACCTCGATAACTATCACGACATGCCGTGTAGAGGTATTTCGCAATGACTTTCGCGCCAGTGTCGTTCGGGTGAATGTCGTTGGATAGGAACCAACCGGTTTCACTCTTGCACCACACGTATGCACTGTCTGCTATCACCACACGATGATTGCCTAACGATGCGGCTAATGCGCCATCGAATAGGGCGTTATACTTATCCATACCCCCTTCGTCGAGCGTTGCGTGATCGAACAGCATAGGGGCGATTACGATAATGGCGTTCGGGAATGCCGATTCCATAGCCAACACCACTTCACGGGCTTTTGACAGTCCAGCATCATAGTCCAGAATGTCGTTACGGCCACCGGCACATACGGCAACCTTGACTTTAGCGTTGTCCACACTAGTATCAGCCACGCAATTGGCAACCTGCTGGGCGAACGTTGGAATGCCGGACACGTTAAACCCTGCACCGCTCTTCGCATAGTTTTTCCACTGCAATTCCGGAAACATGGTGGACAATTGATATGACCATGTATGTTCTTTCTGCGTATTATCCGCATACGAATCGCCAAACGTCACGAGATATCCATCCTCATACTGCGCTTGCCCCAGTTTTTCCAGAATCTGCGCAATCTGCGAGGAATTGTTTCCCACGGAGGTGGATAGTGCGGCAATGTCCGTAGTGTTTTTATCCCACTTGGTCTTGCTCGCGGTTGCGTGCGCGGTGGTGTCGGCTCCTAATGCGGTGAGGATGGTTTTGTTCGTGTCAGCCTTTTCCATTGCGGTGGTGGCGTCCACTCCTGCTTTATCCCACTTGGCTTTTTCGGTGGTGGCATGTGCGGTGGTGTCCGCGCCGAGCGCGGCGAGAATGGCGCTGTTGTTGTCGGCCTTGGTTGAGGCGGCGGAAGCTGTGGCAGTGGCGGCGGCGGCGTCGGTACCGGCTTTATTCCACTTAGCCTTATTTGCGGTGGCGCTGTCCACCGTGTTGTCCCCAATCAGCGCCTTGACCACTTCCTCATCATGTGTTTCACGGGACTCGACGCTTTCGATGCGGTTGAGGTGCTTTTCGAGCGTATCATCGATGGTGCGCATGGAGCCGTTATACCCGTCGCGCAGGTCGGCGGGGTCGGAATCTCCGTAAAGGTTCAGCCCGTAATTGTCGGTTTTGTCGTAGATGGTGCTCATTGGTTTGTTCCTTTGGTTTCGCGAATGAGGGTTTCCAGTTGGTGCATGAGTCGGTCGATCATCACCATTGCCCGATTATATCCGTCGCGCAGATCGGACGGGGTATCGTCGGTGTAGAGAGGCAGCCCGTAGGTTGTAGTGCGCCCGTACATGTCGCGGTTTTCGTCATTTTCATTCATGATCTTCTCTTTCTCTGATGTAGATGCAGTTCCCGCAAGAGTAAAAATCGGTCACCCCGTCCGTGACTATCGTTCCGGCTGGGGTGCGCCCCAGGCTCATGGAAAAATAAAACGGCAGAGCAAACCCCTTTAATGTCCCGGTGGCGGCATAGGAGAAATACAATGGTATCAGGATATTCGGCACGTCCCTCCCGACGGTGTCCTTCATAGCCATGTTGGATAGTGTCGGCTGAAGGCTGCTCGGGGCTAACGGTGTTCCCTGTTTTTTATCGTCCACCACCCACAGCAGCCCGAACGATTCAAGATAGTTGCGGGGGGTTTCCCCATTTACAAGCGAGTTGAGATATGCGATGTACGCGACTTTGAGTTGTTCACTCCACACGAGAATGACCTGATCCTCCAACGCGGTTGATGCTGGAGACGGTGAAATGTCGTTTATGGACAACACTGTTCCCCAGGGCAGCGTTGCCGTCACGTTCGTGCCGTCCGGATCCTTTTGCACGTCGAAACCCGCTTGAGAGCATACTTCATCGAGCGCGATATTAAGCTGGGTTCTGAAGTCGCGGCCTTCGGAATCTTTCGACCCCCGAACGGTTGTCGAGCTTATCGTTTTTTTGATATCCATCATTACCCTTTCTTTTCATGGACGATGGAATATGTCGCTTGGGTCCCCCGGTGACGTGGCCCCGTCGACTGTGATATATCCTTTTTCCGGTGTTTTCGGCGGCGGTGTCGGTCGCTGATTCTGAGGTCGGGGCGTTACCCGCGGTTCTTCGTTGCCGAAAATCTCACGGTTGCCTACGACCGCCCATGTGATGCAGTCGTGTTCGGCCGCTTGCGCGGTGGTCATGGCGGCCATCTGGTCCACTCTGGCTCCGAACACGGCCAATTCGCGGTACATGTCTCGGTTCGTGTTTTTCGAGTCCTCGTACTTGCCACGCGTCGGATTATAGGTCAAATCGGAGTCTTCATATTGTCCGACCTGCTTTCCCAGGTCATCAAGGGTTTCATTGATGCGCTCGAACTGTTCGTTGAAACCGGCTATCAGCTGTTTGATGGCTTCAACGTCCGCGTTCTCGTCCTTGGCGAGATTATCAAGCTGTTCCCTGAGTTGGTCGAGATGTTCGGCCACCTCCTGCACATACCCCAATACGGTCAACGTATCGCGGTATGAGAAGGGTTGTACCGTGGTGAAATACCGTTGTCGCGGGTCGATATCCAAGGGGGCGGCGCACATGTTGATCCCGTCCATATATCCTCCAATCTGTCTCAAGTCAAGTATACTCTAATGACCGAGATTATAGGCGAGTGACGTGCTGTAGAGTTGTGGCACGTTGGTCATGTTGTCGCCACTGCCCCACATGCCCAAAAAGAGGTCTTCGAGCGAGTTGATGACCATCATGTCGATATTAAGCATGGTGTTACGCCAGTCCTGCAAGAGCTGGGACTGTGAACCGCTGGTGCCGAGCGTATGCGACGTGCTGTTGCCTTTATCGGAGGAATGCGAAAAGTCGGTGTTGCTGGTGCTGGATGCGGTGGCGGTACTGTCCTGCTGGGTTGCCGTATGCGTGTTGCCGGTTGAATCCGTCTGACTTGCGGTGGTGGCGTACTTGCGAAAATCGTCAATGCGAGTCTGCGGGAACTCGCTGTTGAACGTCATGCTGGAATTGTCGGCGGTGGTGTCGGACGTGCTGTTGGCAGTGGACGTATTGGACTGTTCCCCCGTGGATTTGCCGCTCGACTCGTTCGTACTGGTCGAATCCATTTCCTGCCGAACATCGGACGTGATGAACGGGTCGAACTTGCGTTGCGCGGACAGATAGAGTTGGTTGAAATAGTCCATCTGCTCCCGCATGGTACGCCCCAAATAAAAGACGAACATTTGCGGCGTTTCGCTGCCGATTTCACGCAGTGCGTAGTGTGCCACGATTTTCTCGTTCAATTTCGCCCTATAGTTTTCGTCGAAAATCGGATAATATTGAGCGCTCAAATGCAGTTTTTCGTCCGTGTCAAAACCGCGTGCGATCAGATTTCCAAGCGTCAAGGTATAATCCGCCATACTGTCTTTGATGGCATACATGCTCAAGTCCTGCACCATATTTATTCCTCTTCCTTGTTTCCGTCAACGTCCAGGAGTCCTCCCGAAGTGGTGTCGTTCCATTCGATACCGATCGGCTTCCCGGAGTCCGCCATTTGCGGCCACAGTCGGTTGATCGTATCGCACGCCTGCTGACGTGCCTTCAAGTAGCTTAGGCGGAACACGTTCGTACGACTGTTGCCAGCCGTCACTTCCGACTCAAGCAGTCGTTCCTTTTTCTCGGTGGTCGAGTTGTCGATTCCCAGGTAGTTTACGAGTTCGTTCCACACTTGCGTTTTCGTGGTGATGATCTTGTCAGCAAGAAAAGGGGTGACGTTCGGGAAGGTTTGGAACATGCCGGTAATATCCGCACTGTCATATGTATAAATATACGGGTCGCCGTCTTCTCTCGCCTTCATCAGGTTTTGTGCGGTGAGTTTGTTGGTTTCGGACGTGGCGATGATCAACGGCACACTGATATTGTCAAGGTTCACGTCGAGCGCGCGGTCTGCGATAGCGAGTCGTGTGGCGTAATTCCACATGACGTCAATCATGGTGCAACGCAACTGGTTATCCCAGATGGGCACGCATTCCTTCGATCCTATTTGCGGGTGCGAGTAGTTCGTGGCTACGGGCTGAAAAAGCGTAGGATTGTTATAGTTGTTGACTCCGCCGATATTACCCGACGTGACCATAAAACGATGTACCCCCTTACGTTTGTCGGGGAAAAAGAGGGCCAAACCGTTCTCGAATAGAGTCAGTTCCAAATATCGTCCATCAATGTACGGGGGGAGGTTGATCCATTTGAACCGGCTCACTGCCAGCATTTCGATCAGTTTCATGTACTGGTTGATGCGCAATGATTGCCGCATTTCAGGCAGATTCAAGTTGCCCCACATTGAGCCGAGCACGCTCTGATTGTCCCAGTGCGCGGCCTTACGCGCATTATTGCGTTTGCTCATGGTCACTGTCCTTAATATAAATAATGGAGAGAGGTTTTATGCTCTCCCCATTATATCTAGTATGCGATACCGCTGAGCGGCACGTTGTCCGCATAATCGGTGACGCCGATCTTATCGGGATCAGTCCACACCGTCACGCCCGATTCAAAAATTCCCTTCACCGTAAGCCGGTACTCTTCCGGGCACGTGCTCGAACGCACGTACAATTCGTGCAGTTTCCAATAGGTGAAATTGCTCATTGCCATGAGATTCCCCGGCAGCTTCATGAACCTTTGCACATAGTATCCGTACCTTAGCCACACTTCGCCAATGGAACGCATGGCTGCCGGTGGTATCTGCCGGAAGCGTACCATGACGCCGACCAGTCCGTTCGCGAGATTGAACGCGTCACCGCCCAGTGCGCCGGACGTGGTGGGTGGTACGGTTTGCGTCTGCTGCACTTGCGCATTGATGCCGGCGATGGTGTTCTCGTAATCGCCTTGCGCCGTGGCCTGGGCGAGTTGCCGGTTCATGTCGGCAAACTGCATTGTCTGTTGATTGCTCAAGTTGGTTTGCGCGAGCGAGTAGGCGTTAGCCTGCGACGTTGAAGCGTTGTTGGTGGTTTGCGTGTTCGCCAATTGTTGGTTCGCCGTCGAAACATTGTTGTCGTAAGTCATCTGGTTTGTCCACGCGCCGATCGCGGTTCCTGCGACGGCTCCGACCACACCACCAACATTGCCGGTGGCAGCGGAACCGACTGCGTTGGCCACACCCGATCCGATGGTGTTGATCTGCGCCATCTGATTATTGAATCCAAGATTCTTCAACGTCAGATCGGTGCCCATCTGCGCGGCCTGGTTGCTGATCGCGTTCATGGCGTTGCGGTTCGACGTGCCGAGCCGGTTTTGGGCGCTTGCGTATTGCGTGCCGAGCTGGGCCTGAACGTAGGCGTTGTTAATGCCCATTTGCGTTTTCTGAAAACTCCAGTCCGCGCTTTGTTGGGCGTATTGGCGCGTGTACGCGCTGTTCGCAAGCGCCAAAGCCGAGCCGTCGTTGACCGTCATGAAGGTGGGGAAATTCGTGATACCGAAGGATGCGTTGAGCATTTCGCCCGTATCGATGGGCAAACCGTGTCCGTTCGGCAATGGCTGACGTTCTCCCAGGTTTTCCGCATGATATCCGCGCGCGTAGAAATTCAGGCGCGGGGACGGTGGCGCGTAATTCCATGACTCACGGATAGTCAGATCAGCGCTTGGAATCTGTTCCGGCTCATATGTGATCACGGTACCATTCAGGCACGAGCATTCGATATAGGCATATGGCGCAGTAAGGAACTTTTTCAGATACTTGTAGCGTTCGGGAAGATTAAAGGCGTCTCGGAAATTCTTCAAGTTGACAATGTCCGCGTAGCGGGCGTTGCTATTGTCGTTCCTCTTGCGTAGTTCCCAACAATTGCCAATAAAACCGACAGAATGCCCGAAAAGTTCCGTCTTTTTCGGCTGACCATCCAACAACGTTTGCGGCAGATGCGGTACGGCGTAGATGCCGCAAATGCCTTGCGTGACCCATGGCGCGTTCGTGCCTTCGGTGAAGAATGTGACAATATCGGCGGGCGTATCCAAATAATACATGGATGTGCCATTAAGCTGACTTTCAAACGCGCTACCCGTGGCGGTGTTGACCACCGGGTTCTCCTTGGTGCCCGTATCGGCTTCCAGATCGGTGGTGCTTACAATGATCAGCCCGTAGGATGTATGTTCCACGCCATCATGAGTGCCAATATCCATGAGTGGCTTCCAAGCTTCGTTGGTGAGTACGGTGCATTTGCCGGTATCGAGTCCTTCGGGGAGGTCAAGATAGGTTTTACCCCAGTCCTTCCAGGCGTTCTCGTTCGCAATCCCCACATGGCCGCGTTCAACGTAGGCGTTACCCAATTTAATATCATGCTGGAATGACTGCCACACATCCAATTGGATGTTTAGCTGCGTGGTGTTGGCGTTGATATAGTCGCATGTCTGGATGAAATAATACCACGAACGCGGAGTGTCAAAGTCGTAATCGTTCGTCGCGATCAGATAATTGTATTGGCACGCTTGGGCGAACGGCACCGGCAGTCGTACCGGCAACCCATATTTCGACATGGTGCAGTTTGTGAACTCGATGCCGTCCAGCCTGTTGAAATACTCTTGCTGAGCCGGTCTGTCCCATTTGACTATATCCCTGTAGCCCATGTCCCACGGGACGTTGCAGAGTTTGAATCGTGTGTTTGGCGTCCATTTCGCATAGCTGAAGTTTATAGGCAGATCGTTTGCGCTCATAAAACCCTCCTAAAAATAATAGGTGTGGATAAAAGCCTATCCACACCTATTTTAGCGGCTAGTCATCATCGCTATGCGGTGACGGTGACCTTTGCCGTTCCGACAGCTCCCGCAAACTTGACAGTGACGTTGGCGTTGCCCTCTGCGGTTCCGGTCAGCACTCCGTTGGGGGTGATGGTCGCGTGGGCGTCCCCCGTCCACATGGCGAGATTGGTGACGTCTGCGGTGTTGCCGTCCGTCTTGGTGGCGATCGCCTTAAGAGCCACATTGCCGTTCACTTTGACCGACTTTTCGCCCTGAATCTCAACGGACTCGATGGCACCGGCCTTCCAGCCACCGAGCCAAGTGCCGACAACAGGCACGGACAGTGCGGCGGAAACGGTTTGGTCGATTTCAGGCGTTGCCGGATTGATGTAGGTTGCCTGGGCGGTGACCTTCAGCGTTTCGGCGGTTTCATCCAAACCACAACGAAGGATACCGTCATTATCGATCGAGGTGAACTGGGAGGTGGCGCCCTCGACAGTATACTTGATGCCGGTTGGCTGGAATGTCGCCGTTTCCTTGTTGGCGCTCGTAATGGTGGACACCACCTGTACGAGATCGCCACGGGACACGTTCTGCGGAGTGATGGCGGGCTGACCGTATTTCTGCACGCGCAACTCGAATACCGGCGTGGACGTGGTGAGCGTATCCGGCAGAGTCACGGACTCGTTGGAGCCTTTGCCCGTCCAGAACAGGATCGCGTTCGCGAAAGGGTTAGGGGTAATGGAACCGCGATGCTTGTAGAAGATGTTGCGCGTGCCGTCAATCGGGTTCACGGGGCTATTGGTGGTTTCCAGCATTTCATCCCAGCAGAAGAAAAAGTCCTCCGTGGTGAGCACGGCCTGAACCTTGCCGCCCTGTCCGCCGATGCCGAACATATCCTCCGGGATCGGGATAATACGGTACGGAACGTTAACCTTGTCGATGTTGAACGCGGCGGCGAGTGCTTCGACGTTGAGCGCGGCAATCACCTGCGGAGTGGCGAACAGGATCGCCTCACTATCGCGCCATGGCGTAACCCACGACATGGCGTTATATCGTGGCATGGCCGACATTGGAGACGCCTTAAGTTCGTTCGCCATCTGTTGAATGAGGCGCAACAGTCCCTTCGCGTCCGCTTCGGTCGAGTCGGCCTTGCCAACGTCGGGGGTGTGGACTCGGTAGAAACCGCCCTTGCGCGCGTATTCCGCGAAGGTCTGCGTCTTCATGAGATACATGTCGTTGCGGTCGGACAAGATCGGCGCGTTCATGATCTCGGAAATGTAGTCCGACATGCCGGACTCGCCGTCGAACGCGGTCAACAAGGCGTCTTCCGGGATGGTGACCGGATAATAATGATCGAACGTGAGCGGGTGGAATACGGACGCGGTCGGGAGACTGTAGCGTCCGTAAACGTCGTCGCCCAAATATTCCTTGTTGAAATTACGGGTGCGTGCCTTGACCAGGCCAACGGCGGCCTGTTCGTAGGTGGAGCCGTAGCGCTTCAAGGTGCGGGGGGAGCCGACAAGCTTGAGCGGGTCATCCCAGTCCGCGTGCTGGATATAGAGGCCGATGAGACGCTGAATGAGCACGCCGGTGAACTCGTCACGCAAGTACGGGAAATTACGCATGGTGTCCACCGCGTTGCGGATATTTCCCTGCGTTGCCGATGGAATACGGGTCTGGAACTGTGGTGAGGCGGCGTTGCGGACGGCATTGAAGATCTCAACGTCGCCTTTACCGGCCAATGGTCGAACATTAGACATTATATATATCTCCTAACTATTTTAGTCGAACAAATCTTCGATGGACTCGGTGCCGTCATCGTCTCCGTCGCCGTCATTGTCGGACGGTGCGGGGTCATTGTAGCCGAGCGTGTCCATCATGGCCTTCAGTCCGGCCAATTCCTTTTCAATCGCGTCAAGGCGTGCGGAAACGTCCGGCTCCTGCTTCAGATCCGGTTCCGGCTCGGGTTCTTTCGGCTTTACTTCATCGTCCACGGTTTCAGTCTGCTGTTCCTCTTCAGTCGGCGGGGGAGTAGTGGTTTTCTCGCCGTCATTATCTGGGTCTGCCATACAAACTCCTAACGATTGGCAATAGTTTCATAGAAATTATATCATGTCGTAAGAAAATAAAATGACCCCGCAATCACGCGGGGTCGAAACGTCCTATGTGAGCGCGAGTTGAAGATCGTAGGGCACTACCGCCACGGTAGTGATGTTCATGATCGGCGGCATTCTCAGCCGTGGCAGTCCGACCCATGTTGCTCCCAGTCGAAAATCGACGCTCAGAAGACACAAGTATTATAGCATGACCATTGTTCCGTAATCGTCCATGACCTGCACCCCATGTTGAAACTCTTCGTAGGCGATGGGCTGCGAGAACATGTTTCCGGCCATGCATACGTCCACCTCCCCGTCTTCCCTCCATCCCTGATACCGATTCATACCCAGGATAGTCAGTTTTTCGTATCGTGCGGCGATCTTCCACTTACCCAGTTCAGTCGGGTGAATGTCACATGATCGCACGGGCTCCCAGCCGGATAGGATGCAACCGTCCGTGTTCGCATACAATAGCCGATCGGCGTTCGCGTGGCACACGTCCATGAGTTTGCGGCGTGCGTAGGCGTTGACCCAAATAGGCACGGGCAGATAGTCGGTTTTCAAATTCGACTCCTCACGCTGCGTAATATCCCAATCCAATGTTATGCCGTCTTTGGAAGTGGGGAGCATGACAGAACCCTTGGGCAGACTCGCCATTTTCCCTACGAGCGCGTTCATGATCAGCTTTGCCATTTGTCTTTTTTCGCCCGTCGCCTTCTGTTTCAAGTCCCCCCAATCATCAACGAACGAACGGAAGAAACCCTTGGAGCGGCGGAACTTCCACCCCCTGACATGCTTGTAGACGCTCACCTCATAATTCTCATAAAGCAATTGTTGGTCAATGTCGGTCAATACTCTTGTGATATAGCCACGGGTGGAAATGAGACGGTTAAGCCCGTAGGTACTGCGATTATCGAGTAGAAAAGGGTATCCATCCGGCTTTAATCCCGCGCGAAACGTGAGTTCGTCGCAATGCAATGGCATGTCGTCGTCTTCCTCATAGTTGCCTTCGTATGGTTCGGGTTCGCCCCACGGGAGCCATTCATCGCGCAAAATGCTTGGATACATGCTATTGCAGTCGACGTCGATAGCCTCACCGTACGCCCCTTCCCTGGCTAGCATGAAGCCGCCGATATATGCGTCATGCAATGACTTTTTATCTTCGGGTTCGAGCTGGGGGAATTTGTCGTAATACCATTTCCACTCGCCGGACGCGAACGCCTCCATGCTTGCCCCGCCCGCCGTGATCTTGCACAAGTTGCGATTATCGTATTCGCGCAGAATATTGAGTAGTTGCGTGTCAGGCATGGTGAACCGGCAATTCTCGCGCAACAGGTTGGAAATGTCGAAGAATCGTGCCGAGTTCTCGCGGTCGATACGCACGGTGAAGCTGAAAAATTTGCCCTTTTTTGAGATGATGGCGTCCCAGCTCAGATTAGAGTTGTGTTCGTTGTGGGGCAATGCGTGTACGACGTGCGCTATAAATGGGTCAAGCAGTTCGGGATTAGTCACGTAGACGGTGAGTTTGCCGCCCGTCATTATGGACGCCAAAAGGCGGTTAGGCGCGGTGACGTCACGCAGGACGGTGCCGTCCGTGAATCGTATGACGTTATCCGCGCACCACAGTCCCACTCTTTTATCTTGCCTGGTCATGGTACAACTTTCTTTGATTGACTGCCGCTACTTTTCCAACGCGCCAGCTTCCGTCATCCATCGGTCGAACTGCCGTCGGGAACGCTGATAGCCCTCGCTGTTGTCACGGAACACTGAAGTAAAACCGTGCCGAACTGGGTCGTATACCGTCCAGTCGAATACGATGCGCGGTGCGTCCGTCTGCTCGATGAACGCGCGTTTTTGTGCGGCTGAGAGTTGGCGGAATCGTTTCAACCGTTTCGAACCGAGAGTGGTAGCCAAGATTTTCTCGAACACCTCATAACGCCCCCGACTCATATAGGACGGCCAATCATCATCGTCATACAAGTCGAATTGATCGGGTTTCTTCCGCTTCCTGGACGGTTTGCGCTTGCGTTTCCGTTCGGTGCGCAGTCCCAATATTTCGGCGGCGTCATGCATTTGCTCAAGCAGTTCGTTGCGATGGCCGCTTTCCAGTTGGGAGCGCACGAACGCTTCGTCTGACAGCACGTTCGTCATTTGCAGAAAGTCCGTGAGTTTCGATGGAATGATCTGATTGCGGCCGAAACCTTCACCGGTGGTTCCGGTGATTTCGGCAACGCGCTGATCATACACGCTTCGCTGGGACATGGCTTGCACCTTGTTCCATTCATTGATCTTGCGCCGTGCCGCATTGATCTTGCGTTGCTGTTGCCGTAAGAGTTTGCGCCGTTTCGCCACGGGTTCCGCGTCAATCTGCGCGTTAGTGATGGGCGTGCGCCCCGCGAACATGTAGTCTTTCTTCGTGGGCTTTTCCACGGCACTGGCATGGTAGGGGGTTGCTTTCGCCTCCGCTATGGCCTGTCCCTTCTGCCGCTCCCACTCCTTGCCCAAGGTTTTCGCAATGTTGACTAGTTGTTTATCCGCGGTTTTGGCGAGATTCGAATAGGAGTAACTGCCAAGCTGTTTGATATTACGGGCGGCGCGGGCTTGCGCGGCCTGACGTGCCTTGACATGCTTCTGCTTTCGAGACATATGGCACAGTCCTTAAGATGGCGAGAGCACCCAAGATTGGGTGCTCCCCTATGGATGAACGTTACTCAGTTATTATAGCAAGCTCACTTGGTTTCCTCGTCCACCGGCTCGATGCTGAAAAACTTGAAGCCACGGCGGGAGCGACGTTCGACCACCTTGATGCACAGCGGTTCCGTCCAGGTGTTCGGCGTGCCGAAGATGCCGAACATGGTGTTCAGTCCCGCCGCGAGAGTGGGGGAGGTGGCCGCGTACGCCTTGTTATCGTCGGTCACGATGATGACGCGCACGGTGCTGGAGATTTCGCCCGTCTGATCGTCGGTCACCTGTACCGCCTGGGCGACGGCGTTCGTCATGTTCAACGGCTCGTTGAGGTGTTCGTCAAGCTTTTCGGCGTTCTGCAATGCACTGTAGAGCTTGATCTTGCCTTCACGGGTCGAGGTATCGATGAAGTGCTGGACGGTGCCAAGTTCGGTGTTCTCGGTGTTGAAAGCGACGAGTGCGGTATTGTTGTTTTCCATTGTTTAACCTTTCCTAGATTATTGTTATTTTATTTTTCAGGCTTATGCCTAAAATCTTTCATATCACATACCGTCATTATTTTCAATGTCGGCATGTCGTTTTGTGTGCTCTTCAGGGTTCCACTCTTGCGGTTCCTCAAAAGTCGCATACTTGTAAAAAGTCTCCTCATTCATTGAGACCTTCTGCGAAAAAATGTTGATAGAACGTGGAATGAAATTAGGAAACAATTTCTTCGCACGAATCGAATACGCGCCAGCGTCCTTCAAACGTCCGTCAATAACATGCTCCGCTTCCATGAAATCACCGTCCACCAATTCCATGCCCTTCAGCACGGCATAGACGCGCGTGCGGAAAATTTCGGTTTTCGTTCTAGCCAATTTTCACTTCCCCTTGCAGTAAGATTTTTTGCAATTCACTGTCATTATATCGTTTCGTGTCCAGTCTGTCAAAATTTTTAAACACGACAATAATCAGTTCTTCCGCCTGAGGACTATCAAAAACCGTGCAACAATCATACGACGTACCGCCCTTGACCGCGCAGACCGCGCACCATGCAATCAGGTTAGGCGGATCGATGGAACCGTCCAAATATTCCACGTCATACGTGCGAGACAGTGCGGCGGTAAGTCCGTCCCCCACGGTCAGACCGCCCGCAATCTGAGACACAGTAATCACCGCTTGCGTAAACCACTCACTAGGAGCTTCACACCACAACTCACACAACATGTTGACAGCACGACAACATGTCTCAAAATCACCATACCCCAGGTCAAAACGTTTCAAGTTCAGTTCACGCTTATGGCCTTCTGTGGCGCGGACAATACGCTTGCTTTCCATGATCGCATCATCAAAGTCACGCATACAGTAAATAGGACGCCTATCATCACCACGCCTAAACATAATACCGCTCCTCAACGCGAAAATAACTGATATTCTCCGTATGAGACCGGATAGCCGCCCACCGTTTAATCAAATCTGCCGCATCCTTATACGAGGACTCATAACCGACTTCGATAGGAGGCTTGCGCGCATCCCTCAAGTATGCGAGAGCAACGAAAACACTATACATGCCTAAAACCCCAATTCATCAACAGAATCACCATCACCATACAGCCACATGACCGCCCACAACCGCCGATCAGGACAACGTTTCGGCGGATTAGTGGCGCTCCGCCTATGCTGTCTCCCAGCCCAAAAAGCGCGCAAACGCCAATAACTATCAACGTCCGGACACGTGCCGCATATCCACGAATGCAACCAACCACGAAAATACATATCAATCCCTATCCAGTAGTGGGGTATTGGCAATATCGATAGCGTCAACAAGCACGTCCGCCACCTGGATATAGTCGGTAGCACTATACGACGCCATCTCCACAGCTGAATGCAATCCATCCGGCGAGCAAAACGCCACATCATACTTCAACCTATACGACTGACTATGAGAGCAATACCACAATTCCACATCACCGCCCCAATACTGAGACGGAAACACAGCAACCTTCATATCACAATAACGCATGATCAGAGATCTTTCACTACAAAAACCAATACGATAGCCACGCCCACAGCGAGCATGACCAAAAAACAAAAAACGTCACGCGCATTACGCGGCAGTTCGCAAAACACCATAGCCGCCACCGTAAGAAACAGCACAGAAATGATACATACAGCAATAATCATACCACCCATTACAGCAACACCACCTTTACCACACCAACCATCGTGCCGTCAAGATCAAACGTGGCATTATCAATATCCACGCTCACATTACGCCCAACATAAGCACTACGAACATGAGACAACACACCATCCAACGACGCTTTCAACGACGCTGTATGAAACATGCCACTAGGCTTCACACAATCAGGCAAAACCTCAAAAACCTGAAAACCATCACTGGAAATAATGAAATGCCACATGATAGACCTCCAATCAGTGAGTCAAGGCGTCAGCTACCGCTTCCGCGATAGTGTCCCCAGTTCCCAAGACGACAACAGGACGACAGTGCCTAGCGCAAACGGTATAAAACACCTCAACCGCGTCCACCTTACGCCCATCTTCGGTAGTGCGATAGTATGGAGTCTCAACCCTCTTGACGCAAGCGCGTGCCATCAATTCACGCACTTCCTCGACACTGACGCCCGCTTCCTCTGCGATTTGCTTATAACTTTCCATCTTATTTACCTCCCTTGTGGCCGATATTTTTATCATACCACAAACAAACGACACACCCCAAAACAAAAAAAAT
>ULQN01002639.1_pt1 | contig 17991 bp, 19 predicted proteins | sample 1954491 | NCBI WGS metagenome assembly ULQN01 (sample SAMEA4835656, study PRJEB28245) | human gut metagenome | biome: gut microbiome; material: fecal sample | place: Denmark | collected 2008
AAAAAATTCAGGATCAAAATTCCGAATCTACAACCTTACTTCAAAATGTGAGCACCATACTCATGAACATAAATGCCATCGATATAACGTGTATAAGCGTTTCCTCCAATATGATCTCTTTTTTCAACTACTAGGCAAGATTTTCCAGCTTCCATCAATTTGTGAGCAACAGTTGCCCCAAATAAACCAGATCCTACAATCAAAAAATCAAAACATGCCATTTAAGCTAACCTTCTATAAAAATTGAATTCACTGATTACCCAATTTACGTTTTCTTAAATACAACTTGAAATTAGTGGGCAAAAGAGATGAAACTATCGGCTTAAGGCAATAACCATAACGGTAAACCGGCATCTTCAATAGACGGTACCCTCTCAAATAAACTTTGGCGATACCTATCGCTGCAGAAATACTCCTTTTATTAAAATCTGCTTCCGTTTCGGTGTACCTCAACAATGGTGATTGAATATTGTAACCTGCATATCCGTGACTAAAAAATCTAAACCAAAGATCAAGATCCTCCGCCCTCTTTGTTGAACTATCAACATGATAACCATTTAATTTTTGGTACACACTCCTCTTAATCATCATTGTCGGGTGAGCAAATGGATTCGATTTTAACAAACAGCTTTTATCAGGGAACTCTGGAAATTTCCTAACTCCAATAATTTTTTCCCCATCCCAAACAGATACTGCTGTCCCAACTGCATCGATATTTTTATGTTTTTCTAAAAACTCAACCTGTACTTGTAGCCTAGTTGAGAAGGCAACATCATCAGCGTCCATTCTGGCAATATAATCTCCAGAACATCTTTCTAAACATTTATTTAGTGAATATGCTAACCCTTGATTCGTCTCATTTTTTAAAATTTTTATTCGTTGATCTTTAAAACTTGACAGCAATTGCAATGAATCATCAGTAGAGGCATCATCACAAATTACAAATTCAAAATTACTGTAGCTCTGATTCAAGATAGACTTAACGGCAGATGACAACGTGGTCTCAGAGTTGAACACCCCCATAATCACTGAAACAAGAGGACATTCTTTACTATTTCCGTACATAAAGACTTTCCATCACTTGATATGTTTTTTCAGAAATTTTATTTGTTTCAAAACGCTCGACTGCTAAACTTCTGCTTTTGAGCCCCATTATTTCTCTTTGTTTTCGTGAGAAGGCTAATGTTTTTATAGCTTCGAATAGTGCTTTCTCATCACCAACTGGAACTATTAACCCATTATCGTTTATCACAATTTCTCTACAGCCAACAGTATCTGTGGTAACAATAGGCAAACCACAACTACACGCCTCTATCAATGACCTGGGCAAACCCTCTCTATACGAAGGTAGACAGGCAATATCCGCCGTTTGCAATAGTGGTAAGACATTTTCTGTAAATCCTTCACACTTTATTGCAGGATTATTTAACAAATTTCTGTATTCGCAATCAGTCAATGAGGACGGATTACTAAAATCTGGGGAACCCACAAGAACAAACTTTATCGGAAGCTTATGTTTATATGCCTCTTCTGCTGCACTAATAAATTCATAGACCCCCTTTTCTCTAATCAACCTTGCAACCATAATAACAGTGCAATCTTCGTTATTACCTAACTTATTCCTCGGAAGAAATACTCTTGTATTAATTCCAGCTCCGGGTATTAGATAAATATCTTCTGCTTTTACTGCATTTAGATTTAAAAAAAAATGAATATCATCTTGATTTTCGACAATTACCCTACTGTTATTTGGATTTAAAAGCAACTTATACAGACAAACAACAACATTACGTAAAATTTTTGCTCTTAACGTCTTACATATAAAAACATGACCCAATCCAATAGGCGCGTTCACAATGCCAACAGTTTTACTAAACATTTTTGCTGCAATAGTTCCTAAAAAAATAGCCTTAGCACCTAAGTGAAAACTAACGTCAGGTTTAATATTTCGATAAATTGAAATAATCTTAATGAGACTTTTAATTGCACTTAATGGATTAGTATCATCTCTTTGAATTTTCGTGTCATAAAAAGCAAAACCTAAAGACTCGATCTCTTTCACATATCTGTCATCTGTTTTTTTCCCTAATACATAGACCTTAAATCCTTTTTGAGCAAAAAACTCTGCTCGATCTTTTACGTGCGATAAAAAAAAACGATCTTGCCCGACAAAAATAATCAAGTTCATTAAAAGTCCTCTCTTCTGTTATTGGCCTAGCTTTTCAAGATTTTGAAATTAATAATTTTAAAAAAACGTCCAATGAGCGATCTAAAAGAACTATCCGCAATATAAAAAACTAAACCCCCTAACATTACATACAAGGCAACAAAATACACTGCGCACCTCACCCAATCTAATAGGGTTTCAATTTCAAAGTTAGAGGTGTCAAATATAAGGGAAATTAAAAAATATATTAGTACTAATAGAGTAATTTTTATCGTATATTTAGTTGCGTATTCAACCACTGATTCCTTAAATCCTTTAACATACAAAAACGTAGCTTTCCAACTATTGGCTATCACTATCTGACTAATTAACACACCAATAAAAATTCCTGTTAATCCCCAAAAATAACCCAAAAGAATGGAAAGGCTAATATTCAAAAAGGATTCGACAACAGGTGCCCAAATATCACTAAATAAGCCGTATGCATATAAAAACATATCACTCGTTCTTTGCATCTGAATGAAATAAACAGCAGTCATCACAAACATGGCCTCATGTTGCATGATAAAGTTTGGCCCTACCCATATACTTACAAATGAATCAGAGAGGAACACGATTCCGTAACATACTCCTGCTGCCAAAAACAACCTGAAAGTAGAAATCTCCCAAAAAACCTTTTTAATTTTCTCTTTATTCCCCTCTGCAACTAAATTACCAACACTTGCCGTAAATCCACGTGACATTGCTTCCATAAAAACAAGACAACCAACCATAATCACCCAATAGTTACCATATATGGCTACAGTCGTCAGCGTTGAAAAAGCAAAAATAACTAGTGGAGTTGTCTGTGTTAATACATAGCCAGCAATCCTATGAAAGAACAGTTGTTTTATTTTGGTTGATAAGAAAGAGTAGTCTTTCCTCAATTCCCTTCCTAGCATTAAATTAGGTTTCAGCCAAGGATATGTTGACTTCATCACTTTTAATAGAATCAGAGACGTCAAAAATGCTGCTAAAACTTCAACACCAAGCCACCAAACATATCCATTAGAAAATTGCCATACAACATATATTTGTAGCACTCCTTTCACTGTTCTGACACCTTGTGTTGGAATTGTTATCTGATATTCCTTCTGGTCTGCTGATAACAACACTATGTTGTAGTTAATAAAATAACCAAGAAGAGCGCTGATCAAAAATGCTATATAAGTTCCATAAGCAAAAACAAGAGGAATTTGAGATTTAGCAAATATCCAAGGAAAAAATAACATCAAAATAGCAGAACCTAATAGCACCACAAAACCAACACATCGATAAAACCATCCCTGAACAGAAAGGATTTTATTAATTTCATCTCTATTTCCTTGGCTAATAGGTTTATAGAGGGTAAAAGCTACTGCCGCACCAATTCCTGACTCTGCAATATTTAAGAATTGAAGAAGATTTTGAGCCGTTGTATTTAAACCAAGTAATTCAGCCCCTAAATAATCCAAAAAAATCTTTCGGGAGAAAAATTGCAAAATCAGATTAATGCAATAGAAGAACAATGCTACCTTTGCATTCTGAATAACTCGGGCTGTACGAGAGACTTCTGCCATCGCTCAACAATAAAAGAATTACTCGAGATTTTGAACCTGCTCACGCATCTTTTCAATATTAACTTTCAAAGTCAAAGATGTTTGAGTCATTTCAATAGCTGCCGCTTTACTGCCTAATGTGTTAGCTTCACGATTGAGTTCCTGCATCATGAAATCCAATCTTTTACCCACTTCACCACCATTGCTGAGCAACCTTCTAACCTCCTTAACATGCGTTAACAACCGCTTCATCTCTTCATCAACATCTAGCTTGATGGCGTAGAGAATCACTTCCTGACGAATGCGGTCACTAACCTCTTCACGAGTCAATGTTGAGCGATCAACCAACGTCTTGGATAAAGCATCTTCCAAACGTTCTTCAAGCTTCTTTTGGATGCTGGTAATAATCTCAGAAATCTTAGGTGCTAATTCATTGACCGTTTCTTCTATTCGATCACAATAGTCATTTAAGACAACGGCCAACGCTTCACCTTCTCGTCTTCTCACTTCTAAAAATACTTCTAATGTCTTATTGAGTCCCTCCAAAACCTGACTCTTTAACATATCAAAATCGACACTCTTAGGTTCTAGAATTCCCGGGAAACTCAAAATTTGAGAAACGGTCAAAGGCCGGACATCCGGTTGAATTGTCTCCACTTCTTTTTGAAGAGAAAGCAGATTCGTTACAGCAGTTTGATTTAATGTCTGCTCACAAACCGCTTCCCCTACCCATTGCATTCGGCATTCAATCTTGCCGCGAGCAACACTTTTTGCTAACAGGGTACGAACATCACCTTCTAAAAAGCGCAATTCTTCAGGTAAACGCATGGCAATTTCCTGATAGCGAGAATTAACGCTTTTCACATCAATCGCGAGTAATCCTAAAAGCGTTTCAATCTGAAGATGGGCAAAGCCCGTCATACTACAAACAGACACTTGAACCTCTTGATTCAATTCAAAAATAAGATAGGTCGAATTGTAAGGGAAAGGAAGAATCTTGGCTCTTTTTCTGATCAAACCCTTTAAATTTTTAGAACGATCATTAAAATCGTGCGCTCAATTACGCAGCTCCCACGTAGTTTTTACACTTTTGCTTGTATAAGAAAAATGCAAAATATCTACGCTTATAACTTAATAACAATATTGAACTGCGCAAAAATCAAAGCGCTCAGACCGCACCTCAAAGAAACCTCTTTTTTCTATGATGTTCCTTTTGATGAACTTGATCCCATCAAGTTGGAAGACGTCATCAAGGTTGCGGGCCTTTATCCCTTACCGTTTTTCTCTCTGAGGACAACCCACAAAAAGTGTTATCTTGAAGAATCATTGAACATTAAGCACCTGTGGCAAAGTGTTCATTTGGCTAACCACATTCATCAAACCCATCACACCTTAACCGTCGCTTCGACTCTGCAAGGCGCTCATCTGTACACCGATTTTTGTTTGACCAACAAACACTGGGAACTTTTGAAAAGTAAATGCAGAAGCGCTATTTCGGTTGTCTATAATACTTTTAAAAACTTAACAAAATCAATCAATTACCCCCCCCGAGGTTGAAACGCGCAATCAAATAACGGTTCCTTTGGAAAAACTTTTGCAACTAAGACTTTCGGATAAAGTCATTGCCGGTCTTTCCAACATTCCGCATTACCAAATTCGAGATCTTAGAGATGCCCTCATAAAAGAAGGCGATTTTATTCAAAATGTTTTTGTCCAAAAGCGTGCTTTGGACAGAAACAGCATGAATCGTTTTGTGCTTTTCCTCGCGGATTGCTTTTTTGATCTTCAAATTCAGTTAGGTCTGGAACCCGTCCATGCCTTCATTAGAACCATTGAAACACTTGAATGCGCACCAACTTATCTGGCCAATAAGTCCGATGACTTTCATTTAAGTGTCAATCTCTACTATTGGTTATGCCTTCAAAATAAACTCCCGGACTACGAGTGCAGAGTGACTCGACCGGTTGAGGATTCGCATTTCCCGGATTCTTTTTTAGCTTTCTATGAATTCAATAGCCAGACAGTCCTACCACCCATCCGGGAAATGGGAGAGTTTCCCATTCCTCATTGTTTAGACCTTGAACACCAGCGTGTTTTAAACGCCATCAACAATGCGATTCCCAGCCGAGCATCATTAAGAAAAGTTTTAATTAACTATTTTGGGGGACAGTACAAATGATTTCACTGCTGTCCTTCATTGAACATAAAAAACAAAAGACCGTTGGATCCCATCTTCCCTTTTTTCTGCAACCGATAGAAGTGGAAGATTTTTTGGCTGAACATGACACACTAATCAAGCGATTCAAAGTCGCCTACTCGGACAGTCAAAGTTGGGATACAAGGATTCGCCCCTCTATCAGAGAACTCGCTTTAATGTGCGGTCACTTGCCTTATAGCGCAAACGGTGTTTTTAGTGAGGCAGACGGTCTATTTAAGGCCAGTATCCTCGCTGCAACGTACGCCATCGAAATCATGGAAAGCACCGTGCAACTAGAGAAAAACATCATGGCGCAACACCTTTTACAAGGTAGACTCAAAGCCGTTGCAGCGTTAGCGGGAATGTGCTCGTTTCTGGATGTATTTGACCAAAAGATTGCCATCGTAGAAAAACCATCCAATCCAGACTCTTCGTTTTTTCACTTAAATGAATCCAACCACACAAGTCATTTAGCTTATGAACCGTTGGCCATGCTCTACACCACCTGGGTTAAACAAAAGTTAACTGATAATCCTTTAATTGATTTAGAGCTTCATTGGAATAGCTCGCCACCATGTAATACCAACCGTAAAAACCTAAGACTTTTTTATGCCAGACATGTTCTTTTGCCGGAAACGCTTTCGTGGCTGGCCGATGCCGGGCAACTTCCTTTGATGGAGTTGATGAAGTGCCTAACAATCGAGTCTGACGTAGAAAATGTCCCATCCTCTGTTCTTAAAGCTCAAAACCTTGGGGTTTACCGCGCCTGTCTTTTAGAACGAGAAAGAATAGGCAGCAAACTGGGAGAAATTCTCGCTCCGGATGGTTGGCAAGAAACATTAATAAGAATCCTTCGCGCGAGAATTCTCAACGACTGGGAAATCAACGCAAAAGACAGCCCGCTCCGAAAAGGCGCCGACGGCCTCTTTTTATTTTGGCCAGATGTCTGCCCTATTCTGATTGACGACATGAAAAACTTTGGTCTAACCGATTTACCAACTGATCCTGATATTTGGGCCGGGTGTTTGCTCAATAGCGGAATCACTGTAACCTCTAAAAATAATGATGCAACCTGTTGGATTGCCGTCACTCCCAATGCGAAACCTCGTGAAGCCATCAAATTATCTGACGAATACTTTTTCACAAGCGGCAAGATTTTTCAGGCAAAAACCATTAAGAGAGATTTTGAAACCAAGTTATCACTGGATCAGTCAAGCGCTCTTTCACAGCTCACCCGTGAAATCCTTGAGTCAAGCAATCAGGCATTTACTCAAAAGCTTCCAACAGAAAGTGTTAACACATCTCATCAAACATTTATCTGGCAACTAAAAAGTATTGCTGACTCCGAGGGTTCGAATCCCCCCTTCTCCGCCATCTTTGATTTTATAAATTCTCATCAAGAAGAAATCCCACACCTGTTAATAGATGAAGGCATTTTCTTAACAGAAAGCCTTAATTTCTTAAATGACAATCTGACTTTTGTGCGCTTGGTTACCTCACTATTGACCGCCAACTTAATCTATCAAAACGATCGCGGTGAACCGCTCTGGGTTTCACATACCAACCAATTTGGAGAACTGGTACGTGGCGTCATTCTGAAACCCAATACTTTTGAAGTCCATTTAAACGGCAAGCCCTTATCGTTTAAAGAAATCTTTCAAAAGGTTCACGTTCGAGAACCTAATCCAAATTTTTCGTTCTTAAACCGAGAATCATCGCCCTGTGATCAATTGGCTTTCAATTTTGATGAGGAGACGAAATGAGTCACTCTCAAAAGACTTCTCAAACCTTTGATCGTTATGACTGTTGGCGTCCTGCTTATGAAGGCTATGCACTTTTTGCTTGGACTATCGGATTTGGCTATGTGACTTGGCTTTACCTCACCCATCGTCTACCTTTGTCTTGGTGTTCTATTCTTTGGACGCTCACCGCTGCCTTTTTAATTAAACGCTCCTATGAGACCTTGAAAGTTTTAACTGCCAGAGCATCTCTATCAGGATCAAAAGTCACTTTTATGACTTTTGAAGAGCTTGCCAAAATCATGAAAGGGCACCCCAATGATTTATGGCTTGGAATCGGTTTTCGTTGGTGGCCAGAACATTCCCAAAAACTCTATGAGCTAATGAAACTGGATTGGACAAAGCTCCTTTTACCCAAGTGGCTTTCGAACCTTCTTTTACCTAATCAAGCCTTGCCGAATGAAGCTGCAGGTTTACCCATTATTCATGGTGTCAGTGACATTGATGAGTCCATATTTCGACCACTAAAAAACTTTGAAGGGGGACTCTGTCTTTGCGGAACCACGCAGGCTGGTAAAGGTGTTTATCTGAGTCACCTGGTCGCTCAAGCGATCGCCCGGGGTGATGTCGTCATTGTGATTGATCCTAAACACTCTTCACGCCTTAAAGATAATATTCTTCACGCTTGCAGAGCTTGTGGTCGAGATGATCCTCTCACTTTTCACCCTGCGTTTCCAGACACTGGGGTGAGACTAGACCCCATGCATAGTTTCACAAACGCCACCGAAATTGCCTCACGTATCCGCCAAGCGTTTCCTCCCAACATGGATGAAAGCTTCGCCAATTTTGCCTGGATGGCCGTAAATGCCATTGCTCAAGGGTTAATCGCATTGGAAATTCGTCCAACGCTACCTTTAATTGCTAAATACGTGAAGCTCGGCATTTACGACTTGCTTGAACCCTTATTAGAAAGACACGCGAGAAACTATGCCAATCATGATTGGCAAAGAAATTACTCCGAATTGCGTGAAAAAGCCGGGCGCCCTCCGATGCCTTCAGTCTCCGATAGGCTCATGGTGCTTGTCGCGCTTTATGAAACAGAACTTCATCACCTTGCGCCTGACCCCGCTATTGACGGACTCATTGAAGTATTTCGCCATAATCGGGAACACTACTCAAAAATCACGGCCTCTCTTTTACCGATTCTTTCAATGCTGACAACGGGAAAGTTAGCCGATAGTCTCTCGCCTTCCATCACCGATCCTCATGACACGCGACCCGTGATGAATTTAGAGAAAGTAATCAATGGGGGGCATGTTTTATACATTGGCTTAGATTCCATGCCTAATCCAACCGTTGCGTCGACACTCGCCGGAATTTGGTTGGCAGACCTCGCTAACATTGCCGGACGACGTTACAACTTGGGGCTCTCGGCTCTTAATTCGAAGCGTATCAGCCTCTTTATTGATGAAGTCTCAAACGTCATCAATGTTCCCCTCATTGAAATTCTCAATAAAGGCGCAGAATCAGGCATTCAAACCACCTGCGCAATGCAAACCATTGCCGATCTTGCTCATCGCATGGGAAGTGTGGAAGCCGCGCACGTCGTATTAGGAAACCTCAATAACCTCATCGCATTGCGCACAAAAGACCAGATGACTCAAAATTTTGTTGTTGAAACGCTTGGCAATACGTATATCGCCAACCAAAGTCTCACCATTAATAACCGAGCCTCCGATAACTTGTCTCCTGACTATCACTCCGGTCTTTCACGCCAAATGAATACGGAATTAGAGCCTATTTTTCCACCTGAATTTCTAGGAAAACTTCCGAATTGTGAAGCCATTGTTCAGGTCTCTGCTGGGTACATCTACAAAACCCGTTGCCCGATTCTTGTCAATCAGAAAGGTTAATAGATCATGTCTCGTTTTCTTTGGTTAAGTCTGATTTTTTGTGTGGCGATTTCTCTTATTTGGTGGCCGGGAGCTAAAAATGAAGCCTCCATTTTTGAATTGATTGAGCGAGAGCGCTCCTGGCAAATGGAACATTTAGGATTTGATTTAGTCGATAGTATTGATAGCGGTCTTCAATCGATTCAGAGCATTTTATTGACTTCGCCTATTCCGGCCGGAGGTGATTCAACATTGGCTTATTCCGTCGGAGAGACCGATCACGAACTTCAAGCCGCTACGCACCGAATTGCTCAACAACCTTATTTTCAGGCTATGTTCGCGCTCATTGTATTGGCTCTCGGGAGAGTTCTTGTTACTGGGCTATTGGGTCTTTCCTTTTTGCCTTTGATGTTGGTCGCAGTGCTAGACGCCCTATGCGTTAGAGAAATACGTCACGTCAAATTCCGACCATCGAGTTCATTGCAATTTCGTGTTGCGCTTGCTCTATTTTTCGTCCTGATTGAACTTATGTTCATTATGAGCTTGGCTCCGATTTGGATTGATCCGTTCTGGATACTGGCTGGATTTATTCTTCTGTCAATCAGTCTGCATCAAATGGTTTCCCATTATTATCGATAATAGTCATCTCCCTCCTGTCATTCATTTAACAGGAGGGAAATAGAGTCTGACTATTTAAAAGTCATACGTTGCCGTACCCCAAATCATGTGGCTTGTGGTGTTGGCGCCATAGGCCCCTTGACCTTCCAAAGAGAATCGCCAATGATTCTTACCCACCGTAAAACCAATGCCAACCAGACCTAAAGCTCTGTCATCTTTATATGGGGATGAATAAAGGGGGTGTTGATAAAGTCGGCAGTTGCCGATGCGATCAACACCCTTTAACTTATTAATGCAATCCACAAAAAGTGGCCCAGGGAATCGAACCCAGGGCCAGCTAGTAAGATGAAGTTATCAGGAGTCATCTTACTGTGTCCAACTCTACTACTAAACAAAAATCACTGTTTGATTGCTACACCAGTGCAGCGTAGCAAAGCGAAAAAATTAATGATTTTGTCGATGAATTAGTGCAATAGTTGTACAACTATCAATGACAATAGGCAAAAAACAATGGGGTTAATAAGTCAGTCGAAGCCGACTTTATCAACACCCCCTTTGTTATGACCAATTTGTTTTAGGTTTTAATTTTTTTGCCACACAGTCACTGAGATACGAGTTAATCAGCGTTTGATAAGGAATATTCAACTCAAGTGACAATTTTTTGAAGTAGTCTATGTTCGCCCTGTCTAAACGAATTGTGATTAATCCCTTGGTTTTATCCGTGTACGGATTCTTAATAGCTTTTGAAAAATCATATTCTTCACGCATAATTTTTCTCCTTGTAGGAACTCGTTTCTTTCTTCGTCGCCTTTCTCGCAGAAATAATTCGGACTTGCTCACCTTCTTCACGGTAGCAATGACAAACAACTAATAGCCGTAGTTCTCTGCTAACTCCCATTAAGATAAACCTGTCCTCATTGTCTGAATGGTCGGGATCAAAAATAAACAAAGCATTCTCGTCTTCAAAAACAGTTTGAGCTTCTTGAAAACTCACACCATGTTTTAAAACGTTTATTTTGTTCTTTTCCTCATCCCAAACAAAAGAAAGCATTTAAATTCCACTTTAATTTATGTATTTATATTGTACATATAAAATATGTATAAGTCAGGTATTTTTAATGTGTTGAAATTATGACCAAAAGTTGAAAGTTTTCACTCATTTGAACATATCAGAATATTGAACAAGCACAACATCGTTCCTTCTCTTTGCCTCTTCAATGCATTGCTCAGTGAACCCATTCTTTGAGAACAAATAAAAAATCGTTTCTGTAAAGGAAAAGAAATTTTTCTTTGCTATCAAATGATTTAAAACACCTCGATCGATTCTCTCATTTCGCCATTTGCATTCAGCCAACAGACCTTTATGTTTACTTTCGGCCCCCACGATATCGACTTCCACTGACTCCTTGGTTTTGGAGTCTGTTCCCCACCAACGTTGTAAATCAGAAAAGGCCACCTCTGAGCTACCTTTTAACAAAGCTTTCCACAAATACTGTTTACAAATTTCTTCGAAAACAGGACCCATGTATTCGTCCAAATGTTGAGCAATTCTGTCATACGCAATATTTGTGACTCTTCTTTCTATCAATGATCGGTTAGGAGCAATGAATCGAAACCAAAACCGAAACATGGGGTCATGAATGCTATAAAGCGTTTTGCGACCACTTTCCTTTTGACCAAAGGGGACTTCCTTCTTAATCAGTCCAAGGCCAATGAGATTGTTTAAATATGAAGAGCAAATTGCGGAACTTTCACCCACCTTGGATGAAATTTCTGACATTCTTGAAGCGCCGGAAGCGATAGCCATTAAAATGGCGTTATAAGTAGAAACATCTCTAACTTCCTGTTTTAAAAGATTTTCTGGCTCATCAAAAAATGATGAGGCCGGATTTAAAAAAGTTCTTTTTATATTTTCCTCAACGCTTAGTTTGTTGTTAATTTGCTGCAAATATTGAGGCGTTCCTCCAACCATCCCATAGAGCATGACTTGATCCACTTTGTTAAAAGAAGACAAAAATTTTGAGGCATCCTCAAAATCAAACGGATCTATCCTCATTTGCGCAGTCCGGCGACCAAATAAAGGCGCTTTATAAGCCAACACTTCATCCTGCATATAGGCCATCGATGATCCACAGAGAATCAACATTAATTTTGTGGTGGATTTATATTGATCGATTAACATTTGAAGCGTTGAGGCCAAGCTCTTATCGCTTTTGGCGACATAGGGATATTCGTCAATCGCCAATATCAGCCTTTCTTTTTCAGCCCTTTTAAACACATACTCTAAAGCGGCTTGGAAGTTCAGAAACGACAGTGGGAATGAGTCAGACCCCGTTTGGAAAATGCTCTGCGTTAAATTTTCCAAATTTTGCTTGGCATTACTTTCTATCCCCATGAAATAAATAGCATTTTTTTGCTCTAAAAATCGACTGATTAACGCTGTTTTACCTACGCGTCGACGACCATATAGCACCACAAACTCAAACTGATCGGAGTCATACAAACTATTGAGCTCTTTAAGTTCTTTTTCTCGTCCAATAAACATCTGTTCCTCCCCTGTTTAACGAATTTATGTCTATTATAAATTAGTAAATCGTAAATTAGTAATTTATTCTTTACTAATTAACCTATCATCTTCTCATCTACCTAAAATCGATTGATGCTTTCCAAGGTTCTTGGGCCATTTCCCTGACTTCACAGCTCATAAAGGATTATTTTTTTGACAATTATCAAAAAAGCGAGAAATTGGCCGAACTTGTCGTCTGAAAAGCCCCGTTGACAAAGATTTTGGAAAACGAATGAGTCCGTGCTTCTTTATTCAGAAATTTGCCCGACATTTAGGCACTTACGGACTGAAAACCAGACTTGCCAGACCCCTTCGTCTTCATGCACGATAACGCCCCTGCGCCGTCATACGCTTTTGTGTATGCGGCACTTTTCTAAAAAGTAATGAAAGGATTTACGAATGCGAAAACATCTCCCTTTACTCCTTGTTCTGGGTCTTGCTTCTTCAGCTGCGCTCGCTGCTCAAACGGGCAGTGAATTTTCTCAACTCTACGACATGGTCTACAAGTGGGCAACCGGTTATTTGGGTCGCGCCATTGCTTTGATCTTCTTGCTTGTGGGTTTGGGCGTTGGCATCATCCGCGGCTCCATCATGGGCGCTGTGGGGTGCGTAGCCGCTGCCATGTGTCTTTTGGTGGCTCCGAGCGTTGTTGAAGGCATTTTGACAGCTCTCATCTAAGGAGAAATTTTCATGAGTTCGCGCCGAAACGACATGGGATTGGTACCAGTTCCACGGGAATTGGATGCCAACGCCAAAATCTTTATTTGGGATTTTGATGTGGCGGCACTTTTTGTCTTTGGTTTTGCAATCGGCATTATGGTGGGGAGTTTGATAGTGGGAGCTATTCTGGGGGTTCTCTTCTCTAAAGCCTGGAGCAAAATCCGTCAGGGACGAGCCAAAGGTTTCGGGATTCATACGCTTTATTGGTATTTGCCCGGTAAACCTTTTCGCCGCTCACCAGAATCGTTTCGGCGCAACTTCATGGGATAAGAAAGGTTTGAAAAACCATGAACGCCTACGAACTCATTTCTTCTGATTTAGCTGCAAGATTGGGACTCAAGCGTCTTACGCTCGCTATTTTAGCAGCATCGTTACTTTGCAATACTATTTTAGCTGCGGGGCTCTTATTGAAAAAAGACGTTGTCTCAACCGTATTGGTTCCGGTCGGAATCAACGAAGTGACGCATCCGGTCACTGTGGCTCAAGCGCATATCGATGAAGAATATTTGTCACTTGTCACACGAGACATTTTGTCTTTAGCGCTCAACGTCACACCGATCAATGTTGACCACAACCGCCTTTTGCTCTTAAAGCATATCGCGCCTTCTGCCTTCGGTGAAATCGATGAGATGCTTAAACGACAAGCCGATGAAATGAAGCGCCTACATGCGAGCAGTTTTTTCGCGATTGAATCCATGGATATCAATTCCAATCAATTAACGGTTAAAGCCAATGGGATTCGTCAACACTTTATCGGTAAAACAGAAACACTCAGGCAAAAAGCCACGATTACCGTGAAGTTTTCATTGGTCGCAGGCCGCCTGCACCTTCTTTCTCTTTCTGATTCAGAGTCAAACGATAAACCAATCTCAAACTCTGACTCTTCTCTTTAACGTATTCCGATTAACCATGAAAATACTTCAGACTTTATGTCTTGCGGGCTCTTTTTGTGCCTTGATTCCGCTCACCGGTGTTGCCGGGATGGCACCGGACTATGCAGAAGATTTCGACTCTTCCGTTCAGGAAGCCTTTGAATCAGTAGCTCGTCCTCAGGCAAAAGCTCAAAGCGCGCCCGCCTACACCGTTAGTCTTGGCGGGCCCAACCGTATTGCAGTCGAAGGCAAAAAGATCATTAACGCTATCTACGATAATACGCAACTTGAGGTTCAGACTGACGCCCTGACGGGACAAATATTTGTTTTCCCTAAAAGTGAAGTCGCAAGCGCCCTTTTTCTAACGACCGATGACAAAAGCACCTACGCGCTGACACTTTTACCTCAAAATACCCGAAGCCAAGAAATCGTCTTAAAGAGCATCGAAAAACAGAAAAAGACCAACGTGCCTTATAAGCAGAAAACGTTTGCCGAGTCCATTGAAGCCTCTCCTGACTTTGAAGCAAAAGTCACACGATTAATCCGTGCATTGGCGCGAGATGAAGTTCCTGAAGGTTTTCACGCAAGCAACCGCTGCGGAGCGTTTTGCGTAAAAAGTCTTACCTCTGAGACGCTTGCCGCCCGTGTTTTAACTCACAAAAACACTTCCGGACAGTTTGTCACGCTTGAAGAAAAACTCTTTTATCAAAAAGGGGTTTTAGCGGTTGCCATTGCCAAGGCGAATTTGGCACCCAATGAGTCCACCCGTGTTTATATCGTCTCCAATCTTGAGGCAGGAGTTGTCTCATGAGAAATCTTCACATCCGCCTTCGTCAGTGGGTTCTTTTAGCCTCGATCGTGACGGCTCTGGTGACCTTTGCCATTGTGGTCGCGTTCTTTTCTCAGGATAAAGGCCAAAAGAAAAGTCCAGCCCCTTCCACCACGATTCATTTGCAAAATGATTCATTCAATGAAGAGCACTTTGTCACCACTTATGGTGCCAAGGTCACGGCGCTTGAAAAGGAAATGGCCGCACTTTCCGCACAAATGAAACGAGAGGATGAGCGTAAAAAACGAGAAAAGCAATACGCCACAAAAGAAGAGCAATTCAACGCCGCTTTTGATACCGTGGCAAGCGAACAAATGGGCACTCTCACCCCTCAAACGCCTAGTCACAGTCTTTCGGTTCCCGGCAATAATCGAGGCCGTCCAAACGATGTGTCTCGTATTGTCATTAAAAAAGTGAGCGACCCCACTTCCATTGAAAGTCCGGCCACCAATAAAAATGACGACATCGCGAAAAACCGGACAAGAGAGAAAAAGGCTGATGATATTCTCATCACAGGAAGCTTTGCTCGGGCTCGGCTATTAAATGGTGTTGAAGCTCCGAGCGGCGGTCAAGCCAACGGCAATCCCGTGCCGATGCTCCTTGAAATCAAAGATCCCGCGTTTTTGCCCAACCGTTACCGCTCGGATATCAAACGCTGCATGGTCACAGCTAACGCCACAGGGGACTTAAGTTCAGAGCGCGTTTTAGTGCGCCTTGATCGGATGAGCTGTATCACCCGATCAAAGGGCGCCATTGATGTCAAAGTCACCGGCTACGTCACAGGCGAAGACGGTAAAACCGGCTTAAAAGCTCGTGTCGTCACGCGCTCAGGCCAAGCCATCGCCAATGCTCTCTTGGTCGGTACCTTATCGGGCTTAGGTGAAGCGGTGAGCCTTGCGGCGCAAGACTCAAGCACCAATTTCGCAGGAACCGTCACTAATTCCGTCAACAACCCCTGGCGCGCGGGCCTGGGCGAAGGCATGCAAGATGCTCTGGATCGGGTGGCTGACTATTACCTGAAGCTAGCCGACAAGATTTTCCCTGTTTTGGAAGTCGATGCCGGTCGCGATGTGGACATTGTCATCACGCAAAGCGCGTCCATTGTCACCGAAAAATCCTTTTTCTAATAAAGCTTTTCTTTTATGAAACACGCATTGATTGCAACCTTATTGAGTATCGCCATGAATTTTTCCATCACTGAAGCTCTCGCACTTGGTCAGAACGAGCCTTACGCCCAACGATTTCAAGAAACCTCTTTAAACAAAAAAGATCAAAAAGTATTGGCAACGTTGCAAAGAGCCTACCCAAAAAACCGAATTCGCTTAGCTCGAGAAACAGCTGTGCCAGGATTTTATGAAGTGATTTTGGGAGAAGGTGTGAGTTATGTTTTCATCACCCCAGAAACGCTTAAGAATTTGGACCAAATTTCAGAGAAAAATCGGGATCACTATTTCCGCCATTGGCTCTTTGGGGGCGTTTTCTATGACATGGAAAGTCAAACGGATTTGACGGCTCCTTTGAAAAAGCTTGCCCAAATGATTGATGTGCAGAAACTTCCTATTGAGAACGCCATCACGCGCGAAAAAGGTAGCGCATCAAACACGCTTTACGTATTTACCGATCCCCGTTGTCCGTTCTGCAAAAAACTTGAAACAGAAATTGTCCAATTGGATAACGTGCGTATTCACACATTCTTGACGCCGCTTACCTCTCTGCATCCTGATGCCAAGGAAATCTCCGCTCGCATTTTGTGCGCTCAAAACAAAGTTGAGGCTTTTGAAGAGGTGATGCTTCGCGACAAGGAACCAAAAAACGAAGCTCAATGCCAGACAACGCTTACAGAAAACGAAAAGCTTATGAGCGAACTCGGCATTAAAGGAACGCCCACCCTCTTTTTTGAAAATGGTGAGCGTGTAACGGGATTTCTCTCCGCCCAAGCGATTAAAGAGAAATTCAAAAACATTGAAAACATGAAAAAAGCCATCAAGGAGAGAATCGATGAGTAAGTACCGTTCTCTTTCACTTGTTCTGATTTTGTCTGGATTACTCACCGGATGCGGTTCGATCACGGGGCTTCAGGACGCTGAATCCAACTTTGCCTGCTCCGTGGATATGACGCCGCGCTGTGCGTCTTTATCCGCTGTCCATGATTCTCTTGATAAAGAAGAGTATCAAAAGGAATCTTCCGTTCAAGCGCAACCCGTGACGACCGATGGTCAACGGATTGATCGTCTGATTCTGGAGACACCGTTGATGACACCTAAACGCGCGCCGGAAGAGATTCTTCGCGTTTGGATTGCCCCTTACATTGATACCGATGGCGATCTTCACGCCGAACACGTGATCTTTACGACCGTTCGGCGTGCACGTTGGGCACCAGAGACACTGGACATAACACCGATTAAAGAAAATGCAGACCGAATGATTACTCCGCTTCAGGGCAATGCATCATGAAATTCACGCGTCCCTTTAAAAAGCTCTTTTCACCTGAAGCGTTAAAAAGCAACCTTCTCGTTGAAGAACCAGATCTTTTAGTAGCTAGAGGCAAAGGTTTTGTCATTGACCGTCTGGGATCGCTTTTACCCTATGGGCATGAAGTGGAAGCAGGTTTATTTACGATCATGGATGACAAGCACCTTGCGATTGAATCGATCGGCTACACGCTTGAAGTCGCCCCACAAACCGGCGCAACTGTCGAGATGGCCTCGCAATTAACCTCTCTTTTTTCAACCGATTTGCCGACGTCAACCGGCATTCAGGTGACACTTTTCGCCGAACCCGACATCGAGTGGGCCACCAACGCCTATGAGGCAA
>ULQN01011997.1_pt1 | contig 17671 bp, 15 predicted proteins | sample 1954491 | NCBI WGS metagenome assembly ULQN01 (sample SAMEA4835656, study PRJEB28245) | human gut metagenome | biome: gut microbiome; material: fecal sample | place: Denmark | collected 2008
TGGGATACAGAGTTTGTTTGCCAGACCCGGGGTCATATCTGATTCATGAATGATCGTCGGGATATGGTAGTGTTTAGCGGCGAGAACAACCGGAACCGCTACAAAGCCGCCTTTTGAAAAGAGAACATCTGGTTTGTATTTTCTTAAGAGTTTTAACGCCTCCGCGTAACCTTTTAAGACGCGGAATGGGTCGGAAAAATTTTTAAGATCGAAATATCTGCGCAGTTTTCCAGAAGAAATTCCGTCATAAGGAATCCCTGCGTTTTCAATCAGTTTGCGTTCCATACCATTGTAGGAACCAATGTATCGAATATCGTAACCGGCTGCCTTGAGGGACGGGATCAGGGCGAGGTTCGGTGTAACGTGGCCGGCTGTGCCGCCGCCGGTGAGAATAATTGTTTTCATAAATGCCTCCATGGAATTTCCGGACAATTGTCCGGAGTTTCGGCTCCGGCAGGTTATGCGGGAACCCATGTGCGGTGATCAAGATACACGAGATTACCGATATTTTAATAGTAACGGCTGAAAAAGAAATGTCAACCCCTAAAAGAAACGAAGGAAGAAAAGAAGTGAGGTGCTGAATCATGGCAGACATGGAAAATCAGGAAGATCAGAAAATAAGTGAATGCCTTCAGGAAGCATTTGGATACTCCGATGAGCAGCTGTTAAAAAAGCTGGATCATGTGAATGAAAATTTTAAGGATGTTTCTTTTGCCGGAGCCGAGGAGCGCCTTATGAAGCGGTTCATGGAGCGGAAAGCTGAAATGGAGAAGAAAGCCGCTGAAGCAGCACCGGAAACGATGAAGCCGGACGCACAGGCTGGAGCAATCCCGGAAATAACGGCAGAGGCTGAAGACTGTGCACCGGGAGAAGAAAGTAAAACGGAACCGCTGGAACCTGAGAAAAAGCAGGATGAAAAGCAGAATAAAAAGAAGATTGTCCGGTTTGGGAAAAAGAAGGCTCTGGCTACGGCGGCGCTGGTGGCAGTGATCGCGGGGATGCTTGGGGGGACGGCGATTGGGAAGAAGAGTTATTTTTTTAGGAATGGTAGAGGGGATAGAGCTGTTATTCTTTTAAATAATGATAAAAACAAGTCCGAAGACTCAGAAATTCAAGAAATCTATAAAGAAATCAATGAAACAGTCAAAATTCCGGTGATAAAATTAGGATATTATCCAGCGGGAATGACAGTGTGCAATTATGAACTTTATGAAGATGAGGCGGTCATTCAATTTCTATATAAAGATAACTACATTAGAATGATACAAGCAAAATGTAAAAAAAATAATTCTATAAATCTTGAATCGGATAGAATACAGAAAGAAATAGTATTTAACACTTGGATACAGAAAGATATAGAGTATTCTGTGAATGAAATTGCAAATGGAAAAAAGGAATACGAGGTGCTTATTCCCTATCAAAATAATTTTTACTATTTATCTGGGATAATAGAAGAGGAGGTATTTATAAAGATCATAAAAAATTTAAATTTTTATTAAAAAACGGTCACATTTCTTATATTCATACGTTTATATTGATAAAAAGAAAAGGAGAAATGTGGTTATGAAAAAATTTAAAGGTATGTTAATGGGAATCATGTTTTTGACTATCGCGACACCCCAAATGGTGTATGCTGATGTGCCAGCTTGGCAAGAAGTTGTAGCTGAATCGAGAGAAAGTACTCTTTTGGAAAAAGATGAGGTAACATCAAAAAATATTTTGAATGATACAGCAAGAGGAATTCGATTATCAACAGCAATGCTGAGTATTACAAACGAACAGGACGGAACATTACATATTGTTGTTGACACTTTTACACATAAAGATGTCGATAGAATTTACGAAGTGGTCTTTTTAGACATGTGGGATGAAAAGAAAGAAGATTGGGTCCAAATTGAAGATTGGAGCTTTGAAAAATCTAAGGAAGAAACAGATGATGGAAAATTATCATCATATAGAGTATCGTTCCTTGTGACGGGATGTGAGCTTAACCATTATTATCGCGCACGTGCAATGCATCTTGTTGAATGGGATGGAGATCAGATGGAAGGTAAAGCGACCGAGACTGATGGCGTCCTTCTCACCGACCACGAGGTATAACTCGTAAACTTCGTATATTATTTCGGCCGAATAATATAAATACATGTTTGATAAAGGGAGATGGTTGATGGAGGAGACTGAGGATAAGGCCGACCGAGGTCAGTAAGAACAACGATTCAAAATTTATAAACTGAATGAAAAGAAGTAGCCCCGCTCAATACAACCTCTTGCGGGGCTATTTTTGGCTCTATATCAACCGATGGGGGAATTGCTTAGAATCCTGTTTCGTTGTTGACATAGAGCCTTTTGATATTTCTGTGTATAAAAGCGATTAGATAAATAGTATACGGTCTGATCAATGGGTTCGAAGATGGATTACGCCTGCTGCTCTTTATACTGCTTTAAAGCTTTTGCAAGCTGGTCTGGACATGAAGTTGGGCGGCCGTTGCAGCTTACGCCTTCGACTCTTTTGATCACTTCGTCGATATCCATGCCCTCAACAAGAAGGCCAATACCCTTTAAGTTGCCGTTGCATCCGCCAACGAAGCTTACGTTTTTGAGTTTGTTGTTCTCTACGTCAAAATGGATTTCTCTGGAGCAGGTGCCCTGTGTCTTGTATACCATATAAAAACCTCCGTTTGTAAAAGTCTGGCCGTATGGCCGAATTGAAAGTATCCTTATTATACTCACAGCAGAGAATCATTGTCAAGAGAAGCACTGAAGTCCATTTTGTTGGAGACTCTGCCCGTACTATTCGCGGGACGGAAATTCGTTAAATGAACAATCCGCATTATACAGTTGCGGATGCGGATTTTGCCGATCCCTGATTCGGTGTATCGGAAAATTCCCGTTGCAGTGTGAAGGCAGGGTGTATCAGCGACTTATATTAGTTCGCCAAAGATAACGATGAAAAGGAACTTTATTTGACCTGCGCCCCATTATCCCGTATAATGAAAACGATAAAGATGGTGAGAATCTGTCTGAAACTCAAACAGGATCGATATTTTGGTAAAATAATGTTATAACACGGAGGAATTCAAATGCTTGGTATTATCGGAGCAATGGAAGTAGAAGTTGAGAAACTTCGCGCAAAAATGACAGAGACAGAAATGAAGACAGTGGCCGGAATGAACTTTTGCAAGGGAAAACTGGAAGGAAAAGACGTTGTCATTGTTCGTTCCGGTATCGGTAAGGTAAACGCTGGTATCTGCAGTCAGATCCTTGTGGATCTCTATCAGGTTGATGGGATCGTGAATACAGGAATCGCGGGATCCCTGAGAAATGAGATCAACATCGGGGATCTCGTTCTCTCCACAGTGGCAGTACAGCATGATGTGGACGCAGGCGGATTCGGATATCCGGTCGGAGAGATCCCACAGCTCGGTGTAAAGGAATTTCCGGCGGATGAGAGATTGTTAACTCTTGCGGAAGAGGCGTGCAGAGAGGCAAACCCGGACATCAGCACCTTCAAAGGACGCGTTGCCAGCGGTGACCAGTTTATTGACAGTAAGGAAAAGAAAAAATGGATCTGTGACACATTTGACGCGTACTGCGCAGAGATGGAAGGCGCAGCTGTTGCACAGGCGGCATACTTAAATAAGATTCCGTACCTGATCGTCCGCGCGATCTCTGATAAAGCAGATGACAGTGCCCATATGGATTACGGTGAGTTCGAGGCAAAGGCGGTTGAACATTCTGTAAATCTCATGCTTGCTTTAGTAAAAAGACTTTGATCTTGTCATTACCTTAAGAACTCGTTTCCTGTCCACATTTGACGAACGATTCTTCCGTTCTCAATCTTCTCAAAATCATTCTAGCCCGCTATAATTAGTGGCATCATCTGGAATGATCCGGACGGAGAAAGGGGAACTGATTATGCTGGAATTTTTACAGACAGGGAGAATGCTCTATGTTCTGGCGGCAATCTGTGCGCTCGGGACACTCAGCAAGCTCGCAACAGGAAGCCTCTACAAAAGATTGATCAAAGAAACCGGAAATATGGCGCTGACGAAAGATAAGAACTTAAAGACGCTGAAACAGCGCATGGAAAATGTGTTCCTTATCAACCACGGGATCCGAAATGTAAACGCATACATAGAAAAACAGCTCTACGGATTCCGATTCCTCCATGTAAGTCTCGATGGCTGGGACAAACTGTCCGTGCAGGCGATGATCCTCTGCTTCATGGTCGGAGGAGTAACGGCATTTGGCGCATACTGGTATCGATGTGACAATTCCTACATCGTATTATATGGTGCGGCAGGCGTCTTTAGCGGATTGTTTCTTGCATTTGTGGACAATTGGATCGGGACGGGAATGAAACGGAAACAGCTTGCGGATCATTTGGTGGATTATGTGGAAAACTCACCGCATTTCTATAAAAGTGTGGATAACATCGTTTATGCCGGACAGGAGCGGAAAAAGGCGGTGGGAGCTTCTCCGGCTGGAGATTTTTCCGACAATGGTACAGGCTATGGGAGAACTCAGGAAAGTGTGAGAAATGGCAGAGGAAATGGACGTTTTTCTGTTCTCAGAAGGAAAAAAGACGCACAGATTTCTGATGAAAGCGATGAAACAGAGAATCTGGAAAATGAAAACCTTACAAGAACCGGGGATGCCGTGAAGCTGTCGCGGCTGGACGGAAAAACATCTATGTCTGAAGGGAATGGAACCGGTCCGGCCGTAAATGGAAATAGTATCGGCAGTTCATCAAAAAAGCCAACAGGAAAAACCGACTATAATAGAAGCACGGGCCAGAATGCCCGGGATGCCGGCTCAAAAAGCATGGGGACGGGTGGAAAAGCATTGACGAGTGAGACAGAACTTGCCCAGAGCATCAACCACCTGAGCGAAAGCCTGAGGCAGATCGCCGCAAGCCGGGAACAGCCGGGCGAAAGTCAGAAAATGCCGGATGATCTTGAGCTGATACGGAACTCGATCCCGGCGGAAGAAATGGCGCTGCTGAAAACATTATTTAACACACTGATTTAGAATGCGAAGCATTGTCAAGGGTTTCACGAAGTGGTATAATAACGGACAGAGACTGTGAATCTCACACAAGAAAAGGAGACAGGGTTATGGGTAAAGAAATCGTATTTGATTATTCCAAGACAGCCGGATTTATCAGTGAAGAGGAAATGAAAAACATGAAGAGCATCGTTATGGGTGCAAAAGATGTCCTGACAGCAAAATCCGGTGCAGGCAATGATTATCTTGGATGGATCGACCTCCCGGTTGATTATGATAAAGAGGAGTTTGCAAGGATCAAGAAAGCGGCAGAGAAGATTCAGGGCGATTCAGATGTACTTCTTGTGATCGGTATCGGCGGATCTTATCTCGGTGCCCGCGCTGCGATCGAATTCTTATCCCACAGCTTCTACAATGTGCTGCCGAAGGGAAAGAGAAAAACTCCGGAGATCTATTTCGTAGGAAACAGCATCAGCAGCAAATACATTCATGATCTTCAGGATGTACTGGAAGGAAAAGATTTCTCCATTAATATTATATCCAAGTCCGGTACGACAACAGAACCGGCGATCGCATTCCGCGTATTCAAGGAAATGCTGATCAGCAAGTATGGTAAGGAAGAGGCCAACAAGAGGATCTATGCGACCACAGACAAGGCAAAGGGAGCTTTAAAGAATCTGGCAAACGAAGAGGGATACGAGAGCTTCGTTGTTCCGGATGACGTTGGAGGACGTTTCTCCGTGCTCACAGCCGTAGGTCTTTTACCGATCGCAGTCAGCGGTGCGGATATCGATGCCCTGATGACGGGGGCAGCAGATGCGAGAAAGGTTGCTCTTGAGACAGAATATGAGAAGAATCCGGCTCTTTTATATGCCGCAGTCCGCAATATCCTGTTAAGAAAAGGAAAACAGGTGGAGATCGTAGCAAACTACGAACCGAGCCTTCATTATGTATCTGAGTGGTGGAAACAGCTCTTCGGCGAGAGCGAAGGAAAAGACCAGAGAGGTATCTTCCCGGCAGCCGTAGATCTGACAACAGACCTTCACTCTATGGGGCAGTTCATCCAGGATGGTGCCCGCATCATGTTTGAGACAGTTCTGAACGTGGAAGAATCCCCGGCGGAGATTGTTCTCCAGAAAGAGGACGTCGATACAGACGGCATGAACTATCTGGCAGGAAAGACCGTTGATTTTGTAAATAAGAGTGCCATGAACGGAACAATCCTTGCGCATACAGACGGCAGTGTGCCGAACCTTATGGTAAAGATCCCGGCGCAGGATGCTTACAGCCTTGGTCAGCTGTTTTACTTCTTCGAGTTTGCATGCGGCGTCAGCGGCTACATTCTCGGAGTCAACCCGTTCAACCAGCCGGGTGTTGAGAGCTATAAGAAGAACATGTTCGCGCTGCTCGGAAAACCGGGTTATGAGGAGGCAAGAGAGGCGCTTCTCAAGAGATTATAATAAAGAAATATAATATTAGACGTATTCGGCAAAATGTTGCCGGATAGGATGAGAAACGATAAAATAAAAACGGCTGATCTCCATGTGTCAGGGCAGAAATGACACAACGGGCAGATCAGTCGTTTTTTGATCACTCCTCGATCACCTGAAACTCCAGATAATCAAAGTCGATGGATTCGATAAAACTGTCTTTCGTAAACCGTGTCTTATCATGCAGCTGAAAATCGCGGATATTGGAATCGAGCCAGATCGGCTGGCTTAAGTCGAATTCGTGACAGATCTCATCCAGAGCCTGAAATACCATGGCGGTTCTCGACATGGAATAGTCGTTGTTGCAGGACACCATATCTTTGATCAGATGATTATCTTTCCATATTTTTCCCCAGATTCGGAACATAAAACAGTCCTCCATTCTTTTTCGTTCACGGTCATGATTTGAAAAACAGTATAACGGATTTTTTTAAGAAAGTAAAGCCACGTGAACAGCGGCAGCGCATTTTTGAAATTACAAAAGCACGTTTTGGCATCACACGGGACGGACATGCGAATTTTACTGAAAATGCCTTGTATCGCCTGAAAAATTGTAGTAATCTATACCTATATGGACATTTGATGACATACTTGAACCAAAGCCAGGAGGACAAAAGATGGGACAGCCAATTACAGATCATGCTGCCTTTTTTGCCAGCGCAGGACAGGCAGTTGAGGAACTGGAAGCTCTGAATACAGAGGTGGAGCAGCTCGAAGCGGATGAGAAGAAGTTAGAGAGTTCCCTCAAGGGAAAACAGCGTTCTGTTACAGAAACCATCAGCCAGACGGTGAAGCAGCGGAAAGAGGAGATCACAAAAAGCTACGATGCGGAGCTCGGGAAGGTGCAGGATCGCCTGAAAAAAGTAAGAGCGAAGCGTGAAAAAGCGAAAAACCAGGGTGTCAAAGAGCGGATCGAGGAAGATACCAGGGGGCTTGTGCGGGAGAATAAAGAACTTGCGGACCAGATGAAAACTTTGTTTAAAGCAAACCATGTTCCGGGATTCTGCCGTGGAAGTTACTATTACGCGCTCTATTTTACGAGAACATTTAAGGATTTTCTGGCACTTCTCATGACGATCATGATCTGCTTCCTCGCGATCCCGTGCGGAGCATATTTCCTGATTCCGGAGAGACGGACTATGTATCTAGTGGGAATCTATGTGGCGGCGATCCTGATCTTTGGCGGGATCTATGTAACGATCGGAAACATGACCAAGGTGCGCTATATGGAAGTGCTGAAAGAAGGACTTGGGATCCAGGCGAAGATCCGCGCGAATAAAAAAGAGATGAAGGTCATCGCGAAGACGATCCGACGGGATAAGAACGAGACGGTCTACAATCTCCAGAAATTTGACGATGAGATCGCCCAGCTCGACCAGGATGCGGCGGAGATCAACCGGAAAAAGAAGGAAGCACTTACGACCTTCGATACCGTGACACGGACGATCATCTCTGATGAGATCACGGCAAACAACAAAGAGGAGATCAACCGGATGGAGGACGAGCTTTCTTCTCTGTCAGAAAAGCTCCGCGGTACGCGGACGGCTGCGAAGGAAAAAGCATTGTTCATTACGGATCACTACGAGGTTTATATAGGAAAAGAATATATGACGCCGGAGAAACTCGCGGCGCTTGCGGATATCGTGAGAAGCGGTGCGGCATCCAATATCAGTGATGCAATCTCGGTTTATAAGAGTCAGGGAGATACGGCAAAATAACAGCTGATGCACTGGCCGCAATAAAATATGGTCAGGAAATACTGAGCAGTTACAAAAAGGACAGAATTACAGGGAAATGGACAAAAGATGAAAAAGTATGGAATAAAACTTGCGCTTGCTGCCGCTGTATTTTGCATGGCGATGCCGTTCGCATCGTTTGCCGGGACATGGAAATCGGATGCAAACGGAATGTGGTATCAGTTTGACGATGGAACATATCCTAAGGGAAGATGGGCATGGATCGATACCGATAATGATGGAATGGCGGAGAGCTTTTACTTTGACTCCAACGGATATGTTCTTAGAAATACCACCACACCGGATGGTTACCAGGTAAACAGGATCGGTGCCTGGGTCGTTGGAGGCGAGGTAAAGCAGAAAGCCGGCGGCGAGACAAAGAACAGTACGTCAGGGAACGGCAGCAGTTCAGAAAATCAGAAGAATTCTAACAATAGCTACAGTAATGACCCGGAATGGTATTTGAAAGCAGATGGATTAAGCGAAATAGACATAGCGCAGTATCGTTATTACGAAAAATACTTTATTCTGGGTGCTCATAGTACAGATCTGGAGACAAAAGTAAAAGAACAGGTTGAACGGATCTCAACAAATCCAAATGATGCCACGGCATCCATGGAGATGGTCAGTGTAGAGATTCCTGTCTGGAGATTGAAGAATAATCAGAAAGTTGCCGGAACCGCCCATGTACAGGTTTTGAGTTCTATTGCAAACGACGTAAAAGAGATTTTTACAGAAATCTATAATGGACCAGAGAAGTTCCCGATTGAGAGTGTCGGTGGATATAACTGGAGAAGCAACGGTGTGAAAAGTAAACATAGCTTTGGGCTGGCCATTGATATCAATCCGGACGCGAATCCGCAGATCGATACAGACGGTACGACTGTACTTGTCGGAAAAAAGTGGGAGCCGGGCGTAAATCCGTATTCTATTGGTCGTGACAGTGATGTTGTGAAAGCATTTGGAAAACATGGATGGAGATGGGGGATCGGAGCCAGCAGAGCAGATATGATGCATTTTGAGTATTAAATTAAATATGGGATGTTATGAAGGATCGGGTATCTGAGATACCTGGTCCTTTTTTGACATGTATAAATTGCTTGAATCCCGCCTATAATGTCTCATAGAAACCAACCAGGAAACGGAGTGTTCACGATGAGATTCGGGAGGCGGAAGATCACTTATTATGATACGGAAGCGGGATTTGAGGCGGAGAAATTTGCAGCGAGACTTCTGCTTCTTCTGATGAATGAGATGCGGGCATCCGGGCGCCGCAGGATCGTATTTTTATGCATCGGGACAGACCGGTCCACGGGGGACAGTCTGGGACCGCTCATCGGCTCAAAGCTGGCGGCGGAGATGACCGGCGATGTGACGGTGATCGGGACACTGGAACATCCGGTCCATGCGGTGAACCTTGACCGGACGATCGAGGAGATGGAAGAACATTACCCGGATGCGATCATTGTAGCTGTGGACGCCGCCGTGGGCCGTTGGGATCATGTGGGGCTTGTGACGCTGGAAAAAGGGCCGCTGCGTCCGGGACTCGGCGTGCGAAAGGAACTTACCGCCGTTGGCGACATTTCCATCACCGGGATCGTCGGCGGGGCGGAGAGCGGAGACCCATTATTTTTACAGAGCATACGCCTGTCCCAGGTCATGCGGCTTGCGGACTGCATCAGCCGCAGCATCTGCCTTGGATTGCGGATCATCGGGAGACGTGTCGAAAACTTTTCCGGTCAGACTGTGCCGTTTTGACATGTTTTGCAGATCTCCCATGCTATACTTCGGAAAGAATTCGACGAAGCGCGTTTACGTGGTTCGCGTAAATAAAGAGGCGGCCGGCCGCTATCTGGACATGCCGGCTGCCTGAAGATAGAACGAGGTGGCAGCATGGGAGAATTATACAATCCGTTTCCGAAACTTCCGAAAAATATCCGCCAGATCGGTGATACGGACCAGGTGGTCCGGCTGTATGTGGAGGACTATGTAAATACATATTTGAAACGCCTGTATCCGGCAGGAAATCAGACGCTGCGTGTGGGACTTTTGCTGGGAAATACGGAAAACTATGACGGGACTCCGTATATCTTTATCGATGGCGCCATCGAGATGGAGGACGTGGAAGTATCCGGGGAGAAGGTGGAATTTTCCGAAAATGCCTGGAAAAAGGCGTATCGTGGGATCGAGGAGTCGTTTCCGAAGCGGACCGTTCAGGGATGGTTTATCTGCGGCACTCCGTCGAGCCAGCTGAGTCCCCTGAATTACTGGAAACTGCACAACCAGTACTTTAACGGGAAAAACAAGCTGATGTATTTAAATCATGGTCTGGAAGGTGAGGAAGCAGTCTATATCACTTCGGAGGACGGCTTTTACCGGCTGAAAGGACATTGCATCTATTACGAGAGAAATCAGATGATGCAGGATTACATGGTGACCAGGAAAGACGTGCGCCGGGTGGAATCCGGCTCGCATGAGAAGGTCATCAAAGATTTCCGGCAGCGGATGACGGTCAGGAAAGAACAGGCGGACGCAGGGCGGCATATGTCCGGGATCCTGGGGACGGCGTGCGGAGTCCTCACGGTGGCGGTCCTGGCAGGAGGTGTTGTGCTCGTCAATAATTATCACAAGATGCGGCAGATGGAGACGGTGCTGACTTCCGTGGTGCCTGCCGGGACGGCAAACTGGAGCGATTATCTGGACAAGCTGAATCAGGAACCGGATTTTGTCATTGAAGAGCGGCCGGGAAATGTATTTCCGACGGATGAGAGCAGGGAGACCGGGGAAAGTTACGCGGCGGAGACGATGGAAGCGACAGAGGCAGGCACGAACAGCAAATCTTCAGAAGTATCAGAGAGTACAGGAAATCCGGAGACAACCGGCGTGTTGGGGCAATCCGCTGCTTCAAGCCAGCCAGACAATCCAGATACAGCTGCTTCAACAGGAAAGCCCGGTACTGACGGGACCGAGACCGCTGCAGCGTCCGGAGTCGTGGAGGAAGCAGTTCCACCCACCAGTGCTGAAGCTCCGACCTCGCCACGTGTCGGTATGGGAAAAGAGGAAGGACAGGGCGACGCATCCGGTCAGGGAAAAGAGCCGGTGGACTACGCCGCCGCGGCCGCGAACGGCTATCGGATCTATGAAATCGGTGACGGTGAGACGTTATATGGGATCTGCTGGAAAGAGTACGGAAATTTAAAGCGGTTGTCCGAAATCTGCGCGCTCAATCACCTGGACGATGTGAACCATATCGTAGCGGGGCAGAAGCTGGTCCTGCCATAGAAATCGGGTATTTCCGCCTGCCGGAATGAACTGGAATAAAAACAAAGAATTTAATGCGCATCTCCTGAAAATGGTGTATACTAATCTATATATGTCCATTTTTCAGGAGATTTTTTATGAGTGATATGCAATCTATGGACAGAGAGAACAAGAAGAGGCAGCTCAGACAAAATATCGTACAGATGCCGGACGCCGGATCGGATGAACCGATGGATGACGAACGGCTTGCCAGATATAAAAAGAAAAAGCGGATCATCGCAGTTGCAGCCGCATGTTTCCTTGCAGCATTGGGATTTACCGGATACAGATATATGAATGAGTATGAATATACCAGCTACAGTGTTCAGTGGGAGCGCTCCATGCGGTATACTGATACGTCCAACGCGGATAAAGAAACACAGGCGCCGGAAACAAGTGCGGCGGCCGATGAGGGAACAGATGGGACCGATGAGACCGCTGCGGCAGAAAGCGCTGCCGGTACGGACACCGGAAACTCCGACTCTGCGGCAACTTCCGCGGCCGAAGTCTCAAAGACAGTCAGCGACAGCAGTTTTATCCGATTTGCCGTGTTCGGCGACAATATGATCAAGTACACAAAAGACGGTGCTTCCTACATTGATGCCTCCGGCAAGACGATCTGGACACAGAGCTATGAGATGAAGACCCCGATCATCAATATCAACGGGGATTATGCCGTGATCGCGGATCAGCAGGGAAATGAGATGTACATCTGCAACAAAGAGGGATGTACCGGAACCGCGAAGACACAGCTTCCGATCACGAAAGCGGCGGTATCGGCCCGCGGCGTTGCGGCGGCCGTAGTCGAGGACAGCACGGCGAGCTACATATTCTACTTCAAGAAGGACGGCGAGTCGCTCGGGATCAACATCAAGATGCTCCTTTCCGGTGACGGTTATCCGGTGGACATCGCACTTTCCCCCGACGGAAAACAGATCGTCATGTCCATCATGTACATGAAAAACGGCGCGTTAAAGAACAAGGTCGCGTTCTACGATTTCTCTGAGATCGGAAAGAATGTCAACAACCGTTTCATCGCCGCGTTTGAGGAAGAATTTGATGATAAGATGGTGGGGCGCGTCCGATACTTAAATGACCAGACCGTCTGCGCCTTTTCCGATAAAGGACTGACCTTTATCTCTGTAAAAAATGTGATACCGGACACAAATGTGATCTATGTTCCGGTAGAAGAAGAGATCCGAAGTATCTGCTACTCGGATAAATACGCGGCTGTCATTGTTGACAGCACATCCGGAAGTCCGTACCGGCTTGATGTATACAACACGGATGGAAAGAAAGTTACAAGCATTGATTTCGACTACGCCTACACGGGCGCTCTCATTGACGGGGACAGGCTTATCCTGTATAATGAGGAATCATGCAGGGTCTACAACCTGGACGGGCACGAAAAGTTTAACGGACAGTTCGATTATTCTGTATCGCTCGTCAGGGCTGGAAAAAATCGTACCAATTCTCTGATCACCGCAGGCAGCGAGGTGATGAAAGAGATTAATTTAAGGTAAATGGAACTGTGAAACTTCAACAGTTCCCAACACTTATGGATTATCAGGAGGAATGAAACAATGAACACAATCGACAATCTGGCGATCAATTCCATCAGAATTTTATCCGCAGATGCGATCCAGAAGGCAAATTCCGGACATCCGGGACTTCCGCTTGGCAGCGCACCGGCTGCTTATGAGCTCTGGGCACACCATATGAACCACAATCCGGCAAATCCGGAGTGGGCGAACCGTGACCGTTTTATCTTATCCGGCGGCCATGGCTCCATGCTGTTATATTCCCTGCTTCATCTGTTCGGCTATGGTCTGACAAAGGAAGATTTAATGAACTTCCGTCAGGTTGGTTCCCTGACTCCGGGACATCCGGAATACGGTCACACCGTAGGCGTTGAGGCGACAACAGGACCGCTCGGCGCAGGTATGGGAATGGCAGTTGGTATGGCGATGGCTGAGAAACATCTGGCAGCTGTATTCAACAAGGAAAACTATCCGGTTGTCGATCACTTCACATATGTACTCGGCGGAGACGGATGCATGATGGAGGGAATCTCCTCTGAAGCATTCTCCCTTGCAGGTACACTTGGACTTGGAAAACTCATCGTTCTCTACGACTCCAACCGTATTTCCATCGAAGGAAGCACGGACATCGCATTCCGCGAGAACGTGGAAGAGCGAATGAAAGCATTCGGCTTCCAGACGATCACAGTCGAAGACGGAACAGATATCGATGCGATCGGCGCTGCGATCGAAGTTGCAAAGGCTGATACGGAGCATCCGTCCTTCATCACGATCAAGACAGAGATCGGCTTCGGCTGCCCGGCAAAACAGGGAAAAGCCAGCGCGCACGGCGAGCCGTTAGGTGTTGACAATATCAAGGCAATGAGAGAGAATCTCGGCTGGAAGTATGAGGAGCCGTTCTTCGTACCGGAAGAGGTTTATGAGCATTATTCCCGTCTTGCAGAGGAAAAAGCAGACACAGAGGCAGAGTGGAACGCAATGTTCGCTGCATACTGTGATGAGTACCCGGAGATGGAGAAGCTCTGGGAGCAGTACCATACAGCTCCGGACGCAAAGGCACTGATCGAGAACGAGGCACTCTGGCTCACAAAAGACAAGGCAGAGGCAACACGTTCCCTTTCTGGCAAGATGATCAACATCTTAAAGGACATCATGCCGAACATGATCGGCGGTTCCGCTGACCTCGCACCGTCGAACAAGACAGCAATGAAGGATGCAGGAGATTTCTCCGCAGAGAATCCGGCAGGCAGAAACCTTCACTTCGGCGTAAGAGAGCTTGCGATGACAGCGATCGGAAACGGCATCATGCTTCACGGTGGTCTCCGCGCTTACATTGCGACATTCTTCGTATTCAGTGATTATGTAAAACCGATGGCAAGACTTTCCGCTCTGATGGGAGTTCCGCTGACCTTCGTTCTGACTCACGACAGCATCGGAGTTGGTGAGGACGGACCGACCCACGAGCCGATCGAGCAGCTTGCAATGTTCCGCGCAATGCCGAACTTCCATGTATTCCGTCCGTGTGACGCGACAGAGACATCTGCAGCATGGCTCTCCGCAGCAACATCCAAAAAGACACCGACAGCGCTTGTTCTTTCCAGACAGAATCTCAATCCGATCCCGGGAAGCAGCAAGGAAGCGTTAAAGGGCGGCTATGTCATCGACGACTGCGAAGGAACACCGGATGCGATCCTCATCGCAAGCGGTTCTGAGGTTGATCTTGCGGTCAAGGCAAAAGCAGAGCTTGCAAACGAAGGAAAGAAGATCCGTGTCGTATCCATGCCGTGTATGGATATCTTTGAGGAGCAGAGTGCGGAGTATAAAGAGTCCGTACTTCCGAAAGAGGTCAGAAAGAGAGTTGTCGTTGAGGCACTTTCCGACTTCGGCTGGGGCAAGTATGTCGGCCTCGACGGCGCTTATGTGACAATGAAGTCTTTTGGCGCAAGCGGCCCGGCAGCGAAGCTGTTCGAGAAATTCGGATTTACAGTTGAGAACGTTGTAAATACAGTAAAGACACTGTTCTAAATAACCCGAACGTGACGGTTCAGTCATGCAGCGATCCACATCGGAAGGCAGCATGGCTGAACTGACACGGTTTTAAGGGCACGCGGGATCTGAAAACGTGTTTGAAATGGATCCGGCAGATTCAGAAAAAAGGGGAACACACATGAGCTTAAAGTGTATTGGGATCGATATCGGCGGAACAAGCGTGAAGCTTGGTATCTTTGAGGAAGATGGGACTCTTGTAAAAAAATGGGAGGTCCCGACAAGAAAAGAAGAGGACGGAAAGTACATCCTGGGCGATATTGCGGCTTCGATCCGCAGAACAGTGAAGGAGAGCAGACTTGAACTCTCTGATTTTTCCGGCGCGGGAATGGGATTCCCGGGACCGGTTCTTCCGGACGGACACTGCGAAGTGTGTGTAAACCTTGGCTGGAAAGCCGGAAATCCGCAGCAGGAATTAAGCAGACTGCTGGACGGAATGCCTGTAAAGAGCGGTAACGACGCAAACGTGGCGGCTCTCGGTGAGATGTGGCAGGGCGGCGGAAAAGGATATAAGAACCTCGTCATGGTGACGCTCGGAACAGGTGTCGGCGGCGGCATTATCCTGAACGAAAAGATCTGGACCGGCGAGCAGGGCGTTGGCGGCGAGATCGGTCATATCCATGTGATGGAAGGCGAGAAAGAGGCCTGCAACTGCGGCGGCCATGGCTGCCTGGAGCAGGTTGCTTCCGCGACAGGGATCGCGAGAACTGCAAGAAGAATGCTGGCGGCGGACAGCCGTCCATCCAGCCTCAGAAGCTTAAAGAATATCAGCGCGAAGAATGTGCTGGATGCAGCAAAAGCGGGGGATGAGCTTGCGCTCGATTCCCTCAACAAGTCCTGCTATTATCTTGGCTGGGTCCTTGCAACACTGTCCATGGTCCTGGATCCGCAGGCTTATATTATTGGAGGCGGCGTTTCCAAAGCCGGGACATTTCTGACTGACATGATCAAGAAATATCACGATGAATTATCTCCGATGGCGACAAAGAAAGCGGACATCGTCCTTGCAAAGCTTGGAAACGATGCCGGGATCTACGGAGCTGCGAAGCTGATCCTCGGATAAAAGAAGAGAGAGTCCGGTAAAACGGGCTCCCTTTTTACTGCCGGAAAAGTATACGAAGCGTGCCTGATGTGCATAGGCCTTGAGTGTATGGGAGATAAAGAAAAATGTCCGCCATAAACGGACATATAAGATCCCTAAACATGAGGAGACCCCGGTCGCGACAACCGGGGCAATTATGAAAAATCTATGTGCAATTTGTCTAGTTAGCGAAGCCGAATGACTTTTTGTTTATGCAATAAGTATAAAAAACAAATATGAATAAATTATGAACGCACTATGAAGTTATTGTAACACATTCTCATTTGTGCGTCTGAGAAAAACGCATAAAGCTCCAGAAAAGGATATAAAGGGAAAACCTGCGAAGGAATGCGACAGAGAAACTTTCTGGGGATATGCGCATGGAATGGAGAGGAGAAGATCAATGGCAGTTGAGGGACTGAAAAAAACACTTGTCCTTGGACACAGAAATCCGGATACGGATTCCATCTGCTCAGCCATCTGCTATGCAGGTTTCAAGCATCAGCTTACCGGCGAGAACTATGAGCCGTGCCGTGCCGGAAATGTAAACCCGGAGACACAGTATGTACTGGATTATTTTAATTTAAAGGCGCCGCGCCTTGTCGAGAACGTAAAGACGCAGGTCAAGGATATCGAGATCCGCAAGACAAAAGGCGTATCCCGCGGAATTTCATTAAAGAATGCATGGGGACTCATGCAGGAGAACAACGTCGTAACACTTCCGTGTGTGACGGAGGAAGGTCTCCTGGAGGGCGTTATCACTATCGGCGATATCACCAAGTCCTACATGAACTTATATGACAGCAGCATCATTTCCAAAGCATGCACAAAATATGCGAACATCCTGGATACGCTGGAAGGCAGCATGGTAGTCGGCGACTCCGAAACATATTTTGATCAGGGAAAAGTCCTGATCGCGGCTGCAAACCCGGATCTGATGGAAAACTACATCGAGAAACATGACCTTGTCATCCTCGGAAACCGTTATGAGTCCCAGCTCTGCGCGATCGAGATGGAGGCAGGCTGTATCATCGTTTGTGAGGGTGCGGGCGTTTCCTTAACGATCCGCAAACTGGCACAGGAGCGCGGCTGCGCGGTCATCACGACACCGTATGACACATACACGACCGCCCGTCTGATCAACCAGTCCATGCCGATCAGCTATTTCATGACGAAAGAGAATATCATCGAGTTCTCCGAGGAAGATTATCTCGACGATATCCGCGAGATCATGGCGAGCAAGAGACACCGTGATTTCCCGGTCCTGGATTCTGATGGAAAGTATATCGGTATGATTTCCAGACGTAACCTCTTAGGTGCAAAGGGAAAGAGCATCATCCTTGTGGACCACAATGAGAAGAGTCAGGCGGTAGAAGGTATGGAGAGCGCCGATATCCGTGAGATCATCGACCATCATCGTCTCGGAACAGTTGAGACCATGTCCCCGGTATTCTTCAGAAACCAGCCGTT
>ULQN01038470.1_pt1 | contig 17634 bp, 12 predicted proteins | sample 1954491 | NCBI WGS metagenome assembly ULQN01 (sample SAMEA4835656, study PRJEB28245) | human gut metagenome | biome: gut microbiome; material: fecal sample | place: Denmark | collected 2008
TAACATTTGGCAAAGACGGGAGGAAAAGGAATGCAAGGGCAGAAGAAACTCTCTTTTTCCGCATTGGCGCTGAGTGTATGGACGGCAGCTCTGGCAGAGAGCCTTGAACCGGGCGTTTCCCTGCGCGGGATGCTTCTTTATGGAGTGTTCGGGGCACTGTTGCTGACCGGGATCAGCGCGGTGCTGTATGTCTGCTGGCAGCAGACGGCGGTGCGGCAGGTCTGGCTTTTTGCTGCAATCCTCGGGCTTCTGGCAGAGGCGTTCAGGACGGCAATGCAGGCGCAGAGCGTCTGTCGGCAGGAGTTTCATTCCATGGCACTGCTCGGCTTGCTCCCGCTGTTGCTCTGGGCGGGATGCCGCATTCCGCTTTCCGGCTGGGATGCCCCGGCAAGGGTGCTGTGGTGGTTCGTGCTGCTGGGGGAGGGGCTCTGTCTGGCAGGCATTGCAGGCCAGATGGAATGGTCCCATCTGCTGGAACCGGATGCAGTGCAGCTGGCCCGGCTGCCGCGTGTACCGCTGTACGCGGAGTATCTGCTCTGGCCCCTTCTGATAGAAGAACCTGCGCCGCGCCGTGTTCTTTTTCTTCCGTGGCTGACTTTTTTGGCACAGGTGTGTCTTGCCGCCGGCATCTGCCTTGTGTTTGGCGGAACGGACTATCCGGAGCAGGAATTGCTGCGTGCATGGAGCGTGGGCATCTTCTCACGTATGGATGCGCTCCTGCTTCTGATTTGGCTTACCTGCGCTGTTTTCCGTATCGGCTTCCTCTGCGCAGCGGCAGGTGAGCTGTGGGAAAAAGCTGCAAACTGCAGGAAAGGAGCAGCAGGATGAGGCGGCGGCTCCGGCATTCAATCGGCACGCTTTTGCTGGTAGGCTGGTGCCTGTTGTTTCTCCGCTGTGAGACCACGGAGAAAAGCATGGTAAGAGCACTCTATCTTGCACAAAACGAGGCAACGGTGACAGTCGGGCTTTTGTATCAGGCACCGGAAGCATCTGCGGATGCATCCGAAGCATCGGCTGCAATGCAGATGCGGCTGGCCGAAGAAAGTACGCTGGAAAAGGCACTTTCGTCCGTGCAAAAAAAGCTTCCGCAGAAGGCAGACTATCGCCTGTGCGACTTTCTCATAATCAGTGAGAACACCTCAGAAGAACTGCTTTCTGCCTATGAGTCCATCGTTCTGGAAAGCGGGCGGGGGCGTGCGGCGGCAAAAGCTTCCATCCTTGCAGTTTCCACGGAAGAACTGGAAAAACAGCTTGAAGCTGCAGAAGGGCTTCCGGACAGACTCCTGAATGAATTGAAGCAGGAATCGGGCCGGATGCCGCGCCTGTACCAGTATCGGGATGGAATGTTCTGGCCGCAGCTTACCGTACAAGATGAGGAGCTTTCCGCTGCCGGAACAAGTGTTTTCCGGAAAGGGGAGCAGCGCATCAAGCTGGACGCCCAGCAGACGGCAGTGGTTCAGCTTCTGTCCGGGATGCGCGGGACGCATACGCTTTGGCTTGCGGAGGAACCGGTGACGATCCGCCGGTGCAGCGTTTCGTTCACGGTAAAGGAAAAATCGGTGCGCCTGCGTCTGGACTGCCAGCGTGGAGATGAGACCCCGCAGCCCAGTGCCGCACAGTGCGCCCAGCTGGCCCAGCTGTGCACACAGACCGTGCAGAGTTTCTGGCAGCAGGGAATAGACCTTGTGCATCTGCAGCAGCGCAGCGCGTTGCAGTATGGTGTGGGCAGGGAGAAGATCACAATAAAAAACGACTGTCCGCAATTACAGACAGTCGTGAGATTTTTACCGGAATAGCGCAGAAGCTTCTGCTCCTCAGTTTGCAGTGGGGAAAGTAACGGTAATGGTGGTACCCACATCCACCTGACTTTCCAGCTTGATGCGGGCACCATGGATCAGCGCAATATGCTTGACGATCGCCAGTCCCAGACCGGTGCCGCCGGTCGCTTTGCTGCGGCTCTTGTCCACGCGGTAGAAGCGCTCAAACACGCTGGTCTGTGCTTCTTTCGGAATGCCGATGCCATTGTCCGTCACGGTCAGGGTGCAATGGCCGTCCCGATTGCAGGCAGTGGTGATCTGCACTTTTCCGCCGGGCCGGTTGTAGCGGATGGCATTATCACACAGGTTCTGGCACAGTTCATCCAGCAGGGGACGGTTGCCGTGTACAAGAGCACTTTCCCCCAGACAGGTCAGCGAGATATAAGCCCGGCGGGCATTCAGCTTCTGACGCTCCACACACTCCTTTGCAACGTTCAGCAGATCGACCGTTTCCATTTCAGGCTCCGAGCCGGTCTCGCTTGCGTTGTCCAGACTGGAGAGCTGCAGGATATCATTGACCAGCTGGATCATGCGGCTGGCTTCCACATGAATCTTCTGCGCAAAGCCCGGCACATCCTCCGGCTTTGCAATGCCGGTCTCAATGAGCTCGGCGTAGCCGGAAATGCTGGTCAGAGGGGTCTTGAGTTCATGGCTGACATTGGCGGTGAATTCCTGCCGCATCTTCTCATTGTTTTCGCGCAGGATGCGGTCAGAATGGATGCTCTCTGCAAAGGGAATCAGCTCTTTGTAGGGCACATTGTCCTGAATATGGTCAAGGTCTTCGGTCATGCTCAGCACCGGCTGCACCAGCGCACGCGTCAGCAGGGTGGCCAGCACAGCGGCAGCCAGCATCAGCGCAACACAGCTCAGAACGATGGCGGGAATGGAGGAATCGTAGATAGACCACACCGTTTCGGCATCCTGTGCAGTGCGCAGGATCTCGCCGTTCGGCAGCAGCACTGCATAATAGTAGGTCTCATACCCCATAGTTTGCGAGTCCCGGATATCCCGGCCGATGCCGCTGGCCATGGCCTGCCGGATCTCCGGCCGGGAAAGATGGTTTTCCATGGGCTGGTCCGTGGCGGATTCAAACAGCACGCTGCCATCCTGCGAGATCAGAGTGATGCGCAGATCATTGGAAACAAAAGAAGTAAGCTGCTGCGGATCCTGCACCAGATCGTATCCTGCACTGACCAGTTCCGCCTCCCGCTCAAGGCCGGTCCATGCCTGTGCAGTAAAGGCTTTATGAAACACAAAGATACACAGTGCCGCTGTAAACAACAGGCCAAAGAAACCCATCAGAAACAGACGGTAGCTGATCTTTTCTTCCATGCTGCGCAGCTTCATTCTTCACCGGCCTCCTCTTCATCGGTCAGCTTGTAACCCACCTTGCGCACAGTGCAGATGTATTTGCCGGCATCCCCCAGCTTTTTGCGCAGGGTGCGGATATGCATATCCACGGTGCGGCTCTCCACCGAAATGTCGGTGCCCCACACCACCTGCAGAATGGTCTCGCGTGTCACCACCAGATTGGTGTTCTCCAGCAGCAAACGCAGCAGGCTGTACTCCTTGTAGGTCAGCTCTACCGGCGTTCCGCTCACAGTTACGTTGTGACGGGCATTGTCCAGCAGGATCTCGTGAAAGCTGAGCACATTGGGACGTGCTTCCGGAGCCGAGCGGCGCAGGGCAGCACGCACCCGGCTCAGAAACTCCATGATGCCAAATGGCTTTGTGATGTAATCATCTGCGCCGCAGTCCAGCCCGCGCACCGTGTCCAGCTCGCTGGACTTGGCCGTGACCATGATGATGGGCAGCCGCCGCAGGGAAGGAGTGTTGCGCAGCTTTTTCAGGATAGAGAAGCCGTCCTCACCGGGCAGCATCACATCCAGGATCACCAGCTCCGGCTCTGCAGCGTGCATGGCCTGCCAGAAGGGCTCCGAGCTCTCAAAGCTGGCCACCTCGTATCCGCTGGACTGCAGGGCATACTGCTCCAGTTCCCGGATGGCGGCATCGTCTTCCACAATATAGATCATTTGTCAAAATCCTCCGCAGACTGATTTTCAGGGAAAAGATAGCGCTCACGGTAACGGTCCAAACGACGATGGAATTCCTCGCTTTCCTTGGTGTCACTGCCGTGACGCAGCTCGTTGAGGTAAGCGTGGGTATCAAAACTGTCCTGTGCGACCTCGATCTGTGCAACGGCAACATTGCTGCAGTGGTCGCACACGCGCTCATAGTTGGTCAGCAGGTCATCCAGAACAAAGCCGTACTCGATGGAGCAGTTGCCGGCCTGCAGACGGGCGATATGATGGGCTTTGATGGCGCGCACCAGCTCATTGACCACGGCTTCCAGCGGTTCCACTTTGCTGGCAAGGTGCAGGTCGCCTTTATGGAAGGCATCGGTGGTGCGGTTCAGGATATCCTGCACGGCATCTTCCAGCACCTGCAGCTCGTCCCGGGCATCCTGCGAGAACTGGATGTCTTTGGTGTGCATCTCCTCGGCGGATTCCAGCAGATTTACGGAATGGTCGCTGATGCGCTCAAAATCGCTGATGGTGTGCAGCAGGGTGTTCACGCTCTGGCTGTCGGTGTGGTTCAGCTCACGGCTGGAAAGCTTGACAAGATAGGTGCCGAGAGCGTCCTCGTAACGGTCTACCTGCGTCTCCTCCTCGCGGACCTTTTGCGCAAGTGTATCGTTCCACTCATGGGTCAGGCTCATGGCCTGCATCACGCCCACACGGGCAAGCTCTGCCATCTCAGCCGTAGCAGAGCGGGCGCGCTCCACAGCCACGGCAGGGGTGTTCAGCAGGCGGTCATCCAGCAGCGCAAAGCTTTCCTTTTCCGGCGAATCCGGAATGGTGAGGATGGCCAGCTTTTCCAGCAGGCTTGCGAAGGGCAGCAGCACCAGCGTTGCCACGATATTGAACACCGAGTGCACCACAGCGATGCCCCATGCCTCGATGGTGGTGTTCACAAAAGCAAAGTGGCAGACCGTATTCAGGCCGTAAAAACCGACAAGGAAGATGCTTACACCGATGATGTTGAAGTACAGATGGACCATGGCAGCACGGCGTGCATTCTTGTTGGCGCCCACAGAGGAGATCAACGCGGTGACACAGGTGCCAATGTTCTGGCCCATGATGATGGGAATGGCACTGCCGTAGGTAATGACGCCGGTGGCGCTCAATGCCTGCAGGATGCCGACGCTGGCGCTGGAGCTCTGGATGATGCCGGTAACAAGGGCACCCACCAGAACGCCCAGAAGGGGGTTGGAGAAGCGGGTGAACAGGCTGGTGAACCATGCCTCGTTCTGCAGGGGCAGGACGGCGTTGGACATGGTGGTCATGCCGGTCATCAGCACAGCAAAGCCGATGAGGATGGTGCCGATGCCCTTTTTCTTCTCACTCTTACACATATACAGCAAAATGCCGATAAATGCAAGCAAAGGACTGAAAGAAGTGGGTTTGAGCAGATTGATGAGAAGACTGTCACCCTGCAGGCCGGAAAGGCTCAGGATCCAGCTGGTGACGGTGGTGCCCACATTGCTGCCCATGATGACGCCAATGGCCTGATGCAGTTCCATGATGCCGCTGTTGACAAAGCCGACCACCATCACAGTGGTAGCGCTGGAACTCTGGATCACAGCGGTGACGCACAGGCCAAGGAAAAAACCCTTGAGAGGGTTATCGGTCAGCTTGCTCAGGATCTTCTGCAGCTGGCCGCCAGCCTGCTTTTCCAGGGCCTTGCCCATGATGTCCATGCCGAACAAAAACAGGGCAAGGCCGCCAAGCAGGGAAAAGACATTGAAAATGGTCATAAAGATTTCCTCACTTTTGATTTAAGAAGCTGCTTTCACCCGCAGTGCACACCGCCGGAACGGAGGCGCTCTGCTTCAAGAAAGAGCATCTTTCGTGTTTTGATGGTTCTCTCCTGTCTGAGAGTATACAGTTGCAATGTAAAATCCAAAATCCGCGGAATGTAAAATCCGTGTAAAAGTAAGAAAAATGTAAAAATAAAGTGCATGGACACGCTGCTGCGCAGGTTTCTTTCCGGCAAAGGAAAAAGAAAGAGCGGCTGTATTGTTTTTTAGGAATCATTCTATTATAATAAAAGGAAAGAATGCTGTGCCCGCCCGGCGGAATGGCGGTGCTGCACGGCAAAAGGGAGCACAGGAGGAAACAAGGATGGGCACATTCAATGTCTCGCTCAAAACGCTGACCGACCGTGTCAGTATGGAAGTTGTCTATACGCCAAAGGAACTGGATCAGATCTGTGTGGAGATCGCCGAGGTCAACCGTCCTGGTCTGTTTCTGGCGGGTTATTACGATTATTTTGATAAGCTGCGCCTGCAGATCATGGGTCTGGCAGAGATGAATTTTCTGTCCGGCCTTTCGGCCGAAAAACGCTACGAAGCGCTGGATCAGCTGTTTCGTCAGCAGCCGCCGGCTGTTATCGTCTGCCGCAGCGAGGAGTTGACTCCCTTCCCGGAAATGCAGGAACTGGCCCAGAAGCATGGCGTAGCGCTGCTGCGCTCCAACGAGACGACCTGTACGCTGATGGGCAGCCTGATCAGTGTGCTGAATCTGGAACTGGCACCCCGCATCACCCGGCACGGCGTGCTGGTGGAGGTGTATGGCGAGGGCATCCTGATCTTGGGCGACAGCGGCATCGGCAAAAGTGAGCTTGCCATCGAGCTGGTCAAGCGCGGCCACCGTCTGGTAGCAGACGATGCTGTGGAGTTGCGCAAGGTGTCCAACCGCCAGATCATGGGCACCGCACCGGAAAATATCCGCCATTTTATTGAGCTGCGAGGCATTGGCATCGTCAATGTGGCCCGTGTGTACGGTGTTGGCGCGGTCAAACTGAGCGAAAGTCTGGATCTTGTTGTTCAGCTGGAGACATGGGACCCCACCAAAAACTACCAGCGCACCGGTCTGGAAAACGAATACTACGATATTCTGGGCGTCAGCATCCCCAGCACTAGCATTCCGGTCTCGCCGGGCCGCAATCTGGCTGTCGTGCTGGAAACTGCCGCCATCAACAACCGCCAGAAAAAGATGGGCTATAATGCAGCGCGTGAGCTGCTGATCCGTCTGGGTCTGGATGACAAAATGGACTGATTTAGGAGCTACCCACTATGGAACGATTCAAACAGAAGCTGCTGCAGGCAGGCATCCCATTCCGGGAGAATGAGCCGCTTGCGGCACACTGTACCTTTAAAATCGGCGGTCCCGCACAGCTGTTTGTGCAGCCGCAGACGGAACAGCAGCTTTGCAGTGCGGTTGCGCTGTGCAAAGAACAGGCTGTCCGCTATTATCTGCTGGGCAACGGCAGCAATATCCTGTTTGCGGACGAGGGTTTTGCCGGTGCGGTGATCGACATTTCTGCACTGGGCAGCGATATTGCCGTTGAAGGCAATATGCTGACAGCCGGTGCGGGTGTCCGGCTTGCAGCCCTGTGCAGGGCTGCGCTGGAACACGGCCTGTCCGGTCTGGAATTTGCCTACGGCATCCCCGGCACGGTGGGCGGTGCAGTGTATATGAACGCGGGTGCCTATGGCGGCGAAATGAAGGATGTCCTCACCGTGGTGCGGTATCTGACCGCAGAAGGAGAGGTTGTGCAGGCATCGGCAGCAGAGCTGGACCTGAGCTACCGCCACAGCATTTTTGAAGAAAACGGCGGCTGCATCCTTTCGGCGCAGTTTGCGCTGCAGCCCGGGAACGCAGCGGACATCCGTGCAAAAATGGATGAACTGATGGCAAAGCGTGTGGACAAGCAGCCGCTAGATAAGCCCAGCGCCGGCAGCACCTTCAAGCGCCCGGCAGGTGCTTTTGCAGCTGCACTCATCGACCAGTGCGGGCTGCGCGGTTTTCGTCACGGCGGTGCCGCCGTCAGCGATAAGCACTGCGGCTTTGTGGTCAACCTCGGCGGTGCCACCTGTGCTGATGTGCTGGCTCTCTGCGATGAAGTGCGTGCCATCGTGAAGGAAAAGACCGGCTATGAACTGGAAAAAGAGATCCGTGTTGTGAAATAAAAAATATTGGGCAAGATAAAAGGAGCGGGAGATCAATTATGGAGCTGTTGATCGTCAGCGGACTTTCCGGCGCAGGCAAATCGGTCGCCATGAACGCGCTGGAGGATATCGGCTTTTTCTGCATCGATAATGTTCCGGCCGGACTGCTGCCCAGCATTACTGCGTTCTCGGAAGCAGGCGACAGCCAGCTGGAGCGGGTGGCACTTTCTATGGATGTGCGCGGCTGCCGCACCAGCGAGGAGATCGAGCAGGCGCTTCATCAACTGGACGAGCAGGGGATCCTGTATAAGATCCTGTTTCTGGATGCCCCGGATGATGTGCTCATGCGCCGCTACAGCGAGACCCGCCGCCGTCATCCCATCAGCATTTCGGAGGGCATTTCCACGCGGGAGGCCTTTGCAAAGGAACGCAAGATTTTGAAGCCGCTGCAGGAGCGTGCAGACTATACCATCAATACGGCACTGCTCTCCACTGCGCAGAACAAGGAGCGCATCTGCGACCTGTTTGTGAAAAATGGCGGAGCAAAAAGTGCAATGCGCCTGACCGTGATGTCCTTTGGTTTCAAGTTTGGCATCCCGCCGGAAGCAGACCTCGTGTTGGATGTGCGCTGCCTGCCCAATCCTTTCTATGTCCCGGAGCTCAAGCACAAGACGGGGCTGGATCAGGAAGTGGTGGACTTTGTCATGTCGCACCCGGAAGCGCAGGAGCTGCTCAAGCGCTACGAAAGCTTTTTGCAGTATGCACTGCCGCTTTACGTCAAGGAGGGCAAGAGCCAGCTGACCATTGCGGTGGGATGTACCGGCGGCAAGCACCGCTCCATTACATTTGCGCGTAAGATCGCGGAGTATTGCACGGCACTCGGCTACGAGCCGGGCGTGCAGCATCGTGATGCCATGCGTTGACAGAATTGAGGAAATATGAGTAGTTTTGCGTCCCGTGCGCGGGAGGAGATCGCTGCACGCAGCATCCAGAAGGATTGCTGTGTGCGTGCGGCGGCCTATGGCATTGCGTGCTTTGCCAAATATTTTGATGCCAGGGGCCTTGTGGTGCAGACCGAACAGCAGGAGACGGTGCAGGCGGCCCAGCAGCTGTTTGCCCGCTGCGGCGTGCAGGGCGAAATTTTGCAAAAGCAGCGGCCCAGCGGTGTTTTGTACGAGTTCAACATCCGTGCGCCGGAGCAGGTGGCCCGGATGCATGAGCTGTTCGGCACCACCGGCAGTGAAACCAGCCTGCAGATCGATCCCCGCCTTATCCGCTGCCAGACCTGCGTCAGTGCGTACATTGGCGCAGCTTTTTTGTGCAGTGGAACGGTCATTGACCCACAGAAGGAATATAATCTGGAGTTCCTTACCTCCCGCACCAACCTTGCACGGGACTTTGAAGCATTGCTGGCAGAGCATGAGTTTGCACCGCACCGCACCCGGCGCAACGGTGTGAACCTGATCTACGTTAAAACGGGAGCCAATGTAGAACGTCTGCTCAGCTTTATGGGGGCAGTGAATGCCGCTGAGGAGATGCACGCGCAGAAGGCGTTCAAGCAGGTGCGCAACCAGACGAATCGTCAGACCAACTGCGACACCGCAAACCTCGGCAAAACGGCCCGCGCCAATGCGCAGACGCTGAAGGCGATCCGATTTCTGGAAGAGCAGGATGCCCTTTCCACCTTGCCGGAGGTGCTGCAGCAAGCTGCCGCCAAACGGATGCAGTACCCGGACCTTTCGCTCACAGCACTGTGCGGCTGCTTTGAGCCTGCGGTGAGCAAATCCGGCCTGTCGCACCGGATGAAGAAGCTGGAGGCATTGGCCGAAAATCTGCGGAAGAATCTGGAACAGGAGGCACAGCGTGAGCGAGATCAGTGAGAACAACCGTCTTGGAAGGGACTTCGTTCATCTGCACATCCATACGGAATACAGCCTTCTGGACGGTGCCTGCCGCATCGACCAGCTGATGGAGCGCGTAAAAGAGTGCGGACAGACCGCTATTGCCTGCACGGACCATGGCGTTATGTACGGCTGTGTGCAGTTTTACAAGGCGGCTAAAAAGGCGGGCATCAAGCCTATTATCGGCTGCGAAGTCTATGTTGCCACCCGCACCCGCTTTGATAAGGTGAACAAGATCGATGGCAATAACCATCTGATCCTGCTGTGCAAAGATGAGACCGGTTACAAAAACCTTATCAAAATGGTATCGGCCTCTTTTGTGGAGGGCTTTTACTCCAAGCCCCGCATCGATAAGCAGCTGCTGGAGCAGTATCACGAGGGACTGATCTGCCTGTCTGCCTGTCTGGCCGGTGAGATCCCGCAGGCCATTCTGGCAGGCGACTATGAGCGTGCCAAAACCAGCGCCTTGTGGTACCGCGACCTGTTCGGCGAGGGCAACTATTACATTGAGCTGCAGGATCATGGCCTGAAAGAGGACAACATCGTTCTGCCGCAGCTCATCAAGCTTGCGCGGGAAACAGGCATCCCCATGGCAGCCACCAACGACTCCCACTATCTGCGCAGGGAGGATGCCAAGATGCAGGGCATCCTGCTGTGCATCCAGACCGGCAAGACCATTCAGGATGCGGATAAAATGGAGTTCCAGACCGACGAGTTCTATGTCAAAACGACAGACGAAATGTATGATCTGTTCTCCATGGTGCCGGAAGCCTGCGAAAATACGGCCAAAATTGCGGAGCGGTGCAGCTTTGATTTTGATTTCGGGCACACCAAGATCCCCTATTATAAAGCACCGAACGGGATGGATAATCAGGCGTTTTTTGAAAAGCTCTGCTGGGAGGGTCTGGAACGCCGCTATGGGCCTGATGTACCGCAGGCCAACAAAGACCGTCTGAGCTACGAGATCGGCGTGGTCAAAAAGATGGGCTACACAAACTACTACCTCATCGTGTGGGACTACGTCAACTACGCCAAGAGTCAGGGCATCCCGGTGGGCCCGGGCCGCGGCTCCGGTGCAGGCAGCATTACGGCTTACAGTGTGGGCATCACGGATATCGACCCCATCCGCTATAATCTGATCTTTGAACGCTTTTTGAACCCGGAGCGTGTCAGTATGCCGGACTTCGATGTGGATTTCTGCTACGAACGCCGACAGGAAGTCATTGATTACGTCAACCGCAAATACGGTGCTGACCATGTGGCGCAGATCGTCACCTTCGGCACCATGGCCGCCCGCAACGCCATCCGCGATGTCGGCCGTGTAATGGGGATTCCGTATCAGCAGGTGGATGCGGTGGCAAAACAGGTCCCCATGGAACTGAAAATGACCCTGAAGCGCGCGCTGGAGGTCTCGACAGAGCTGAAGCGGATGTACGACACCGACCCGCAGGTCACGGAGCTGATCGACACGGCCCTGAAGGTGGAGGGAATGCCCCGCCATGCATCCACGCATGCGGCGGGCGTCGTCATTACCCCGGAGCCTACGGACTACTATCTGCCACTGGCCACCAATGATGGTCTGCCCGTGACCCAGTTCAACATGACCGAGATCGAGGAGCTTGGACTTCTGAAGATGGACTTCCTTGGTCTGCGCACCCTGACGGTCATCCGCGATGCGGAAATTGCCGTGCAGAAGCACGACCCGGAATTTTCCGTCCAGAAGCTGGACTATGACGACCCGGACACCTACAGGATGCTGGGGCAGGGCGATACCGAAGGCGTGTTCCAGCTGGAATCCTCCGGCATGAAGCAGGTCCTGGTGGGTCTGCAGCCGCAGAACCTTGAAGATGTCATCGCTCTCATCAGCCTGTACCGTCCCGGCCCCATGGACTCCATCCCGACCTATCTGCGCAACCGCCACGAGCCGGATAAGATCAGCTACAAGACCCCGCAGCTGGCGCACATTCTGGACGTGACCAACGGATGCATCGTGTATCAGGAACAGGTGATGCAGATCTTCCGTGAGCTGGCAGGCTTCTCGTTTGGGCAGGCAGACAATGTCCGCCGTGCCATGAGCAAAAAGAAGCATGCTGTCATGGAGGCAGAGCGTGAGCACTTTGTGCACGGCTGCACCGACCCCGGCAACGAATGCCCGGGCTGTGTGGCAAACGGCATTTCGGAAAAAGTGGCAAACGAGATCTACGACGAAATGTCCAGCTTTGCCTCCTATGCATTCAACAAAAGCCACGCTGCCTGCTATGCCTATGTGGCATTTCAGACAGCTTATCTCAAGTGCCATTACCCCAGCGAATTCATGGCTGCATTGCTGACCAGCGTGCTGGACAACACCGATAAAGTCATCGAGTACTCCGGTGAGTGCGCACGGCTTGGAATTAAGGTGCTGCCGCCGGACGTGAATGTTTCAAACGGCGGATTTACGGCAGATGACAACGGTCAGATCCGTTTTGGACTGAACGCGGTCAAGAACGTGGGCCGCAACCTTATTGAGAATGTGGTCAGAGAGCGGCAGAATAAGCCCTACACCAGCTTGTACGATTTCTGCAAGCGGATGCATGGCACAGAATTGAACCGCCGGGCGGTCGAAAGCCTGATCAAGGCCGGTGCCTTTGACCATATGGGCAGCAACCGCCACAGTCAGGTGGAGGCTGTGGAGGGCATTCTGAAAAGCATCGAAACAGACTCCCGCCGCAATCTGGACGGCCAGCTGGACCTGTTCTCGGTCATGAGCGGGGAAGCGCAGGATGAAGCATCTGCGGACAGCTATGAGATCAAACAGCTGTCGGAATACAGCCACAAGGAGTTGCTGCAGCAGGAAAAGGATGTCAGCGGCCTGTACCTGTCCGGCCATCCGCTGGACGCCTACCGTGAGCAGTCGGCGCGGATCGCGTCCCACTCCATCAAGGATCTGACCGGCGAGGATGCCCATGTGAAGGATGGCGAAAGGGTGCGCATCGTGTGTGCAGTGGTAAAAAGCCGCATGATGACTACCAAGTCCAACAGCATGATGGCCTTTACCAGTGTGGAAGACCTGACCGGTACGATGGAGGTGATCGTGTTCCCCAGAGTGCTGGACAACTTCCGCGATTCGCTGCACGAAAACGCGGTCGTCGTGATTGACGGCAAGCTTTCTGTGCGAGAGGACGAAGCCTCCAAGCTGCTGGCAGAGAGTGTTGTCCCCATTGAAAGCTATGATCCCTCCCGGCCGGACAAGGGCCGCCCGGACCCGATGCGGAAGGCTGCAAAAAAACTCTATATCCGTGTGCCGTCCCGCAGCAGCAGGGAATATGCAAAGGTGGTAAATCTTCTGCATATTTTCGATGGGGATATGCCGGTGCTTCTGTACCTGATGGACACCAAGCAGTATCTGCAGGTGCCGCGTCATCTTTACACTTCCGGCCATCCGCTGCTGTTTGAAGAACTGGAAAGACTGGTCGGCACAGACAATATTGCAACAAAATGACATTTCTGTGCACGAATCTTAACAGGCAGAATGTTTTCAAAACGGAGCGTTTGTGTTATAATGATTCAAGGCAAGTGAAGTGCTCTGAGCAGCGTTGAAATGGAGAGCGCTGTGATATTACTGGGTAAATGAAGACAAAATTGGAGGGAATCTCTCGTATGGAAAAGCAGATCAAAACGATTGGTGTGTTGACAAGCGGCGGTGATGCTCCCGGCATGAACGCTGCTGTGCGCGCCGTAGTCCGTACCGGCCTGCATAAGGGTTACCGTATGATCGGCATTCAGCGCGGCTATAACGGCCTGCTGAACGGCGAATGCTTTGAAATGAACCTGCGCAGTGTCTCGAACATCATTTCTGCAGGCGGTACGATCCTTTACACTGCCCGCTGCCTGGAGTTCAAGACCAAGGAAGGTCAGGACAAGGGTGCCGAGAAATGCCGCGAGCTGGGGATCGATGCACTGGTGGTCATTGGCGGTGATGGCTCTTACCGCGGCGCTCGTGAGCTGGCCCACCGCGGCATCCCGATGATCGGCCTGCCCGGCACCATCGATAACGATATTTCCTGCACGGATTATACCATCGGCTACGATACTGCGATGAATACCGCGCTGGAAATGATCGATAAGCTGCGCGACACCACCCAGAGCCATGACCGCTGCAGTGTGGTCGAGGTCATGGGCCGCAATGCCGGTTACATTGCACTGAATGTGGCCATCGCTTCCGGTGCTATGGCTGTTCTGCTGCCGGAGAAAGAGTTCGACATGCAGCGCGATATTCTGGATAAGATCGCAGAGACCCAGAAGACCGGCAAGCGTCATTTCATCATCATCGTGGCCGAGGGTGTCGGCCATGCGCAGGAGATCGCAAACGAGATCCAGGCCCGTACCGGCATTGATTCCCGTGCAACGATTCTGGGTCATGTCCAGCGCGGTGGTTCTCCCACCCTGCGTGACCGCGTGAATGCGTCTGCAATGGGCTATCACGCTGTCTGTCTGCTGGAGCAGGGCAAGTATAACCGTATCGTTGGCATGAAAGGCGAAAAGCTGGTGGACTATCCGGTGGATGAAGCCCTTGAAATGACCAAGACACTTGACCCGGTGCTGCTGGACGTGTGCAACACCATTTCTATCTGATTTTTATAAAGTCAATACCATGGAGCTGTTCTCTCGAGGAATCGGGAGGACGGCTCTTTTTTATGGCGTGAACGGAGGAACGTGCTCACATCCTCCATTGCGGATTTGACCGAGAAAGTCTCTTGCAATTGCTGGAAATCCAATGAAAGATGCAGCAAAAATAACGCGATAATACGTATTAAATTTACGCAATTCAACAAAGAGTATCTCTTCTGAATTGATTATAAATCAACTGAAAGAGCAAGATGAAACCGATTTCAACTGTGATGGATAAATAATCTATACAAACCGTATTCCTTTGCAGAGGGCGGAAAAATGTGGTATACTAACAAAAATGAAGCCTGTGCTGCAGCATCGTCCGGCCAACAAGTCTGGAATGCAGCGCAGGAAAAGTCGGAGAGCGGGAGAGTGGATTTTTTGGAGTTGGAACAGGCAAAGCAGCGCGTGGAAGAGCTGCGAACGATCATTGAAAAAAATAATCGGCTCTATTATGATCAGGATGCGCCGGAACTGGAAGATTTTGAGTATGATGCTCTGACCCGGGAGCTGAAAGCGCTGGAAGCACAGTTTCCACAGCTGGTAACGGCGTCGTCTCCCACGCAGAAGGTGGGCGGCACCGCCAGCAGCAAACTGCCCAAGGTGACCCACGCGGTCAAAATGGAGAGCCTTCTGGATGCTTTTTCGTATGATGAGCTGCGCGACTTTGACCGCCGTGTGCGCGAAGCAGGCGCAGAACCGGAGTATGTGGTCGAGATCAAGATCGATGGTCTTTCCTGCAGCTTGGAATATGAGAATGGTGAGCTGGTTCGTGCCTCCACCCGCGGCGATGGCGTAGTAGGCGAAGACGTTACAGCCAATGTCCGTGCTATTCGCAGCATTCCCAAAAAATTGAAGAATGCACCAGAGTTTCTGGAAGTGCGCGGTGAAGTGTATATGCCGCACGGAGCGTTCCAGAAGCTCTGCGCAGAGCAGGAGCTGCAGGGCGCTGCGCCTTTCAAAAATCCGCGCAATGCTGCTGCCGGTTCCCTGCGTCAGAAGGACGCCAAAATAACCGGCAGCCGGGGGCTTTCTATTTTTATTTTTAATGTGCAGCAGATCCGCGGTAAAACCCTCACAAAGCATTCGGAAAGTCTGGACTATCTCAAGAGTCTGGGGTTGCCGGTGTCGCCGCGTTATCATGTGGTGCATGATATTGAGCAGGCCATTGCAGAGATCGAGCAGATCGGGCAGAACCGTGCAAAGCTGGACTTTGATATGGATGGTGCTGTTATAAAAGTAAACAGCTTTGCACAGCGTGATTTGATGGGTTCCACCAACAAATTTCCGCGCTGGGCGATCGCTTTCAAGTATCCGCCGGAGGTCAAAGAAACTACGCTGCGCAGCATTGAGGTCGCAGTGGGCCGCACCGGTGTGTTGACGCCGACTGCTTGCTTTGATCCCGTATTTTTGGCAGGTACCACGGTTGCCCGCGCAACGCTGCACAATGAAGATTTTATCCATCAGTTTGGTCTTTGCATCGGCGATACCATTCAGGTGCGCAAGGCTGGCGATATCATCCCGGAAGTGATCGGTGTCACCCGCCATGCAGAGGATGCGCAGCCCTACGAAATGCCAACTGTCTGTCCTTCCTGCGGCGCACCGGTCGTTCATCTGGAAGATGAAGCGGCTCTGCGCTGTGTGAACCCCGAATGTCCGGCACAGGCTCTGCGCAATATCATCCACTTTGCATCCCGGGATGCTATGGATATTGAGGGCCTTGGTACGGCTGTTGCCACTCAGCTGGTGGAAAAGGATATGGTGCATTCTGCTGCGGATATCTACACTCTGACCCGGGAGCAGCTTTTGACGCTGGACAAATTCAAGGAGAAAAGCGCAGAAAATCTTTTGAGCGCGATCGAACGCTCCAAGCAGAATAATCTGGATAAGCTTTTGTTCGGTTTTGGCATCCGCAACATCGGTGACAAGGCAGCAGCTCTGCTGGCGGAGCATTTTGGAACATTGCAGGCCCTCCGGGAAGCCACCGTGGAGAAGATCAGCGAGATCGACGGATTTGGCGGCGTGATGGCACAAAGCGTAGTAGAGTTTTTTGCAAAAGAAGGCACCACCGATCTTGTGCACCGCTTGGCAGATGCCGGCTTGAACATGCAGTGGAAGGGCGAGCCGAAAGGCGATAAGCTGGCAGGCAAAACGCTGGTGGTCACGGGTACGCTGGAATCGCTTTCCCGCAACGAAGCCGAGGCTCTGATCGTGAAAAATGGCGGCAAGGCCAGCGGCTCCGTCTCCAAAAAGACGGCTTACGTTGTGGCGGGTGCTGCGGCGGGTTCCAAGCTGACGAAGGCACAGACACTCAGGATCCCCGTTCTGACCGAGGCAGAATTTCTGGCAATGCTTCGGGATGAAAATACCTGACAACGAGACAGGCGATCCTTTTCGGGAAAGCCTGTCTCATTTTTTGCAGGGGCTGTTTTGCAGCAGTTCGGGCTTGTTTCTTTTGTGCCGGACGAGGGGAGAGAGCGGCGCAGAGTCCGTCTCTTCATCCTTCCTTCACAGTTCATTTGAAAAAAGTGCTTTTTCTTTCCGGCGTTTCATGCTATAATAATGTTCAAACACGGCTTTGGGGCCGTCGCCGCCTGCTTTGGCAGTGCGGCAGGATAGGGCAGATCGGACGGTGTACCGTTCTGCCGGGGCAGTGCCCGCAACAGAGGGCGGGCGGGAAAATCAAAAAGAGAGGCGAATCGAGATGTTGGATATGATCAAGTGCAGCACCGGCGGTGCATACTATGCCCGCGGGGAGTGGGTGCCGGCAGACGGCAATGCATCTGCCGCGCTGGCCGCAAAAGGCTTTGATGCAGCAGCCGTTGCAAACGCAAAGACCGGTACTATGGCTTACAGCATTCTGCAGGCCCATAACACCAGCGGCGATGCCGATAACCTGAAGATCAAGTTTGACGCCATGGCCAGCCATGACATCACCTTTGTTGGCATTATCCAGACAGCCCGCGCATCCGGTCTGGAGAAATTCCCCATTCCGTATGTGCTTACCAACTGCCACAACAGCCTGTGCGCTGTGGGCGGCACTATCAACGAGGATGACCACCGCTTTGGACTGTCCGCTGCTAAAAAGTACGGCGGCATCTTTGTGCCCCCGCACCTTGCAGTCATCCATCAGTACATGCGCGAAAAGTTTGCGGGCTGCGGCAAAATGATCCTGGGCTCCGACTCCCACACCCGCTACGGCGCTTTGGGCACCATGGCTATTGGCGAGGGCGGCGGCGAGCTGGCAAAGCAG
>ULQN01043297.1_pt1 | contig 17580 bp, 7 predicted proteins | sample 1954491 | NCBI WGS metagenome assembly ULQN01 (sample SAMEA4835656, study PRJEB28245) | human gut metagenome | biome: gut microbiome; material: fecal sample | place: Denmark | collected 2008
CGAAGATGACGAGGAACCTGAAACGGCATCATATTCAGTTCGGAATTCAATTTTTGAACCGGATGAAAAGAACATTGAATGGGGAGTATCCATGGTCCACGCGGATAAAGTGTGGGACGATTTCCATATCAATGGAGAAGGCGTTACCGTAGGAATCATCGATACCGGTGTTAATTACAATCTTCCGGCAATTCAAAAGGCGTTTAAAGGTTATGATGAATCGACGGGAAAGATCGATAACCGCTACTATAAGGATTTTATAGACGATCTCCCGGAACCGGAGGCATCTTCTGTCAACGATCATGGAACGCATGTAGCTGGAACGATCTGCGGACGTGAAGGCGACAACCTGAACCAGATCGGTGTAGCGCCCGGGGCCAAATATATCAGTGCGAGGGCTCTGAATGATGAAGGCGGAGAAGTCGCGAATCTTCTGGAAGCAGCAGAGTGGATGCTGGAGCAAAAGCCGGACGTTATCAATAACTCCTGGGGGGGAGACAATGATGACGATGACTGGTTTTCTGAGATCACAGAAGCATGGATCGAAGAAGGAATCGTTCCGGTATTTGCTGCCGGAAACCAGTCTTCTGGAGATCCGGCACCCGGATCGATCGCAAACCCGGGAAATCTTCTGGAGGTACTTTCTGTAGGTGCTGTGGACAGAAATAAGAATCTTGGAAAGTTTTCCCTGGTGGGACCGTCGGCGTTTGATGAGACAGGAAAAATTATTAAACCGGAGATTGTAGCACCTGGCGTACAGGTCAGAAGTGTGGATGCAACAGGAAATTATGTAAGCTGGAATGGTACAAGTATGGCAACACCGCATGTGACTGGTGTAGTTGCACTTCTGAAACAGGCTGCTCCGGGACTTTCTGTCCGGGAAATCAAAAATGTGATCACGGAGACTGCAGAGCCGCTGACAGATCGGAAATATCAGGAAACACCCAATATGGGGTATGGATATGGTCTGATCAATGCATATGATGCAGTTGCGCGTTTGAAGGGAAAGACGATCGGTTCTATTTCTGGAACAGTAAAGAAGCTGGGTACGGATACAGGAGCCAGCAGTGCAGAGTTCATTGGTGATGATTCTGGATATCTGGGAAGAGATGTCGAAGTGTCTGTAAAGGTAAAAGAGGATGTTTCTATTAAGAAGGCAGCCCTGTATTATCAGATTGGACAAGATGGTGATGAGATAGAAATTTCCCTGAAACTGACAGACGGAGAACAGAATGATGGAATCTATGGAGCAGTTCTGGACGCAGATATCCTGGAAGAAGGAGAATTGAATCTCAGAGCTGAGATTACGGATTATGCGGATAATATCACAAAAATCGAAAAGACGATGCAGATTCTTCCCGGCATTAAAGTTCCGTGGAAACAGGATTTTGAGGAAGATATGCAGGGATTTCTGATCGAAGGAAACTGGAAGTTATCCCATCGCGAGTCAGCAGCTGAACCGGAAATGCCGGATGATGGAAATACATATATTGGAATTGACGGCGGACAGAGTACGTTTGAAAAGCGTGTGGACAGCTATTTATATCTTCCGCCGGTTGACCTTTCAGATATGAACGAGGGGGATTCGGTATTCCTCTCAGCAGATATGTATGTGGGATTTACAGGAATCAGCCTTTCTGAGATCCAGGCATCTTATACAGGAGATGAGGATGACTGGGAAGTTGTCTATAATCTGACAAAACGACCGGATATTACGGAACGGAAATGGGAGCACAATACATATTCTCTTTCTAAATATGCTGGAAATTCCAAACCGTTATTGTTGAGATTTTATTTCTTTGGACATGATGCGGACAGTGGTGTGGGCTGGTATCTGGATAATCTGGAACTTGACACCGCTGGAAGTGAGATTCCGGAGAAAGTTACCGGACTGAAAGCTGTGGTAGATCAGAAGGGACTTTGCATAAGCTTTGTAAAAGTAGAAGAACCGGATGTAGAGAATTACCGGATCGAGCGAAGAAGCGCAGACAGCGAATTTGAAGAAGTCGCAATGCTGGACAAAGATGCAAAAGAAGAATTCATCAATAACGGAGTAGATAAAACTCACTACCGGATCCTCTGGTATGATGATACCGCAGAGGCAGGAGAAACATATTGGTATCGTGTCCAGGCTGTCGATCTTGGTGGGCAGGAAGGGCCATGGTCAGATGAGATAAAAGTGAAGGTATCATCATATGAAACATCTGTATCATATGAGTTTGATGAGAATGACGGGGGATTTACCTCCGAGATCCTTTCTGGGGAAGCAGATGACTGGGAATGGAGCCATCCGGAAAGACCGGACGATGAATACATGGATTTCATTCTAAAACAGGTATGGGAAAACCTGGAAAAGAACGGCTCCGGAATGTGGGGAACCACAGCGAATGGACTCCTTTCCAAAAAGCAGGATTCCTGCCTGCTTATGCCGGAATTTGAGGTTTCTGAAGGGGATTATTTCTATTTTGATTCTCTTACCACGGAAAGTATTGTGGGTTCCAACCGCATGACGGTGGAAATCAGGGAAGCTGATACGGATGAGTGGTTTACTTTGTTTACAAGAGAAGAGGTGCAGAAAAAAGAGCAGCAGCATGAATGGCAGACACTTTCAAAGAATCTGTCAAAGTATGCAGGCAAAACTGTACAGGTAAGATTCCGCGTGTCAACAGGCACAGATCTTGTTTCTTCTTACGATCTTGGCTGGTTTATTGACAACATTTTTGTGAGCAAAGCGCGTTCAGAATTTTCAGGAAGCAAAGCGTCAAAGTTGATTGCAACAGGTGGAAATGCTGTAAGAAAATATAATACGGCAACCAGATCAAATGCAATCAGAAAAAAAACTGCTGTTTTCGGTGGACAGGAAAATATCTCTGTGCAGGGAGAAGTGACAGAAATTCCGCTGAAGGCAAAAGTGACAGTACTGGAGACAGGAAAGTACACATATGCCAGTGAGATCGATGGAACTTATCATCTGGATCATGCGGTAAATGTGGAGAAACCATATACACTGGAAGTTTCGGCATATGGGTTTGAAACTCAGAGGATCTCTGTAGATCTGAATCAGGATCCGCATCCAAATATTGACTTTGTTCTCAAAGAAGCACCAAAGGCAGTCATTAATGGTATTGTTGAGGATGAAGCAGGAAATCCGTTGGAAAACGCAAAAGTCCGCGTCCTGGAAAATGACAGTATTCCGCTCTTTGAGACGGATAAAAATGGATCCTATACCGGAAATGGTGTATATGCCGGAAACTGTACACTTCGTGTGTTTAAAACAGGCTATATTCCGCAGGAAGTGAAGGTAACCTTGACTGAAGGTGAAAATCAGGTGGATCCAGTACGCTTAAAAGAAATCGAAGACTTTGCCGAAGAAGAAGCGGATTACGGTTTTGTAGTGGAAGAAACCGAAGGAAGCTATCAAACTGTACACTTTACAAGTGGAATGAAAGGCGCAGCTGTATGGTTCCAGTCACCGCATAAAGGAGGAATTCTAAAGAGTGCTGATATTTTCCTCGTTAATAATAATTATTATGGTGGGGATCATGTGGAGATTGGGGTCCTTGGATATGATAAGCAGGGACGTTTAAGAGAACTTGCACCGTTCAGAGAATATGAAAATCTTGTTCCGAATGAATGGAATAAGATTGATCTGACAGAATACTGGATCCAGCGGGACGAACCGGTTTATATTGCAGTTCAGTATGAAAAGGAACTGGCTTCCTGCATGGGTGTATTTTATGACGTAAAAGCATCAGATAAGGCGAAAGAAAGATCGTTTGTCTATGATGGGGCTTTTACAAAGACAACGGCACTTTCTGTTCCGGGAGCTTATGCGATGAAAGCATCCTGGTATTATCCGAGGAATGCAGAGAAAAATCCAGAATCCAGTGTAGATGGAGGAAACTCTGGTGGGGATACAGGAAATGTTAAACCGACGGATGAAGAAGAGTTTGTATTTGATCCGGAAACCCAGACGATCACAGAGTACAAGGGGGAGAAAACTTCTGTTGTTGTACCAGCTGAGATTAAGGGTGTTCCGGTGAAGAGAATCGGAAATGAGGCATTTAAAGGAGACGGAAAGGATGCTGATAAGCGGCTCCGTACTGTTCGAATTTCTGAGGGAATCGAAGAAATCGGTAAGGATGCCTTTAAAAATAATAATCTTCAGAAAATCTATCTTCCGGATAGCCTGAATGTTCTGGAAGAGGGGGCATTTAAATATCAGTGGAAGACAGGTATGGATGACGATTCTTTGACAGTACGTCTGCCGGAGAACATTCATATTGTAGAGAAATCCGTATTTGAAAGTGCAGGAAGCCCGCTTAAAGTAGAAATGCCCGGAGTTCTAACAATCAGGACAGGAGCGTTTGCAGGAAATAAGTCAGTGGAAGTACAGGCGGATGTTCTGGAAGAGATTGAAGATGGAGCATTCGGAAATACCTCCAGTGTACAGTTTGAATATGCAAAGGTGTATACAGGAGAAAACTCCGTGCTTGAATCAAAAGATGGACAGTATCTGATCAATCCGGCAGTCGTGGAACTGAATATGATCAATGCTAAGGATAAGGAGGATGTCATTAAAATCGGATTAAAGTATGGAACAGAAAATCCATATGGAATGACAAGAAATTATCCGGCATCTGATTTCTATAGAATCGGGCAGACGGTCACAGTAAATGCACCTTCGTTCAGAGATAACGGAAAAGTATATGTAAGTAAAGACAAATCGCAGACGTTAACTCTGAAAGAGAAAAATACGCTTGACTTTTACTATTATCTTCTTGAAGCACAGATCAGAATGCCGGTTCTGGAAGGAGATAAGGAAACTGTTGGATTTGTACTTCCGGGTGCTGAGGTGCAGGTAACAGCAGGAGGCTACACCGGAAAAACAGTGGCAGATGAAGCAGGATACTTTTATCTGGAACTTCCGGCAATAAAAGAGGGCGATACGCTCTCCTTCACAGTCAATGGACAGGAAGCAGGAAGTACAGCCGCAGAGAAGGCCGGAAATGGTCGCTTCGTTGTAAAAGATCATGTTCTTCTTCGGTATGTCGGCGCGGATGAGAATGTAGAGATCCCGAACTCAATTGGAAACAGCGGAGCAATCACAAAGATTGGCGATTTTGCCTTTTTCGGTAAAAAAATTAATAAAGTAACTCTGCCGGATCAGGTTGAGACTGTTGGTGCCGGTGCATTTATGGGAACAGGACTTCAGGAATTTGGTTGGAATTTAAATGATATCAACAAGGCAGGTTTAAGGATCATTGAGGAGTATGCATTTAAAGATAACGAACTTTCTTCTGTGAAGTTCCCTGAATTAATGCATGCGGTGAGAACTGGTGCGTTTGAAAATAATCAGATCAAAACTCTGGAACTTGGAAAATACACTGGACATATCGGTGACCGCGCATTCAAGAACAACCAGCTGAAGAATCTTATTCTGACAGGCAAGACAGAAGAGATCGGAAAAGAAGCATTTATGAACAATCAGCTGGAAACTCTGGAATTTGCGGCGAGAGTAGCAGGAGCGGAAGAGACATTTGAACTTCCGGAATACAGCTTTGCTGGAAATCGTCTGAGTGAAATTACTCTTCCAGAACTTGTGTCAGGAGTAGAAGAGAGTGCTTTTGCAGATAATGAGGGAGGAAAAGTAACACTCAGGACAGATGTTGAAAGCATTCAGCCGACAAAGACATATGATGTTTTGAGAAGCGATGGAACAAGGCTGACATTGGATCCAGAAACAGACAAACCAGGAACAGACAAGCCGGGAACGGATGAACCGGGAACGAATAAGCCGGGAACGGATGAACCGGGAACGAATAAGCCAGGAACAGACGACCCGGGAACAGATAAGCCAGGAACAGATGATCCGAGCACAGATAAGCCGAATTCCGGAAATGGAGGCAATACTGGAGGCGGACATTCTGGAAGCAGAGGAAGCAGCTATTCCAGACAAAGTGCAAAATCGGCAGTTCCAGCTGGATATACCGGAGCAGTGCAGACGATACACGGATATATCCTTCCTGCAGGTGTGATGGAAGGAACGTGGCGAAAAGAAAGTGGAACGTCATACTGGAACTTATTGGATCAGTTCGGCAATCAGTGTGTCGGAGGCTGGAGACTTGTATATCTGCCTGCGGCATCTGCAAATGGTCAGACAATGCCGTATGGATGGTTCTGGTTTGATGGAAATGGAAGAATGGCAACAGGCTGGATGACAGATGCGTCAGGAAATACATTTTATTTGAATACAGAACAAAATTCCTTAGAGGGCATGATGATGACCGGCTGGCAGAAAATCGGAGAAAACTGGTATTACTTTAAGACAGAGTTTGGTCCGGATATGGGAAAACTTTTGAAGAATACAGTGACTCCGGATGGCTATGCAGTGACCTCTGATGGACGATGGAACGGTATGCCTGCAGTGCATTAAGTATTGAAAGACTTCGTGAGTCATAAAACTTATGGCGCGCGGAGTCTTTTTAGTATTGACAAATCCGTATATTTACAATATAATCCTATTAACATATGTGAAAGGTAGGTAATAACTTATGGCAAACATATATACATCCGCAGACCAGCTGATCGGAAAGACTCCGCTCTTAGAGCTTACACAGATTGAAAAATCCGAGGGACTTAACGCGAAGATCCTTGCGAAGCTGGAATATTTCAATCCGGCCGGATCGGTAAAGGACAGGATCGCGAAGGCGATGATCGATGACGCTGAGGCGAAGGGAATCTTAAAGACTGGTTCTACGATCATCGAGCCGACTTCCGGAAACACAGGAATCGGTCTTGCGTCGGTTGCAGCTGCCCGCGGTTACCGGATCATTATCGTAATGCCGGAGACAATGAGCGTGGAGAGACGCCAGCTTATGAAAGCTTACGGCGCAGAGCTTGTCCTGACTGAGGGAGCGAAGGGAATGAAAGGTGCGATCGCGAAAGCGGAGGAACTCGCGAAAGAGATTCCTGGAAGCTTTATCCCGGGTCAGTTCGTAAACCCGGCAAACCCGGATATTCATGAGAAGACAACAGGACCGGAGATCTGGGAAGATACCGATGGAAAGGTTGATATTTTCGTTGCAGGTGTCGGCACCGGCGGAACGATCACAGGCACCGGCAGATACTTAAAGAAACAGAACCCGAACGTGAAGGTTGTTGCAGTTGAGCCGGCAAGCTCCCCGGTACTCAGCAAAGGCGTTGCAGGTTCCCATAAGATCCAGGGAATCGGAGCCGGATTTGTGCCGGATGTCCTCGACACGAAGGTTTACGATGAAATTATCGCGGTTGAGAATGACGACGCGTTTGCAGCAGGAAAGTTAGTCGGAAAAAAGGAGGGCGTCCTTGTCGGGATTTCCTCCGGAGCGGCGATCTGGGCTGCCCTTGAGCTTGCAAAGAGACCGGAAAATGCGGGAAAGACGATCGTGGCACTGCTTCCGGATACCGGTGACAGATACCTGTCCACACCGTTATTTGCAGACTAGTACGTTAAAAAATTGTATCATGGATGAAGAAAAGACTGCAGGATTATGCGAAAAGGCGCGCGATCCCGCAGTTTTTTGCGTTGCCATGCATCTGTAAAGAGTTACCGGCGGCAGGTTCTGCAGGTGACTGAAAATAAGGAGAAATGCTTTGGCACATGCCAGGCGGATATCGCTAAGAAGGTTGTGACAGGTTGAAAGCCGGAGACAGTGGGGGAGGCCGGAATGTCGTATCCGTGCGGACCAAAAGAATCATACTTGTAAAGTAAAGAAAATATAAAATAGTAATAATTACTATTATTGACTTTTGAGAAGAGATGTGGTAGAATACAGACATGAGGAAAACAACGGATGACCGTTGAAAAAAAGTACGGATAAACAGAAGAAAAGAAAGGCAGACTGAATACGGGAATGCCGAAAATAAAAATTAAGATCTGAAAGGAGACCAGTTTTATGAGCAAATACGCAGGAACAAAAACAGAGAAAAACCTTGAGGCCGCTTTCGCCGGAGAATCCCAGGCAAGAAACAAATATACCTACTTTGCATCCGTAGCAAAGAAAGAGGGATATGAGCAGATCTCCGCATTATTCTTAAAGACTGCTGACAACGAGAAAGAGCACGCAAAAATGTGGTTCAAGGAATTAGAAGGGATTGGCGATACCGCAGCAAACCTTGCGGCAGCAGCAGACGGCGAAAACTACGAGTGGACCGATATGTATGATGAGTTCGCAAAGACCGCTGATGAGGAAGGTTTCCATGCACTGGCAGCAAAATTCCGTATGGTCGGCGAGATCGAGAAACATCACGAAGAGCGTTATCGTGCTCTCCTGAAAAATGTAGAGACAGCTTCCGTATTCGAGAAGAGCGAAGTAAAGGTATGGGAGTGCCGCAACTGCGGACATATCGTGATCGGAACAAAAGCACCGCAGGTATGTCCGGTCTGCAATCACCCGCAGAGCTATTTTGAGGTTCACGCAGAGAACTATTAAAAGTACGGACCAGTTGAAAATAAAAGTCGAAAAAAAGTGGCCTTCATCCCAGAATCGGGATGAAGACCACTTTTTATGTAACAGGAAATTCCGGGGAATTTCCTGTTACATAAAAAGGCACATTCTTTTATCGTTGGGGAATTCCCATGGAATTTTTGCCTTCAAGTCAATGTCATCTTGCGGTCAGCGCAGTAAATGCACAGGCTTGCTGAATAGTTACATCATTTTTATAACTTCTATTTCTGGTAAGCAGCCCGCTCTCCGCCGATATATTTGAGTCTCGTTCTCGCGCATACAACATGGGCGGAGCCGATGGACTGGATCTTCGTGCGGACCGGAACGGCAACATGGCGAAGGTGCATGCCGATCAGGGTATCGCCAATATCGATCCCGGCGTGTGCCTGGATGTATTCCACGGCGCACGGAGATTCAAAACCGTTCCATGCGGCGGTGGAGAAGGAACCGCCGGCCTTTAACTGCGGTTTTACATTCACCATCTCAAGGCCATATTTCTCAGCACATTCTTCCTCGACGATCAGAGCGCGGTTTAAGTGCTCACAGCACTGGGCGGCGAGGTAGAGACCGTGTTTCTTTGTCACATGGGAAAGGGCGGTAAAGACAGCCTGTCCGACTTCGCTGCTGGAGTAGCAGCCGATCGCGTGGGCAGCGATCTCGCTGGATGAGCAGCCCACCACCAGGATCTGCCCCGGTTTCATTGCGGCGGTATTGATCAGCTCCTCGGCGATCGCTTTTGTCTGTTCATAAATTAAGTCAAGGTCCACATCGACGGATGTGGCGATATCTGTTGCGCTCATAGTATTTCCCTCTTTTTGCAGAATGCCCGGAGACTGAAAATACTCCGGGCGGTATATGGTTTCATGGTTAAATGGATCCGGCGGTGCATGCCGCTGTCATGAGGAACGTGTGAACTGGAAATTACTCGAAATGATATTTGTCGAGCAGCTCATGTTTCATATCCCAAAGAGGCTTGGAGAGATCCACATGGACCTCATGCGGGTTTACGAGACGTTTTGTCTCATCCCACAAGGTATTCAGTTCCTCTTTGCAGTACTTCTGGATGTCCATGACCTTCGGGGAGTGGTAAATACACTCGCCGTTCTTAAATACCTGGACCGGAAGTTCCCGCATCGTGTAGGTTCCCGGAGCGAGGAGTGTCTTTTTCCATGTCGCGATCGGGTCAAAGAGCAACAGCGGTTCGTCCTCGTTGAAGGTCTCACCGACGAGACAGATAATGTCCGCGATGACCTTGTGGCTGTCCTTGCCATAAATGCGGTAGGTCGTCTTGTTGCCCGGGTTTGTGATCTTCTCCTCGTTCTCGGAAAGCTTGATCTTCGGGATAAATTTGCCGGTCTTCTTGTCCATGATCGCAGCGAGCTTATAAACGCCGCCGAAGGACGGGCAGTCTTTGGAGGTGATCAGGTTTGTTCCGACACCCCAGGAGTTGATGGTCGCGCCCTGATTCTTTAAGCTTGTGATCAGGGTCTCATCGAGATCGTTGGATGCGGAGATCACAGCGTCCGTGAAGCCTTCCGCATCGAGCATTTTTTTCGCCTCTTTGGAGAGATAAGCGAGGTCTCCGCTGTCCATACGGATTCCGTAGAAGGTAAGCGGGATTCCCTCGGCGCGCATCTCCTTGAATACCTGGATCGCGTGCGGGATACCGGAATTTAATGTATCGTATGTATCAACTAACAGGATACATGCAGTCGGATAGAGTCTCGCGTAGGTGCGGAAGGCGGTGAGCTCATCCGGGAAACTCATGATCCAGCTGTGGGCATGGGTTCCTTTTACCGGAACGTCGAACATCTGGCCGCAGAGAACATTGGAGGTACCGATACAGCCGGCGATCATAGCGGCTCTCGCACCGTAGATTCCGGCATCCGGACCCTGGGCACGTCTTAAACCGAACTCCATAACTCCGTCTCCGCGGGCTGCATGGACGATCCGGGAAGTCTTTGTTGCGATCAGGCTCTGGTGGTTGATGATATTTAAGATCGCGGTCTCAACGAGCTGGGCCTGCATGATCGGAGCGATGACTTTTACGAGAGGTTCCCGCGGGAACACAACGGTTCCTTCCGGGATCGCGTAGATATCGCCCGTGAATTTGAAGTCTGCCAGATATTCCAGGAAATCTTCCCCGAAGAGTCCTGTGGTGCGGAGATAATCGATATCTTCCTTATCAAAGTGTAAATTTTCGATGTATTCGACAACCTGCTCTAAGCCGGCCGCGATCGCAAATCCGTTTCCGTCCGGATTTGTGCGGTAGAATGCGTCGAAGATAACTGTCTCGTTCGCATCCTTTGCATGAAAATAACCCTGCATCATGGTCAGCTCGTAGAGATCTGTAAGCAGCGTCAGGTTTCGTTCGCTCATAATATTTCTCCTTCATGTTTCTCCGCGTCGGATACCGCGCGGAATATTGAACGCAGCGATCCGGCATAGCATCGGACAGGAACTCATACCGGATGATAGCGACAGCGTGAGCACGGTTCACCCCAAAAGAAACGTGCGGCTGTCAAACGTATTGAAGTTGATTATATCAGCTCTTGTGCGAAAAGGCAAATTTTACGTTAAAAAAGTAACGATCAATTAAAAAGAACGTAAAATATGACTAAAAACCTTAGAAAGAAAACCGAACAAAGAGAAAATATGGAAAGAATTCGCAACAGTCGGGGGATTCCCTTGACTTTTAAATACCTTATATTTATAATTGATTTGTCTGTATATCTAAGATGCAGGCGATCATAGAAAAAAGCCATGACGGAGACAGTAGGTTCACAAGCAGAAAGCCAAAGCGAGCCGGGGACGATGGAAGCCCGGTGCTTTTTCGTGAAAGGAAGATCACTCCCGAGCTGGAAGCTGAACCCCGGGTGCGGACCGTGTTCCCGGAAAGTAAGTGTCCCCGGCCTTTTCCGCCGTTAACGGAAACTCATATGTCAGTATGCAGTAATAGGTGGTTAAAAGCGTTATTTCGCCCTGTTCTCATTGGAACAGGGCTTTTTTATTTCTTTATTACCAACCGACGGCACCGGAAAGGCGCCGGGCGGACCTGACATACGACACACAAAAACACGAAGAGCGCGGCAGGGGACCGTCTGCGGAGAGTGCAGAGGGAAGCCGAGGCAACGAGAAAGCCCCGCGCGAAAAAAAGAATTGGAGGAAATGTGTCATGTACGAGAAAGTATCAACAGACCTGAACTTTGTGGACAGGGAAAAAAAGGTTGAGAAATTCTGGAAAGACGAAAAAATCTTTGAAAAAAGTATCGACAGCCGCAGAAAAGGAACCCCATACGTGTTCTATGACGGACCGCCTACCGCAAACGGCAAGCCGCATATCGGACACGTACTTACCCGTGTCATCAAAGACATGATCCCGAGATACCGCACCATGAAAGGATACATGGTTCCGCGTAAAGCCGGCTGGGATACCCACGGACTTCCGGTAGAGCTTGAGGTCGAGAAGCTTCTTGGTCTCGACGGAAAAGAGCAGATCGAGCAGTACGGTGTTGAGCCGTTCATCGAGAAATGTAAAGAGAGCGTCTGGAAATACAAAGGAATGTGGGAGGATTTCTCCAGCACCGTTGGTTTCTGGGCTGATATGGATAATCCGTATGTTACCTACCATGATGACTATATCGAATCCGAATGGTGGGCATTAAAACAGATCTGGGACAAAGGACTCCTCTACAAGGGATTCAAGATCGTTCCGTACTGCCCGCGCTGCGGAACACCGCTTTCCAGCCATGAGGTTGCCCAGGGATATAAGGATGTAAAGGAAAAATCCGCCATCGCCCGCTTCAAGGTGAAAGGCGAGGACGCGTACTTCCTTGCATGGACCACAACACCGTGGACACTTCCGAGCAACGTGGCACTCTGCGTAAACCCGAAAGAGACATACGCAAAAGTAAAGGCCGCAGACGGTTATACCTACTATATGGCAGAAGCCCTGCTTGATGCCGTTCTCGGAAAGCTTGCGGATAAGGAAAACGGAACTCCGGCATATGAGGTTCTTGAGACATGCACCGGTAAGGACCTTGAGTACAAGGAATATGAGCCGTTATTTGATTGTGCGGTGGAGATCTGCGAGAAACAGCACAAGAAAGCATACTTCGTGACATGCGCGGATTATGTTACCCTGACAGACGGTACTGGCGTGGTACACATTGCACCGGCTTTTGGTGAGGACGATGCCCAGGTAGGCCGTCGTTATGATCTCCCGTTTGTACAGCTTGTAGATGCAAAGGGCGACATGACAAAGGAAACTCCGTATGCAGGCGTATTCGTGAAGAAAGCGGATCCGATGGTCTTAAAAGACTTAAAGGAAAAAGGTCTGTTATTCGAGGCACCGGCATTCGAGCACAGCTACCCGTTCTGCTGGCGCTGTGACACACCGTTGATCTACTATGCGAGAGAGTCCTGGTTCATCAAGATGACAGCGGTGAAGGATGACCTGATCCGCAACAACAATAAGATTAACTGGATTCCGGAATCCATCGGTAAAGGACGCTTCGGCGACTGGCTGGAGAACGTTCAGGACTGGGGAATCTCCAGAAACCGTTACTGGGGCACACCTCTTCCGGTATGGCAGTGTGAGTGCGGAAAGATGCACTGCATCGGCAGCCGTGAAGAATTAAAGAAGATGAGCCCGAACTATCAGGATGTTGTAAAGAAATACAGCAAAGAGATGGACGGAGACAAGGGAGAGGTTGAGCTTCACCGTCCGTTTATCGATGATGTAGTGATCACCTGCCCGGACTGCGGAAAAGAAATGCACCGTGTACCGGAGGTTATCGACTGCTGGTTCGACTCCGGTGCAATGCCGTTCGCACAGCATCACTATCCGTTTGAGAACCAGGAGCTTTTCCACAAACAGTTCCCGGCACAGTTCATCTCCGAGGCCGTTGACCAGACAAGAGGATGGTTCTACTCCCTCCTTGCCGAGTCCACGCTGCTCTTTAATGAGCCGCCGTACCAGAACGTTATCGTTCTCGGTCACGTTCAGGATGAGAACGGACAGAAGATGAGTAAGTCCAAGGGAAATGCCGTTGATCCGTTCGACGCATTAAAGACATACGGCGCTGACGCGATCCGCTGGTACTTCTACATCAACAGTGCACCGTGGCTGCCGAACCGTTTCCACGGAAAGGCCGTTATGGAAGGACAGAGAAAGTTCATGGGTACTCTCTGGAATACCTACGCATTCTTCGTTCTCTACGCAAATATCGACAACTTCGACGCAACCAAGTATACACTGGAATACGATAAACTTCCGGTCATGGACAAATGGCTGTTATCCAAGTTAAATTCTACTGTTAAGGCAGTGGATGACAACCTTGCGAACTACCGCATCCCGGAGGCTGCAAGAGCACTCCAGGAGTTCGTGGATGACATGAGCAACTGGTATGTAAGAAGAAGCCGTGAGCGTTTCTGGGCAAAGGGCATGGAGCAGGATAAGATCAACGCTTACATGACTCTCTACACAGCACTCGTGACGATTAGTAAGGCAGCAGCTCCGATGATCCCGTTCATGACAGAGGAAATCTACCAGAACCTGGTAAGATCCATCGATAAGACGGCTCCGGAGAGCATCCACCTCTGCGACTTCCCGACCGTTGATGAGGCACATATCGATGCCGAGCTGGAAGCAAAGATGGATGAAGTCTTAAAGATCGTTGTGATGGGACGTGCGGCAAGAAATACCGCAAACATCAAGAACCGTCAGCCGATCGCCAGAATGTTCGTAAAGGCACCGGAGAAGCTTCCGGAGTTCTACCAGGAGATCATCGAGGACGAGTTAAATGTGAAGTCCGTAGAGTTCACAGATGACGTCAGAAACTTCACATCCTACACCTTCAAGCCGCAGCTTAAGACCGTAGGACCGAAGTACGGAAAACAGCTCGGAAATATCAAGAAAGCCCTGACGGAGCTTGACGGAAATGCTGCGATGGATACCTTAAACGAGAAGGGCGCTCTGACCTTCAACTTTGACGGAAATGAAGTCGTTCTCACAAAGGATGACCTTCTGATCGATATGGCGCAGACAGAAGGTTATGTATCCGAGGCAGACAACACCGTGACCGTTGTTCTCGATACAACATTGACACCGGAGCTTCTCGAGGAAGGTTTCTACCGCGAGATCGTCAGCAAGATCCAGACGATGCGTAAAGAGGCCGGATTCGAGGTTATGGACCACATCTACGTTTACGTTGACAAGAATGAGAAGATCGCAGATCTGATCAAGAAGTACGCAGACGAGTTAAAGAGTGAAGTTATGGCCGACAGCATCACGCTCGGCGAGATGACTGGATATACAAAAGAGTGGAACATCAACGGTGAAGATGTTGTACTCGGTGTCGCGAAAGTGACAAAATAGACGGATGACAATAGGAAAAAGTTCCGCAGCGCGGGGATTTCATGAACAATATTTATGGACAGACCCGCAATGCGGAACCTTCCTGTAAATAAGGGGTTCACATGGACCGGATCACAGACGCGGCCTGAAGAGGCATGGCGCGGGATCCGGCCATTAAGAGAGTATAAAGGAGGACTTTAGGGGTGAGTCAGACAATTAACAAGGATGAACTGAAGAAGACCATTGTGTTCAACGTAAAGAGCATCTACCGCAAAACGATCGACGAGGCGACTCCGGCTATGGTTTACCAGGCTGTCGCACTTGCAGTCAAGGACATGATCATCGACCGTTGGATCGCGACTCATAAAGAGTACGACAAGCAGGATGCGAAGATCGTTTACTACATGTCCATGGAGTTCCTGACCGGTCGTTTCCTCGGAAACAACATCATCAGTCTCTGTGAGCAGAAGGAGATCGAGGAGGCACTCTCTGAACTGGGATTTGACCTGAATTCCATTGAGGATCAGGAACGGGATCCGGCACTCGGAAACGGCGGTCTTGGACGTCTTGCGGCATGCTTTTTGGATTCCCTTGCATCTTTAGGCTATCCGGCATATGGCTGCGGTATTCGTTATCGTTATGGAATGTTCAAACAGCAGATCCGTGACGGATATCAGATTGAGGTTCCGGATGAGTGGTTAAAGGATGGCTATCCGTTTGAGATCCGCCGCGCAGAGTACGCGACGGAGGTCAAGTTCGGCGGTTATGTGGAGACCGAGTGGGACGGAAAGAGAAATCATTTTGTACAGAAGGGCTACCAGTCTGTTATGGCAGTTCCATATGATATTCCGATCGTGGGATACGGCAACAATGTCGTAAACTCCTTGAGAATCTGGGATGCACAGCCTGTGAACACCTTCAACTTAAGCGAGTTCGACAAAGGTGACTACCAGAAAGCCGTTGAGCAGGAGAATCTGGCAAAGACCATCGTTGAAGTCCTTTATCCGAATGATAACCATTATTCCGGAAAAGAGCTTCGCTTAAAACAGCAGTATTTCTTTATTTCTGCCAGTGTTCAGCGTGCCATCAAAAAGTACAAGGAAAAGCATGACGATATCCATAAATTCTATGAGAAGGCATCCTTCCAGTTAAACGATACACATCCGACCGTTGCTGTCGCTGAGTTAATGCGTATCTTACTTGACGAGGAGAACTTAGAGTGGGATGAGGCCTGGGAGATTACGACAAAGACCTGTGCCTACACAAACCACACCATCATGGCTGAGGCTCTTGAAAAATGGCCAATCGAGCTCTTCTCCCGCCTTCTTCCGCGTGTTTACCAGATCGTTGAGGAGATCAACCGCCGCTTCGTTGCCCAGATCCAGCAGAGATATCCGGGCAACAACGAGAAGATCCGCAGAATGGCGATCATTTACGACGGACAGGTCCGCATGGCTTACCTCGCGATCGTCGGCAGCTTCTCCGTAAACGGCGTTGCGAAGCTCCACACAGAGATCCTTGAGAAACAGGAGCTTCGTGACTTCTATGAGATGATGCCGGAGAAGTTCAACAACAAGACGAACGGTATCACCCAGAGACGTTTCCTTCTTCACGGAAACCCGCTGCTTGCAGACTGGGTAACCGACAAGATTGGAAACGAGTGGATCACCGACCTCTCCAATATCAAAAAACTCTCTGTCTATGTGGATGACGAGAAGTGCCAGCAGGAGTTCATGAACATCAAGTACCAGAACAAGATCCGTCTTGCGAAGTACATCAAGGAACACAACGGAATCGACGTTGACCCGCGTTCTATCTTCGATGTTCAGGTAAAACGTCTGCATGAGTACAAGAGACAGCTCATGAACATCCTTCATGTGATGTATCTCTACAACCAGTTAAAAGATAACCCGAATATGGATATCGTTCCGAGAACCTTCATCTTCGGCGCAAAGGCAGCTGCCGGATATAAGCGCGCAAAGCTGACCATCAAGCTCATCAACAATGTAGCAAGCGTGATCAACAACGATAAGTCCATCGGCGGCAAGTTAAAGGTCGTATTCATTGAAGATTACCGTGTATCCAACGCAGAGCTGATCTTCTCCGCCGCTGATGTCAGCGAGCAGATCTCCACAGCAAGTAAGGAAGCGTCCGGTACCGGAAACATGAAGTTCATGTTAAACGGCGCTCTGACGATCGGAACCATGGATGGTGCGAACGTCGAGATGGCGGAGGAAGTCGGCAAGGACAACATGTTCATCTTCGGAGCGTCCGCAGATGAGATCATCAACCTTGAGAACAACGGTGGCTACAACCCGATGGATATCTTCAACAATGATCAGGATATCCGCCGCGTGCTGATGCAGCTGATCAACGGTTACTATTCTCCGCAGGATCCGGAGCTGTTCCGCGATATCTACAACTCCCTGCTCAATACCCAGAGCAGCGACCGCGCGGATACTTACTTCATCTTAAAGGATTTCCGTTCCTACGCGGAAGCTCATAAGAAGATCGACCAGGCATACCGCGATGAGAAGTGGTGGGCAAGAACCGCGATGTTAAATACGGCTTCTTCCGGCAAGTTCTCTTCCGACCGTACGATCGAGGAGTATGTAAGGGATATCTGGCATCTTGAGAAGATCAAGGTAGAGCTGTAATCCGACACTTAAAATATTACGTAACTGTTCAGTACCAATGTCACTTAGTTAAGCTTTTTACAAATTAATGGATTTG
>ULQN01029255.1_pt1 | contig 17538 bp, 18 predicted proteins | sample 1954491 | NCBI WGS metagenome assembly ULQN01 (sample SAMEA4835656, study PRJEB28245) | human gut metagenome | biome: gut microbiome; material: fecal sample | place: Denmark | collected 2008
CACCGAACCGGAACCGCCCATGCCGGACGAAGAAGCGAATGAAACCGAAGATGGTCTTTCCCTTATGCCCGATTCTACACCTGGGGAGCAGTCCGCCCTCTTTCTTTTTCCGGCTTATTCCTTTGCCAATGGGCTTGAAAGAAAGACCGGGCGGCATCTTTGCCGCCCGGATACTGTGTGGACTGGGGGGCAGTCCATTTTTGTACCCCCTTGAACCGTACAGGTGAACAGATACTTACGGATGAAAAGAAAAGTAATGGACCTTCCTCAAAAACGAAAAATAGAAGCAGGGGCCTCAGCCCCCGCCTTGTCAGGATTGCAGCCGGTTGATAAAGCCGATCAGCATGATTAGGTCCTCGTCCTTCAGCGTTCTCATGCCGTCCAATGCCTTTTTCATAAGCTGCGGGTTGATTTCCTCGGAATCGAAGAATTGGAGCGGCGTGATCTCGAAATATTCGCAGATATTGAGAAACTGCTTCATGGATGGGAGCGCCCGGCCGGAAGAAATCGCCTGGATGTAGCTGCGGTTTTGCCCTAAATCCAAGCTCATTTGATATTCTGACACGCCCTTTTTCAGCCGCAGCTCTGTGATCCGGCTGCGGATAAATGCCTCATCCATACTTTCACCTCACTACCCATTAGCATAGCAGAAAGGTTTTCTGGATAAGGAACATTGATTGTGTTATAATTCTCCATATACCGCTGCTTACAACACATTATTTGCGTTGTTTTAGTTTTGTATGCGTAGGAAAGAGAAAAATATATAGGGAAAAGGGTGATTCTATGAGGCAGACTGCCTGTGCGGTAACAGGCCACCGGCCGAGCCGGTTCAAGTTCAAATACAGCGAGGACTATTCGCTGTGCAAGAAGATAAAGCGGGCCATGTTCGAGCAGTTCAAGAAGCTATATGACGAGCAGGGTGTGCGCCGGTATTATGTGGGCGGCGCTCTGGGCGTGGATATGTGGGCCGGTGAGCTGATCCTGCGGCTGAAAGAACAGCCGGGGTATGGGGATATAGAGCTGGTGGTGGTGCTGCCCTTTGAGGGCCACGATGCAAAATGGGATGAGCGGAGCAAACGGCGGATGGACTTTCTCCGGCGGATGTGTTCCGATTGCGTGATTGTGGGAAAAGAGGACTGCCGGGAAAGCTACATCAAACGGAACTGCTACATGGTAGATCATGCTGACTACCTGGTGGCGGTTTATGACAACGAGCGGAATCTGCGGTCTGGGACAATGCAGGCGGTGAGATATGCAGAACAACAAGAGCGGATAATAAAATATGTCCACCCCGATACAGCAAATATTTATTAAGATCGGGTAAAGGAGATGGCGCACATTATTAGACTTTTAGATACTTTTATGTTATTATTGGCAAAGATGAGATAGTCCCTGGGAGGTGTTGAGATATGCAAGTGGTGGAACGAATAAAAGGACAACAAACAGTATTTGAATCTGGAATTGTGGTTGATAAGAGCGATGCAGGCGAAATAAAATATCAAATCCAGTGTGACACACACAATGGATTCATGCACTGCTATCATCTGTTTCCGGGTATTGATCTGGCATATAGCACATTTCAGGCTTCAACTTGTATTATGAGAAGTAAATCAATGCCTAACATTTTAGAGATTGCTTTTTGCCAAACGGGTAGATTTGAATGTGAATATAAGCACGGCTATGTCACCTATTTAGGGGAAGGCGATTTTGCTGTCAGTATTTTAGCGCCAGAACAGGAACCCCCTGCGTTCCCTATCGGCTACTATGATGGGATTGCCATTATTGTAGACATGGATATTACAGGACCGATTTTTGAAAACATAGTAGAGGGCGTGTCCATTGATTTGAATGAACTGGTTCATAAATTTTGTGCGGGACACTGTTGTTCTGTAATAAAAACACCTCCCAATCTTCTTCATGTATTTCAGGAAATCTGCGATGTAAAAGATACCGCTCCAATGGGATACCTGCGGTTAAAAGTTTTAGAAAGTTTTTTTCTGCTCTCACAAATGTTACCTCAAGAAAGTTTTGAAACCGCCGCATACTATTCTGCTGCACAAATAAAAAAAGTTAAAGCATTAAAAGCGGAGTTGATGGAACATTTAGATACGAAAGAAACGCTGAAAAGCATGGCGATACGCTATGGCATGAGTCTGACTGCACTGAAAGATTGCTTCAAAGCGGTTTATGGGAAGCCAATCCATGCATTCCAGCGGGAATACAAAATGCAGGCCGCTACAAGGTTACTTGTTACAACAGAGATGTCGGTTGCAGAAATTTCAGGAAGGCTTGGTTACGAGAATCCCAATAAATTTTCTACCGCATTCAAGGAGATTTTGGGTCAGTCACCCAGCGAATATCGAAAGAAACGAAAATAATTGGCTTTTTGGATAGACTGGGGCTTTTCGGAGTGGAGCGAAAATAGAAAATAGGTTATGATATGCTGTGCGGTTAGAGTTAGCTAACCGCACAGCATATTTTTTAGGAGGCGGAAAATGAGCAAGGCAACAAGGCGATTTATCGTCAACAAAATTCTTGAAATGCTGATAACGCTCGTTGTTGTTACGCTGATTTCTTTCCTGCTGGTGCGGCTATCGCCTATTGATCCAGCAGAAGCATACGCACGCCGATCCATGGCGGCCTTTAGCATCACCGACGAACAAATGGAGGCGCTGCGGGAAGATATGGGCCTTAATGATCCGCTCCCTGTGCAGTATGTAACATGGGTGCGGGACGCATTACATCTGGATTTTGGAGAATCTTTCGTCAGCGGACAACCTGTGTTTGAAAAGGTTACTACGGCCATTGGTATCACTGTAACAATAGTATTGATTTCAGCAGTCATTCAGGCCGTTTTTATTCTGCTGTTTGGTTGTCTATGTTACTTGACACGCAAGCGGATGATCGGACACGCATTGATTTTTCTGTGTATAGCTGGTGTTTCCATTCCATCCTTTTTCTTTGCCAGCACTTATCTGGATATTTTTGCGGTCAAACTGGGATTGACATCTGTGGTCGGCAATACAGGGCTGATGCGCTACCTGCCGGCGGCAGTCTGTATCGCTATCGGGTGTATTGCCCTGTTTTCTCCTATGCTGGCGAACAACATTCAGAAGGAAATGGAACAGGACAGCGCGTTTTATGCCCGTTGCCGCGGGCTGTCTGAAGGGAAGATTTTGATGCGTTATGCGCTCCCCAGCGCAGTCGTAACGCTACTACCCAGTTTTTGTCAGATGCTCGGGCTTTGTATGGCCGGTTCCGCTATCGTGGAGCGCGTATTCTCGTTGCCCGGTTTGGGCTACCTGATTATTGACAGCGTGCTGTATCGGGATTCCCCCGTCATCCATGCGACCATCCTGTTCTTGGCCTTCTCTTTGGTGATGTTCAACATTCTTTCGGATGTACTGCGCCGGATTCTGCAACGCGACACATCTGTAATGGAGGGGGCAAGATTATGAAGCGAGTGAAACATATCCTCTCTTATGCCATTCCAATTCTGGTGCTGCTATTCTTCCTGTTCGGGTCATTCTTTGCGCCAAATGACCCGGCGGCTGCGAATATCCGAAATAAATTCCTACTAAGCAGCACGGAATACCCGTTTGGAACAGATGACTTTGGGCGCTGTGAGTTTTCCCGTATTCTGGAAGGGGGAAAGACTACTCTGGGAATCGTTCTCACCGGATCGGCCATCGTAATTGTACTTGGAATCTTTTTTGGTATTCTGTTGGCGAAAACCGGACGGCGCAGAAACATTCTTGCGGAAAGCATTTTGAATGCAGTTACAGCAATCCCACCTGTGGCCTACCTGATTATCTTTATCGGGATTTGGGGCAACAGTATCCCCACGATGTTGGTAGCGTTGACCGCCTCGTTGATTCTTCGGATGATAAAGCTGGTCAAAACTTTAATTGAGGTGGAATACGGAAAAGCATATATTATGTGCGCGATTGCCTGTGGAGCAAGTAAAGCTCGGATTATGCTGGTACATATTCTACCAAATATCATTCGGGACATTGTGCAGTTTATTTGCCTCTCATGTGCAGAAATGATTATTGCAATCTCCGGCTTCTCCTTCATCGGCCTGTCTTTGGGTGATGATGTGATTGACTGGGGCGTTATGCTCTCCGATGCCAGAGCCTTTACAGGAACTCACCCCGAACTGCTTCTTTATCCGATTGTGTTTATTTTTATTAGCTCCCTGTGTTTCAACTGCCTGGGGCGGCTTTTGGAAAAGGAGGGCGCTTGATGCTGGAAATTAAGAATCTGACCGTACAGGCCAAAAACGATTTACCGATTTTAAGAGGCGTTTCTCTTTCTTTGAATACAGGTGCTTGTGTTGGCCTGACTGGGGCCAGCGGCTCCGGCAAAACAACTTTGATTAAATCCATTATGGGAATGTATGGCGGAGATCTGCAAGTACCGAAAGGTGAGATTTTGCTGGATGGCGACAATCTATTAGCGCATCCCCTGAAAGAGCGCCGCAAGCTCTGCGGTAAAGTGATTGGCTTTATCCCGCAAAATCCTATGACCGCCTTTTTCCCTCACGCAAAGGTAGGCCGACAGATAACAGAAACCCTCCAAATGCACACGGGGCTGGACAAAAGAGAGGCCCAAAGTTTGGCGGCTGATGTTTTAAGACAGGTGAACTTGCCTGACACCAAGCGGGTAATGAACTCCTATCCCGGAGAACTGTCTGGAGGAATGCTCCAACGGATTGCGATGGCGCTGATTTTAGGAACAAAACCCCAGTATGTATTGGCGGATGAGCCAACCAGCGCATTGGATGAAGCAAATCGGGATTTGTTGCTGGAACTTTTGATGTCCTATCGGAACAGTGCGGCGATTCTCTTCATCTCCCATGATGTTGAGGCGATGAAAGCCCTTTGCCCTGTTTCTCATGTGATGGAACATGGAAAAATCATTGAAACGCAGGCCACCATGGAGCTATTCCTTCACCCTCGGCAACCGTGGACCAAGCGTTTTGCGGAAGCGGCCTGCCATCGGGAGGAGGTGGATTGGAAGTGGAGCGAATTGAACTAAGGCAGCTTACAAGAACTTACTATGATGCCCAAGGCGAAACCTTCTGCGCACTGGATCATGCTTCACTCATTTGGGAGGAAGGTCACAGTATTGCTATCATGGGTGAGAGCGGCAGCGGAAAAAGTACATTGGCCCGCTTAATGATTGGGCTGGAGCGCCCCACAGAAGGGAGTGTTCTAATCAACGGAGAGGACACAAGCCGATGGGGGCTGCGGAAGTGGCGGAAATACAGGGCTAAAATCCAAGCAGTCTTTCAAGACGCTGGCGGGACATTAAACCCAGTATGGAGCACTTCTAAAAATATTGAGGAAGCCCTTACAAACTTGACCGCCTTATCCTCCGTACAAAGGAAACAGCGCATTGATGAATTGATGGAACAGACGGGACTCCGCAAGGAACTGCTTAATACTCCGGTTCGGAGGCTATCCGGCGGAGAACAGCGCCGTTTGGCTTTGTTGCGCTCCCTATCTATCTCACCTGCATTTTTGATATTGGATGAAGTAACAGCGGGGCTTGACCTGATTTCCACAGAAGCGGTGTTGCAACTTTTGGAAAAGTATAAGCATGAACACAACTGTGCTTATATGGTCATTACCCACGATGTCCAGATTGCCTCGCGGCTCTGCGAGGCCATTTACGAGATCGAACACGGCAAAATTACCAGAAAAGCCGTTCGATAACCATAAAATCACAGAAAGGAACAAGATGAAATGAAACGAACCAAACGAGTTTTGGGGCTTGCGCTTGCTGCCGCCATGTGCATGGGGCTTCTGGCCGGATGTGGCGGAACCCCAAGCAATAGTGAATCCCCTGACAGCTCCAGCACACCGGAAGCAAGTGAAAAAGTCCTGAATATTGCAACGATTGGCGAAACATCGACTCTTTCTCCGCTTTACATGATTGCAGATAACCGCCCTACCCAAAAGCTGCTTTATGAGGGCCTGGTAAAGTATGTGGATGGAGAGATTGAGCCTGTTCTGGCCGAGAATTGGGAACTCAGTGAAGATGGTACGCAGTTGACATTCTATCTCCGACAGGGCGTTACCTTCCACGACGGAGAGCCGTTCAATGCTGAAGCTGCGATTGCCAATATCGAATCATGGCACATCAACCCCTCTTTTGCCTCCTTACCCGGTGTAGTGAGCTATACCAATATTGAGGCTGTGGATGAGTACACCATTCGACTGACCTATGATAATCCTTACTATGCGTATATCAATGACTTCTGCTGGCCGGATGTCTGCACGATGATCTCTCCTAAACTGATTACTCAAGGAGACTTCCAGACAGTCAACGGCTATGCTGGAACTGGCCCATATATCTATGATGAATATGTGGCAGGTCAGTACACAACCTTTGTTCGTAATGAGAACTATTGGGGCGAGCAGCCTTACTACGATAAGGTTGTGGCAAAGTACATCCCTGACAACGCCTCCCGTATTCAGGCATTGAAAACAGGCGAGATCGACCTAATCTACGGTTCCGCTGAATTGAGCTATGAGGACTATAATCAGGCCATCGCCATTGATGGAATTGAAGGTAAGTTTGCTCCTTCCGGCTCCACAGTCCGCAACATTATCCTGAACTTCAATGGTAATCTGGCTGATTTGAGTGTGCGGCAGGCATTGGCCTATGCTATCGACAAGGAGGCTATCTCCGAGGGCTTGACCTATGGCTATGAGCCGGTGGCCGATACGATTGTTCCTGACGGCACCCCTTATTCCGATATTTGCGGTACTGTCGGATATACCTATGATGTGGAGCGTGCCAATCAGCTTCTTGACGAGGCTGGCTGGACCATGAATGAGTCCACTGGTGTTCGAGAGAAGAACGGCTCTCCGCTTCATGTGGTGTTTACCTGCCCCACGGACGACAGCACCATTGGTTCCATCGCAACCCTGATCCAAAGTCAACTTGCCGAGGTAGGTATTGAGGTTGAGATCAAGAGTATGGAAAAGATGGAGTGGTACGCAAGCTATCTGGAAACCAGTGGATGGGATATTACTGCGATGACGGCTGGCTTCTTCAACTATGCTATGCCTCACTGCTGGTTTGCTGCGATGATGGCTCAAATGCCGGAGGATGTTTCCATCCCGCTGCTGGACAACTCCGAAGAATTTATCTCTGCTTTGAGTGAATTTAAGACCTGTAACGATGACGCCCGTCTGCGTGAGCTGTTTGAGCTGCTTATCAACACGGATCTTGACCAAGTGCTGGATGTTCCTCTGACACACCAGATGGATATGATCGTCTACAATACTGATAAGATCGCGGACTACAACTTTGCTTCCGATTATGCTTTCCTGGATGTGACGCAGATCACACCGGCAGAATAAAGAAATGCAGAAAGGCGGAGCGGTCGGGGGAATCCGGCTGCTCCGTTCTGCTTTATGGAGGGTGAGAGGATGAAACAAACAATATCGCCAGTCAAACGGTTATGGGAATTGGCCGGAACACATCGGAGGGCGTATGCGTTCTCCATCTTCCTGGCCGTTCTCAGTGTGGCTTGTGGGATGGTTCCTTATTTTGCAATCGCATACATAATGCTTTGTTTGATGAATGGGATGACAGCCCTAAATACTTATGCGCTTTGGTGTGGAGTAAGTTTACTTGGCTTCACGCTGAAGCTGTTGTTTTCTACATTATCCACGACAGTATCCCATACTGCGACCTTTCAAACACTGAAAGAAGTGCGCATCAAAATCACAGATAAATTATCGCGTGTACCAATGGGATACATTATGGATCAGCCATCCGGCCGATTTAAGGATATTATTGTAGATCGAGTGGAAAGTATGGAGCCGATACTTGCACATTTGGTTCCAGAGATGACCTCTAATCTATTTGTGCCACTGTGTATTATCATCTATTTGTTTGCTCTGGATTGGAGAATGGCATTGGCATCGCTGGTGACTTTACCCATAGGTTTCCTGTGCTACATGGGGATGTCCCGTGGTTATAGTGAGAGGTTTTCTGGCTTGATGAAGCGCGTTCAGAAAATGAACGCCACAATTATTGAGTATGTAGGTGGTATCGAAGTCATAAAAGCATTTAACCAGTCCGCAAATTCTTATCAGAAATATTCAGATGCAGTAAATGATGACGCTGTTTTTGCGGTTGATTGGATGAAAGACACCCAGTTATTCATGTCCATGAGCAATACAATTTGGCCGAGTGTATGGCTGGCGGTTCTGCCCATTGGTGCGGTGCTTTATCAACATGGTACTTTATCCGCTCCTGTATTCCTGACAATCATGATTTTGTCACTGGGTATTGTGGGACCAATTCTGGGGGCAATTAAATTCACCGACAGTATTTCGCAACTCGGTACGATTGTCGGTGAGGTGGGCAGCTTACTGGATGCGCCTGAAATGGTGCGCCCTAATCATGATGCGGAAATCCACAATTTATCCATACAGTTCCGGGATGTTTCTTTTGCTTATGATCCCAAAGCATCGAAGCCTATTCTCGATCATATTAACCTAACGATTCAGCCTGGTACAATGACTGCGTTGGTGGGGCCGTCTGGTTCCGGTAAATCTACCATTACGAAATTGATTACTGGATTTTGGGAGGCCACCTCTGGCACTATCACGCTTGGAGGCGTAGAACTGAAACAGATACCGCTCTCTCAACTCGCTACCTATGTGTCTTATGTATCTCAGGACAATTATCTCTTTGACGAGAGCATTCGGGAGAATATTCGTATGGGCCGGTTATCTGCCACCGATCAAGAGGTGGAGGAAGTTGCCAGAAAATGTGGTTGCCACGATTTTATCACGAGTTTGGAGCATGGATATGATACGGTTGTAGGTGGAGCTGGCGGACACTTATCTGGTGGTGAGCGGCAACGAATAGCCATCGCCAGAGCCATGCTGAAGGATGCCCCGATTGTCATTTTTGATGAGGCGACCGCCTACCTTGACCCAGAGAATGAAAGTCTGGTACAAGAAGCTATTTCTAAATTAGTTCAGGGTAAGACGCTGATTATGGTGGCCCACCGCCTTTATACTGTGACAGGGGCAGATCAGCTTGTAGTAGTCAACGAAGGTCGTATTGAGGCTGTCGGAACCCATGAGGGACTTCTGAAAACCTGTCCACTCTATCAAGGAATGTGGAAGGCCCATATTGGGAGCCGCGATAAGGGAGGTGAAACAGCATGATTACTGCGTTGAAAAAAATTTATGCTTTTTCCGGTCGTTGGAAAAGTGTATTGAAAAAATCAGTGGTATTCAGTCTGCTACACTCTATTTTTGATATGTTCCAGATTGGCGCACTGTTTTTCATTTTGAATGGATTGGTGGATGGCATCCAAAGAAAAGATATTTTAGGAGCTTTCTTACTTCTCCTAATCGGAGTGATTGGAAAAGTTATTTGCAGCTATATTTCCGATTTCTCACAAACCAAAGTAGGTTATTTTATGTGCGCGGATAAGCGTATCCATGTGGGAGATCGAATGAAGTATATGCCAATGGGCTACTTCAACAGTCACAGTCTTGGTAATCTGACTTCCACCGTTACCACAACAATCAGTGATGTGGAGAACAACGCGCCCTCCGTATTGATTACTGTGATCCATGGTTTTATTCATGTGACTGTTATCACTATCGTTATGTTCTTTTTTGATTGGCGGATTGGCCTACTGGCCTGTCTGGGGATTTTATTGTTCCTGCTTTGCAATTCGCTTCTTCAGAAAAAATCTCAAGAAGTTTCCCCGAAGCGTCAGGCTGCACAGGAAGATTTGGTGGGTGCTACGCTGGAATATATTCAAGGGATGAGCGTTGTCAAATCCTTTAATCTCGGCGGTGGGTCCAATCAGAAGATGAAGCAGGCCATCGAAGAAAGTCGCGTAAGGAATACAAAGCTGGAAACTGTCTTTGGACCTTATGGGATGCTTCAACTGTTCATTCTGCGACTGGCAAGTGTAGCAATCATGTTTTGCTCTATCCTGTTTTACTTACAAGGTAGCATGACCCTGGTGTATTGCCTGATGATGTGCGTGGCCTCGTTTTTGATTTTCGGTGAACTGGAGGCTGCCGGGGGGAAATCCTTTGCCCTTCGGCTGATTGAAAGTTCTATCGACAAGGTTAATGCGATTGACGATACACCTGTGATGGATCTGTCTGGAAAGGAAATTACCCCTGAAGATACAACGATTGAATTGCAAGATGTGGGGTTTTCTTATGGGGAGCATCAAATTTTAACCCATGTCAATCTTACAATTCCGGCGAACTCAACTACGGCGGTCGTAGGACCATCCGGTTCAGGCAAGACTACGCTATGCAGTTTGATAGCTCGCTTTTGGGATGTGGATGAGGGGAGTATTAAACTGGGCGGCACGGATATTCGTGAGTACAAATTAGATAGCCTTCTCGCCAATATTAGCATGGTATTTCAAAATGTATTTCTCTTTGCAGACAGTATTGAGAACAACATTAAATTTGGCAAGCCAAATGCCACCCATGAGGAAGTTGTTCAGGCGGCCAAGAGTGCTTGTTGCCATGATTTTATTATGGCCCTTCCCAATGGCTATGACACGGTGATTGGTGAGAGCGGCGCAACTTTATCCGGCGGCGAAAAGCAACGAATTTCGATTGCTCGCGCTATTCTAAAAGATACGCCTATCATTATTCTGGACGAAGCTACAAGCAGTGTAGATCCGGAAAACGAAGCAGAGCTTCAGGAGGCTATCGAAAAGCTGACTCAAAATAAGACGGTCATTATTATTGCTCATCGACTGAAAACAGTACGCAACGCCCAACAGATCATAGTCATCGCCAATGGTGGAATTGCCCAGCGTGGTACACATCAGGAGTTGATGGACCAGCCTGGTATTTATGCGGACTTTGTAAATGTCCGTGAGAAGGCCATTAACTGGAAATTGACTGGTAATAAAGTGTAACTGTTTATGTTTTCTTTGTTAGTAAAATTAGCCTGGGAGGACTATATGGAAAAAAAGAAGCGTACTACGGCGGCTGGTGAAGATTATCTGGAAGCTGTACTGGTCCTCCAGAGGGAAAAAGGTATGGTGCGTTCCGTAGATGTATCCCAGCATTTAGGCGTATCGAAGCCCAGCGTTTGTCATGCCGTAGCAACATTGAAAGACGGTGGATTTCTCACCATGGACGAAGATTTCTTCTTGCACCTAACAGATGTAGGACGAGAGGTAGCAGAGCAAACCTATGAGAAACACTGTTTCTTTACTCGTTTGCTGATAGATGCTGGTGTCGATCCAGAGGAAGCGGAACGAGATGCTTGTAGAATGGAGCACACAATTAGCGAGAATAGTTTTCAGCAGCTTAAAGCTGCTGCCGTAGAATTTGAGAAATCCATAGAACAATCAAAAACACCGTGAGCGATGGAGGTGATGGCAATATGGAGGAAATCATAGTAATCCGGGCGATTGATCCAGATGAGAATGTGTTTCAGACAATCATGGATGCCCTGCATGGTAAATCTGTCCAAGTAGTCGAGGCAACATCTTCCATGTTGTCATTTGGAGATGTCAAAATTTATCCAGCTTATCGGCGGGTACTGAAAGCAGGAGAAGAAATTCATCTAAATCACGGGGAGTATTCCATGCTTTATTGTCTGGCAAAAAGTCCGGGACGAGTATTTACGAGAGATCAGCTCTATGCGGCGGCCTGGGACACGGAGCAGCATTTCGGCTCTAATACAGTGGAAAATACAATCTGCCGTCTGCGGAGCAAGCTGGAACCAGACCCCCGGCATCCACAGTACATTAAAACAGTAATCGGGACTGGATATAAGTTGGTTGTACCAGAGAAGTAGACGATTCAGGGTAGTCATTGTTTGGCTACCCTCGTCTTTTATATGATGGCTCATAAGGGTGTTTTATGGAACTATTTGTCGAGCGATTTTTGCCATTCGACGGACTTTTTCAGCCTGCTATTAAGTTATCCATAACTCGACCCGGTAAACTTCATTTCGTGGCAGTTTCTACCAATATCCCTCAAAAACACAAAGTGAGGTGAGGCACATGGTTAAAGAACCAAAAAGAGAAAATACACCAGAATCAATCAAAGCGGTCTTTGTCCGGTAACAGGATAGGGGCCGCTTTTCTTTTCTCTATCGACATAATCCGGGAAATATCCCTATGATTTCTCCCGGTTCGACACTACAACAACATATATCAGCAAGGGCGGCAGCTTTGGGCTGCCACGCTTAAAAGAAAGGGGATGACGCCAGCCGCCTGTGTGCCGTCCGCATAAGCGGGCAAGGAGTAGCGTGCTATGGATGAGAAAATCCACAGCATTGAGAAGCTGCTTTTTGTCCTTCTCAAACGACACACGGCTTTTAATGGACAATTTTCAATCGGCGTTCACCGGCGCTTTTGCGGGAGAGAGTTTGCCCCATCCGGGGACAAGCCTCCGCCTGCGGATGCTCCATACGCCATTGGGCTTCTCAATGCACCTGTCCTTCGAGCGGTTGATTTTGTACCAGATTACAAAATCAACCGCTTGTTTTATAGGCGGCCTGGTTACTGGAGCAGGGCGCCTCCACCTCCGGTCTGTTTTCGCAAAAAACAGATCGGAGGTACAAAAATTGCGGGATTATCGCAAAAGTGATTATGCGATAAACAAATACAGCCCCAATATTGTTTATCGCTTCCATGATGAAATTATTGAGGTTTCTCTGGAAGATTACCTGAAGGAGAACCCGGATAAAACAGAACAGGACTTTGCGGAGCTGAAAACCCTGTCCGATGAGATTTACTATGAGCAGGATCGGGCTGAAAGCGCCCAGACCCGTAAGGATGTGTCCATTCACGGGTTAGAGGAAATGGACTGCTGTTCTACCCGCCCATTGGAGGACGAATTGGAAGAATTGGCGGTAGAAATCCAAAACCGCCGCCATGCCCGGACTGCACTGGAGCGGCTGTTTGCAGCGGGCGTACTTACAGAAGTCCAGAAAAGGCGTTTTCGGCTTCATGTGTTCCGTGGCCTGTCCACCCGGCAGATCGGCAGGCTGGAGGGGACAAGCCATCAGGCGGTTGCCAAATCTCTGAACCTTGCCATCGGAAAATTAAAAAAATTTTTTGCGGAGCAGGGTTGACACCCCCACGGTTTCAGGACGATGGGTGAAAGGTGTTCTTTCTGAGCTACCCCTTTCGCCTGTTCCTTGACAACCGCATACCCATTCATCGGTAACTTCCCCTTTGCCAGTGCGATGAGCAAAAGCCGATTCAGAAGCCGCGCCATGAGGTACGGCACGGATGAGCAGATCCCACCTACTTACTTTCATTGGTCTTGCTGTCATCCCTGCCTGTATGAGCGAGAAACGGCGGTCTGTAAAAACCGGGCAGCTCCCGGCGCGGCCATGACCGGCAAAGGGTACAATGGTACTCCTGCCCAGCCACAGCCCTGCCTGACCGCAGGATCACGCAATGGGGGCAGCTCGGAGAGATCCTCGGAGGGGTGAGATTCCCGTGGGCCGGTTCGCTGCTGGCCGCTGATGACTTCCCATGTGCGGGGTGTCGAGGACAAATAGCACAGTGAAAGAAAACAGATTGGAAAAATTTCGCCGGATGCGGGGCGGGCCTTTCGGGGCCTGCCCTGTTTCCGGCTTACTTATATTCAGGAGGTCATTCTTATGCGGCGAAAGGCAATCCGGCGCGGCGCTCTGTTCTATGCCGATCTGGACCCGGTAGTTGGTTCGGAACAGGGCGGAACGCGCCCCATACTCATTCTTCAAAATGATGTGGGAAACTATTTCAGCCCCACGGTGGTCGCGGCAGCTATCACCAGCCGAAGGGATAAGACCCATCTTCCTACCCATGTTTTGCTGGATCATGTGCCTGGCCTTGCCCCTACATCCCTGCTGCTGTTGGAGCAGATACGGACGGTGGACCGCAGGCGGCTTCGGGGCTATATCGGGCAGATCAACAAGAAAAAGATGAAGGAGATCGACGCAGCTCTGGCAATCAGCGTGGGACTGCGTTCTCTGGCATAGGACAGGCGCCCTTCTGAATAGATTTGTAGAGGCAGAAAGGAGGAGCCTGTTTGAAATCACTCACGCTTGCAGAACTTGATACGCTCTCCGCCGTTGACATTAAGACGGTTGATCCAGAGCAGCTTGTCGATATTCGGGACATATCCATCCACACAGAACTTCCAAAGGAGGAACGGATGCTGGACTTCATCCGCCAGATTCGCAATCCCTACTGCTTCCGCCACGGAAAGATCGTCGTGAAAATCGGCTTCTCCGAGGCGGCCAAGGGAACCACAATGGAGGAACAATTTGAAAGCTATCTCCGTACCCTGTAAATCCCCGACACGAATGGAACCGAAAAAAACACCTGGACACTGGCCGTGCCCTGCTGTATAATAGGAATCGGACAAAACTCGCACTCCAATCGTTGTTGGGACTGACGAACAAAACGATTGGAGGCATTGTTATGAAAAATTTGACCGCGCAGGCTGTTTATAACGCCGACATCTATCTCCGTCTGTCTGATGACGATGGAGATAAGCCGGAAAGCAACAGCATCAAGAATCAGCGGGAATTTATCACGGAATTTTTGAAATCAATGCCAGAAATCCGCATCCATGCCGAGAGGAAGGATGACGGGTTTAGTGGCGTTGATTTTTTTCGTCCTGGGATTCAGGAAGTCTTACAGGATGTGCGTTCCGGCGCTGTAAACTGTGTTGTGGTAAAAGACCTGTCCCGTTTGGGGCGTAACTATATCGAAACCGGAAAGGTCTTACAGGAGTTTGCAGACCACGGGGTACGGTTCATCGCCATCAACGACGGCTACGATACCGCCAACGCGCAGGGGCAGGCCAGTACGATTCTGCTCCCTATTAAAAACCTGATGAACGATTCTTACAGCCGGGATATTTCGGTAAAAATCCGCAGCCATTTAGAGGTTAAGAAGCGAAAGGGACAGTTTGTGGGGGCGTTTGCCGCCTACGGCTATCTGAAATCGCCGGACGACAAGAATCAGCTTGTTGTAGACGATTACGCCGCCGAGGTGGTGCGGGATATTTTTCGCTGGAAGCTGGAAGGGATGAGCCAGCAAGGGATCGCTGACCGGCTGAACGCCGATGGGGTCCTCTCTCCTTCAGAATACAAGCGTTCCCTGGGGATGAAGTATATCTCCGGCTTCAAGAGCAATCCGCAGGCCAAGTGGTCGGCGGTAGCGGTTGGGCGCATCCTGAAGAATCCCCTCTATATCGGTGTGATGGTTCAGGGAAAGACCGGGCGGCCAAACTATAAAATCAAGAAGCTGATGGAGAAGCCAGAGGACGAGTGGATCAGCGTTTCCGGCGCCCATGAGCCGATTGTCAGCGAGGTGGATTTTCGGACGGTCAGCGGCCTGCTGTGCCGGGATACCAGAATCGCCGTGCAGAAAAAGACGGTATATCCCCTTTCGGGCCTTTTGTTCTGCGCTGATTGCAAGCAGAACATGATCCGCAAGACTGTTCCGGCAGGCGGGAAAAAATATTTTTACTACTCCTGTTCTACCAACCGGGCGGACAAAACCGCCTGCACCACCCACAATATCAGTGAGGCCCTGCTGATGGATGCGGTTCGTGACTGCATCCATACCCACATGGAAACGGTGCTGAACATTGAGAAAACCCTGCAATTTATCGCCGCCCTCCCCGCAGAGGACACGGAGGCCAGAAAGATTGACCGGCAGCTTGAAAAGCTGAAATCCGATTATGAACAGGCCATGCGGTTCAAAATGTCTGCCTATGAGAAATTCGTGGATCATCTTCTGAATGAAGATGAGTTCAAGCAGTATCAGCGGATTTACACGGAAAAATGTGAGGCGATTGCGGCGGCCATCAGCAAACGGCAGGAGGAATTGGATGCCATTGTGCGGGCGGGTTCCCCACAGGGGGAATGGATTGCTCATTTCAAGTCCTTCCGCCATGTGGATGTGATGGCGCGCAAAATCCTGGTGAAGATCATCGACCGTATCTATGTCTATGAAGGGAACCGAATTGAGATCATTTTCAAGTACCAGAATGAGTACAGGGCGGCGGCAGCCTACATCGAACAGTATATGGAGCGTCAGGCAACGAGGGCGCCCCTCATGGTAAAGGAGGCGGTGTAAATGGCGCGTGTGAGCAGAAGAAAACAGATTGCGGCCGCACAGGGCATTCCGGCTGATGAACTGCCCAAGGCCGCCGCTCTGCGGATTTTCCGCACAGCCCTTTATGTGCGCCTCTCCATCATGGACACCCGTGACCGCAAGGACAGCGAGAGCCTGCAAACGCAGATCGACTATCTGTGCGGATATATCGCCAAGCACCCTGATTTGGAGCTGTACGACTGCTATCGTGACAACGGGGAAACCGGGACGAACTTTGATCGTCCTGGGTTTCAGCGGATGATGGAGGATGTGAAAGCAGGCCGGGTGGACTGCATCATCGTGAAAGACCTGTCCCGGTTTGGGCGCGACTTCCTGGAAACCGGAAACTTTCTGGAAAAAGTGCTGCCCTTTATGGGAGTGCGGTTTATCTCCGTCAACGACAACTACGACAGCATCCGGGCGGACAGCGGAGAGGCCATGACGATTGCGCTGAAAAACCTGATGAACGACATTTATGCCAAGGATATTTCTCAAAAAGTGTATTCCGCACTGGACACCAAAAAGCGCAGCGGTGAGTTTATTGGTAATTTCGCCGCTTATGGTTATGTCAAATCCCCGGAGGACCGGCATAAGCTGGCTGTTGATCCAGAGGCGGCAAAGGTGGTGCAGCGTATTTTCCTGATGAAAAAAGATGGAATGAGCAACGCTGCTATTGCAAGGGCACTGACTGCCGAACAGGTTCCCAACCCAAACTATCACCGTTATTTGCAGGGTGTCATATTTACCAAAAGGTTTTCTGAAAACGGTCCGTGGCAGACGCAGACTGTGAAGCATATTTTGGAGAATCCGGTGTACCTGGGTCACATGGTTCAGGGCAAGAAAATCACGAAGCTGCACGCTGGGCAGAAGCAGAAAGTCATGCCCCCGTCAGAATGGATCATTGTCCCCAACACCCATGAGGCGATTATTGAGCAAGAACTGTTTAACGAAGTACAATCTATTTTGAAAGCCAAGCATGAGGAATATCACAGCCGTCTGGGGAAATATGCCCACTTTGACAGTGAAAATATTTTTGAAGGGCTTGTGGTGTGCGCGTGCTGCCAGCACAATATGATACGCTATAAGAGCGTTTACAACAAAGGCAGAACGGTGGCGTACCACTTTATCTGCCCCCGCCATGCCATGCTTCTGGATGCCGGATGCCCTAATGCGGGCGGCCTGCGGGAAAACGATTTGAAAGCGGCCGTTTATGAGGTCCTTCGGTTCCAGATGGCGATGCTCACAGATGCGGAGTCGGTTATCCAAAAGGTCAGCCGGTCCTCGGCGGCCAGAAGCCGCAGGACGGCTCTTGATAATGAGATCGTATCGGTACAGGGGCGGTTGAAGAAGCTGGACACACTCCGCCAGACGCTCTTTGAAAGCTATGTAGATGG
>ULQN01027935.1_pt1 | contig 17390 bp, 10 predicted proteins | sample 1954491 | NCBI WGS metagenome assembly ULQN01 (sample SAMEA4835656, study PRJEB28245) | human gut metagenome | biome: gut microbiome; material: fecal sample | place: Denmark | collected 2008
GCGCTGCACCTTCACATGGAACCACAAGCGCTTCAAGGACCCGGCAGACTGGTTCGCCCAGATGGAAAAGCGCGGCATCGTTGTCTCGCCCAACATCAAGCCCGGTATGCTGCTCGTCCATCCGCTGCTGAACGAGATGAAGGAGAAGGGCATGTTCCTGCCCGCCTCCGACGACAATGCAGGTCTTGACGGTCTGGCTGTCGGTACCTGGTGGGGCGGCCCCGGCCTGTTTGTGGACTACACGAAGGAATCCACCCGTCTGCACTGGAAGCAGTACATTAAAGATGCGCTGCTGAAATACGGCTGCCGTTCCATCTGGAACGACAACTGCGAGTATGACTCCCTCGTTGACAAGGACGCAAAGGTTTACTTTGAGGGCAAGGGCAGCACGATTGGCACGATGAAGCCGGTCATGAGCAACCTGATGTGCCAGCTGTCCAACGAGGCCATCGAGGAGTATGACCCCGACTGCCGCCCGTTCTCGGTCTGCCGTTCCGGTCATGCGGGCATCCAGCGCTATGCGCAGGTATGGGCCGGTGACAACCTGACCCACTGGGATACCCTGAAATACAACATCGCCACGATTCTGGGCATGGCGCTCTGCGGCGTGTCCAACCACGGCTGCGACATCGGCGGCTTCTTCGGCCCCGCGCCGGAGGGCGAGCTGTTCGTGCGCTGGGTGCAGAACGGCATCTTCCAGCCGCGATTCTCCATTCACTCCACGAACACCGACAACACCGTCACCGAGCCGTGGATGTACAGCGACAAAAAGCAGTACATCAAGGACGCTATTGACTTCCGCTATAAGCTCAGCCCGACGCTGTATTCCCTGATGGAGCGCGCGCATGAGAACGGCCTGCCCATCTGGCAGCCGACGTTCAGCGTTTTCCAGAACGACCCGGCCACCTACGATGAGGGCGTGGACTTCATGTTCGGTGATTCTCTGCTGGTTGCGAACGTCGTTGAAAAGGGCCAGACCGTCCGCCCGGTCTATCTGCCCGTGACCGAGAACGAAAACGAGCGGTTCTACGACTTCTACACCCGCGAGGAATACGCCCCCGGCCAGACGATTGAGGTGCCGGTTGATATTGCCAGCATCCCGCTGTTTGTGCGCAGCGGTGCCATTCTCCCGATGAGCGGCAACAAGCTGCACAATCTGATGACCGAAAAGACCACCGCGCTGGACATCCTGATGGCCCCCGATGTGGATTCCGAGTTCACGCTGTACGAGGATGACGGCCACACGAACGATTACCGCAAGGGCGCGTATCTCAAGACGAAGATCGCCGTCAAGGCAGGCGTCAAGACCGTCGTGACCTTCACGAATGAGGGCAGCTACGAGACCGCCGTCGAGAGCATGTACCTCGATATGATCCACCGCGAGAAGTCCCCGTTCTATGTGCAGGTGGACGGCAAAGAGCTGCCGCACTTCCTGCACCGCCGCAAGTTTGAGGAGGCCGAGAGCGGCTGGTACTACAGCCAGCGCCTCAAGAGCGTCCAGATCAAGTACCCCAACCCCAAGAAAGATCACGAGGTACTTGTCTCGTTCGAACAGTTTGATTTGATCGGGATGTAACCCAGCTTCTTGCCTCCCCTGGCAGGGGAGGTGCCCCGTAGGGGCGGAGGGGTTGAACCTTGCCGCAGCCCGAAATATTTCGGGTAATGGCACGGTTCTCTCCCCCAGCCGCTGCGGCGGCAGCCCCCTCTCAGAGAGGGCCAAGGGGAAAACGGCATACATACAAGAAGGAGAAATACCATGTTCAAAAAATTCGCAGCATTGGCTGCTGCGGCTGCGCTCAGTCTGGGTGTTATGACCGGCTGCGGCGCGTCCGGCACCACCGCCGACTCCACCGGCTACAGCGCCGAGAACCCGCTGGTGTTGACTCTGGCCCACGGCCTGTCCGAGACCCACACTGTCCACATCGCCATGACCCAGTTCGCGGACGAGGTCGCGGAAAAGACCGATGGCCGCATCCAGGTCAAGATCTTCCCCAACGGCCAGCTCGGCAGCGAAAACGAGAACCTTGAGCAGCTGCAGGCCGGCGTTATCGCCATGACCAAGGTCTCTGCACCCGGTCTGGCTACCTACAACGATGCCTTCAACACCTTCGGCCTGCCCTATATCTTCAACGATACCGATGACTTCTACCATGTCATGGACTCGCAGGAGATGCAGGACTTCTTCCTCTCCACCGGTGACGACGGCTTTGTCACGCTGACCTATTACACCTCCGGCGCACGCTCCTTCTACACGAAGGATCGCGCCATCCGCACGCCCGCTGACCTGAAGGGCCTGAAGATCCGCGTGCAGGATATGAAGAGCCAGACCGACATGATGAGCTATCTGGGCGGCATTCCCGTCGCCATGTCCTACGGCGACGTTTACACCTCGCTGCAGACTGGCATCATTGACGGCACCGAGAACAACGAGACCGCCCTGACCACCGGCAAGCACGGCGAGGTCTGCAAGGTCTACTCGGTGGACCAGCACGCCATGATCCCCGACGTCCTCATCATGAGTGAGAAGGTCTGGGAGACCATCAGCCCCGAGGATCAGGAAATCATTCTGGAGGCCGCCCACGATTCCACCGATGCCCACAAGGTCATGTGGGACACCGCTGTGGAGGAGGCCGTCAAGGAAGCACAGGAGACGATGGGCGTTGAGTTCGTCTATGACGTCGACAAGGAAGCCTTCCGCGAGGCAACCCAGCCCATGATCGAAGCCTACGAGGAGCAGTATCCCGGCGTCAAGACGCTGCTGGATACCATCGACGCCGCAAGAGGGGAGGAGTAAGCCATGAAAAACACCTTTGCTGCCATCAAATTCTGGATGGACAAAATTTTGAGCATTGCCTGCGCCGTACTGCTTACCTTTATGACGGTGCTGGTTCTGATTCAGGTTTTCTCCCGCTATATCCTCAACAGCCCCGTGGCTTTCACCGAGGAGCTTGTCCGCTACAGCCTGATCTGGACCGGCTTCATCGGCGCGGCCTACGCCTTCTCCACCCGGGAGCACATGTCCCTGACCCTCATCCGCGACAAATTCACCGGCAAGGCGCACACCGCCCTGCTGGTGGTCATCGATGGTCTGATTCTGCTGATGGCCATCTTCGTATTCACTATCGGCGGCTTTAAGCTGGCTGTCTCTGCCAGCCGCGAGTTCTCGGCCCTGCTGGGTATTCCCCGCAGCCTGGTTTACTCCATCGCCCCGATTTCCGGCGTGTTCATCGTCCTGGCGCAGATCATCAACATCTATGAGGACGTCACCGGCGAAAAAGTTGAATCCAAGGAGGGTGCAGACAAATGAGTATCACCATGACCACCGTTATCCTGTTCGCCGTGTTCGGCGTGCTGCTGTTCCTCGGCGTGCCTATCTCCATCAGCATTGTGGCGTCGTCTATCGTGACCGCCATGTCCACCCTGTCCTGGGACCAGATCACCTTTATCACGATGCAGAAGATGAACTCCGGCGTGGAGAGCTTCTCTCTGCTTGCTGTGCCTCTGTTCATTCTGGCCGGCAACATCATGAACAACGGCGGTATTGCCAAGCGCCTGGTCAACTTTGCCCAGCTGTTCGTCGGCAAGATCCCCGGCTCCATGGCGCAGGCCAACATCCTGGGCAACATGCTGTTCGGCGCGCTGTCCGGCTCCTCCGTTGCTGCCGCATCCGCCATGGGCGGCTGCATCAGCCCCATTGAGGAAGAAAACGGCTACGACCCCGCCTACTCCGCTGCCGCCAACATTGCCTCCGCCCCCACCGGCCTGCTGATTCCCCCGACGTCTGCCTTCATTGTCTACTCCACCGTCGCGGGCGGTGTCTCCATCTCCACGCTGTTCATGGCCGGTTACATTCCCGGCATCCTGATGGGCCTGTGCTGCATGGTCGTTGCGTTCATCGGCGCAAAAAAGGCTGGCATGAAAGCCACCGGCATTGACCACAGCCAGAGCATTGCCAAGACCGTCTGGGACGCCGTGCCGTCTCTGCTGCTGATCGTCATTGTCATCGGCGGCATCGTCTCTGGTATCTTCACCGCCACTGAGGGCGCAGGTGTCGCGGTTCTCTACTGCCTGATTCTTTCCATCATCTATAAGAGCATCGACTTCAAAGGCTTCCTTGGCATCCTGCTCAACTCCGCCAAAACGTCCGGCATCATCCTGTTCCTGATTTCTGCCTCCTCTGCCATGTCCTTCGTTATGGCCTACTCCGGCATCCCGGCAGCCATCTCCAACGGCCTGATGAGCCTGACTGACAACAAGTACATCATCTTCCTGCTCATGAACATCATCCTGCTGGTCATCGGCATGTTCATGGACATCACCCCGGCCATCCTGATTTTCACCCCGATCTTCCTGCCCATCGCCACCAGCTTTGGCATGACGGAGATCCAGTTCGGCGTTATGCTGATCTTCAATATGTGCCTGGGCAACATCACCCCGCCGGTCGGCTCGGTTCTGTTCGTCGGCTGCGGTATCGGCCATGTCTCCATCGAACAGGTCACGTCCAAGCTGATCCCCTACTTTGTGGCACTGGTTGCCGCCCTGCTGGCCGTCACCTACATCCCGGCTCTGTCTCTGGGCCTGCCCAGCCTGATGGGCCTGATTTAACTATTGGCTGATTAAAATAGTACAGCCCCCGCCAAGCTCTATGAGTTTCTGGCGGGGGCTGTGCTGTTATTTTGCCGATGTATCTGCTGCTTTTTTATTCCTTTGCCACCGTAGTGGTCAAACGGTGGTCAAGAATCTTCCATGCGCAGCACGCAGCATTCCGAAAATATCTTGGAAAAATTGGACGATTCGCTCGTAAAAGGTTGACGCGGCTGCGTTCGGGGGTATATCATATTTGTATAGATCTTTGCGCGGGGGGAGGAACGCACGATGATCCGAATCGGCATTGTGGACGATGAAAAACAAGAAAGAGACCAACTGAAACAGGCACTGGCGCGGTTTGGCGCGGAGAACGGCACAGAACTGAACGTACAGGAGTTCGACTGTGCGGCGGTCTATCTGGCGGCGCAAGACCGTGATTTTGACATTTTATATCTGGACATTGATATGCCGCAGATGTCCGGCATGGAACTGGCCGAAAAAATCCGGGAGACAGATCAAGACGTCATCCTCATTTTCTGCACGAATTTGCAGCAATTCGCGCTGAACGGGTACAGTGTCGGCGCGCTGGGCTTTATTGTAAAGCCGATACAGTGGTACTCCTTCCATATGTATCTGACGCGGGCGCTGAAGGTGCTGCAAAAGCGCGCCGGTCAAAAGACTGCGCCGCCGCACATTGTCGTCAAGGACGGCACCGTGACGCGGTTGCTGGATGCAGCGGAAATCGCCTATGTGGAGGTGCGCCAGCACGACCTGCTGTACAACCTGTGCGGCGGGGACGGTAAGACCGAGATCATCAAAAACCGCGGTTCGATGCAGGAAATCGCGGCGCAGCTGACGCCCTACGGCTTTGTGCGATGCAGCGCCAGTTACCTTGTGAACCTGCGCTGCATCACGGCGGTAAGCCGTATGAATGTCTATATCGGCGGGGCGGCACTGCCCATCGGGCGCACCTACAAGGACGCCTTCACCGAAGCATTCTCTCGATATATGGCAAAAAAGGAGTGGGAAGACCCGTGCCGGTCATAAATTGGATACTGATCCAGCAAGTCCAGCTGGGTATGATTCTATGCGCCTGCCTGTTTGTCCCGTGGGGGCAGCGCCGCAGCTGCTTCGTTCCGCGGCTGGCGGCGGGTGTATGGGGCTTTCTCGCACTGACGGACACCCTGACATTTCTGCCGCAGTGGGCAAAACTGCTGCTATATACGGCGCTGCTGTTTGGTCTGATATGGTTCAGCTTTGACTGCAGCCCGCTGCACGCCCTGTTTTATACAACCTGTGCCTACGCGGTGCAGCACATTGCCAGCAAGCTGGCCTATATGCCCATTATTTGGCTGCTTCAGCATGGGCGCACGGACAGGCTCGTCCAGTTTGTCATTCTGCTTTTCAGCAACCTTGTGGTCTGTCTGGTCATCTACTTATTGCTCACCCGGCGCATCCGGCGCGGGCGCCTGCTGTTTGACAATGTCAAGACCGTGCTGTACTCCGGCTTTTTCCTGATTGCCGCGGTCTACCTGAGTGTTGTGCTGGAGGATGTCCTGGACAGCAGCGCAGAGTCCTACCTGACCGCCTATCTGGCGCTGAATGCGTTCTGCATCCTGTTTGCCATCACGATTCTGGCGCTGGAATTTTCAAATTGCAGTATCAAGAGTCTGGAACACGAGAATGAAACGCTGGCGCAGCTGCTGGAATGTGACAAGCAGCAGTATGAGCAGGCAAAAAAAGACATGGAAAAAATCAACATCCGCTACCATGACCTGAAACAGCAGTATTCCCGCGCCACAGATGAGGAACGCGCCCGGCTGGAAGAAGAGATGGACAACCTGAACCTGCGCTATCTCACCGGGAATAAGGCGCTGGACATCACACTGACCCAAAAGTCGGCACTCTGCGGGCAGGCAGGTATTCAGCTGGTCTGTTCGGCAGACGGCAGTTGTCTGGAGAATATGAAGCACTACCACATTTACTCCCTGCTGGGCAATGCGCTGGACAATGCCATTGAGTGCCTGACGCAGGTAAGCGATGCGTCTAAGCGGGTCATCACACTGGACATCAGCCGCTGCCGTGACATGGCGGTCATCCGCGTGCAGAACTACACCCCCGCACCGCCGACGCTGAGGGACGGCGCTATCGTCACAACCAAACAGGATACCGAGGAGCATGGCTACGGCATAAAAAGCATCAAAGGCATTGCCGAGCTGTACGGCGGCACGGCAGACTGCTTTGTGGAGGACTCGATTTTTTACCTGGTGGTCACCTTCCCCTGCGGGAAAAGCCAAAAAGAAACTGCATAACCCAAAAGCGACTGCCTTTCGGCAGTCGCTTTGCTTTTGTGTCATTTGTGCCGTGTTTTTTGACGTTTGCGCCAACTCCATTGACCCGGTCAACGCTTCCCTTTATGATGGTTTTGTGAAAAAGATATGAAAGGTTTCTGCAAAAGGGAAGTGCGCAGTCCTTGGCAGCAAGCGCATCGTATCATTCATCTGTGACAGTTTAGGAAGGAGAAAAACCTATGGCACAAAAGGAAACCTCAAGCAAGTCCCGCCGTTGGCTGGGCTTGTCCGGCGCGGCTGTGCTGGTGGCCAACCTTGTCCTGACCGGAACGACTATTGCGTTCCAGCAGGAAGGCGAAGTCAACCATGCACTCGGCATCGAAGGCGGTGACGCATCTTACGGCGGCACGGAGTTCTCCGCTGACGGCACCCTGTCTGACGCAAGCTACGAAAAGTACATCGAAGCCGCTTATCAGTTCTGTGAGCAGGAAGAAGAAGAGGGCAGCGTGCTGCTCTACAACCGCAACAATGCCCTGCCGCTTTCCGAGTCTGAGCGCAACGTCACGGTCTTTGGCCGCGGCAGCATCGACCCGGTGTTCCGCAGCACGGCAGGCGGTTCCTCCACAAACCCGGATTACCAGAAAACCCCCGTTGACGCCCTGCAGGATGCCGGCTTCAACGTGAACCAAACCGTGCTGGACGCCTACGCTTCCGCCGACGCGCCGAAAGAAAGAAGCGTTTCCAGCGTGGGAGAATATGACCCGGCGCTGTTCACCGGCAGCGTCACCGACTCGTTTGCGTCCTATGGCGATGTCGCGTTTGTTACGCTGTCCCGCTTTGCCACCGAGGGCAACGACCTTGCGATGGTCAACGACAAGGGCAAGCGTATGCTGGAGCTGGACGACAACGAGAAGGCGATCTTCCAGAAAATCAAGGACTCCGGCAAATTCAAGAAAACCGTCGTCCTGCTGAACTCCGTCTTTGCGATGGAGATGGACTGGCTGGACGAGTACAATGTTGACGCTGTGCTGTGGGTCGGCAACCCCGGCTTCTACGGTATGCCCGGCGCCATCCGCGTTGTGACCGGTGAGGTCAACCCCTCCGGTCACACCACCGCCACCTTTGCCGCCAACTCCCTGTCCGCGCCCAGTGCCGAGAACTTCGGTCTGCACGCCTACAACTACGGCAGCAAAACGCCCCGCGCGGCAGGCGACAGCTTTGTCAGCTATAACGAGGGCATCTACGTCGGCTACCGCTACTACGAGACCCGCTACGAGGACACCATCCTCGGTCAGGGCAACGCCGATTCCACGGTTGGCACCAAAGCCTCGACCGACGGCTGGAACTACGCCGAGGAGGTCTGCTTCCCCTTCGGCTACGGTCTGTCCTACACGAACTATGAGTACAACCTTGACAAGCTGGACTACAACAGCGACACCGACACCTTCACGGCGACCGTCACGGTGAGCAACACCGGCGACAGGGACGGCAAGGCTACGGTGGAGCTGTACGCACAGACCCCCTACACCGACTACGACAAGCAGAACAATGTCGAAAAGTCCTCGATCCAGCTGCTGGGCTATGACAAGATCGACGTGGCCGCAGGTGCATCCGAGACTGTCACGGTCGATGTGCCCGGCTACTTCCTCGCGTCCTATGACGCCAAGGGCGCGAAGGGCTACATCCTCGATGCGGGCGATTACTACTTCGCCGTCGGCAACGGCGCACATGAGGCACTGAACAATGTGCTGGCCGCCAAGTGCGGTGACGCCGTTGCGGGCAAGCTGATCGATCAGGACGGCAATGTCGTCACCGGCAACACCGCCGCCGTGGCCACCTGGACCGCCCCCAACACCGAAGTCGATACCCAAAAGTACCGCAACTCCCGCTACAACAGCGATGTGGAAGTCACGAATACCTTCGACGACGCTGATGTGAATTACTGGGCGAACGACGACGAAAAAATCACCTACCTGTCCCGCAGCGCATGGGATACGACCTACCCCACCACGCTGGAGACCCTGACGGTCAACGATAAGCTGTACAACGGTCTGAATATGCAGACCTACGTCAAGGCAGCCGATGCCAAGAGCGTTTCCGACTTCAACCTCGGCGTGGAGCTGGATGAGAAGATCAACTTCAGCGATATGATCGGCGTCGCCTTCGACGACCCGAAGTGGAACGACTTCCTTTCTCAGCTGACGCTGAGCGATCTGCTCATCAACATGGGCGACTCCAAGGGCATCAAGGCTGTCAAGGCTGTCAACAAGCCCGGCTGCACCATCGTCGACGGTCCCGAGGGCATGAACGGTCAGTTTAAGTACGGCGACCGCCGCAACTGCACCGGCTGGGCTACGCTGCCCATCGTCGGCGCAACTTGGAACCACGATGTACAGACCCGCTTTGGCGAGATGTACGGCGAGGATGCGCTGTATGCGTCTATCCCCATCGCCTACGCGCCCGGCGCGGACACCCTGCGTTCTCCCTACTCCGGTCGTACTTCTGAGTATTTCTCCGAGGACGGCGTTCTCAGCTACTATGCTGCCAAAGCCGTTTCCCACGGTATGCGCAACAAGGGTCTGATCGGCACGGTCAAGCACTTCTTCCTGAACGAGCAGGAAGCCGGTCGTCAGGGCATCTCCACCTTTGCGAACGAGCAGGCCATCCGCGAGATCTATATGCGCGCCTTTGAGGGTTCTCTGGCAGAGGGCGATTCTCTCGGCGTTATGACCGCTTACAACCGTATCGGCGTTATGTACGCCGCCGCCAGCCAGGGCATCCAGCACATCCTGCGCGACGAGTGGAACTACGGCGGCTACATCATCGACGATGCACTGACCGCATCCGAGTATTCCTCCGCCCCCGAAATGCTGATGGCGGGCAACAACATCTTCTGCCTGGATACCGCCCGCCCGACCGAAATCGAGAAGCTGATCACCAGCACCGATGACGGCGACCTGCTGCAGAAGGTCATTGACTCCAACCATTATCTGTACTACATCATGCTGCAGTCCTCTATGGGCGGCTCCGGCGCGGAGGACGTTGTCGTCTCCGACGCAGCCCCGTGGTGGCAGACGACCCTGCGCGCTCTCGATGCTGTGTTCTGCGCAGTGGCAGTTGCCGCTGTCGTGATGTATGTGCTGCATACCTACACGGACGTTTTCTCCGAGGAAAAGCGGAAAAATCGTGCTGCCAAAAAGAATTGATGGAGGTGGAACCCGATGAATAAAGGCTTGAAAAATAAAGGGCTGGGCAGCTGGTTCTGCCTTGCCGCAGCGCTGGTCGCGCTGATCACCGGCATTGTATTCCTGTCCACACAGGCCACGGCCGCCCCTCTGGGCCACTCCGGCACGATGCCCGGCGTGGTCCTGCTGGTCGGTGCTGCCGCTTCGCTCGTTTTCTTCTTTGTTTCCGTTCCGTTCAGCGCGCTGATTCAGGCGGTCATTTATAACATTGCCCTGTATCTTGTCGTTGTGCAGTTGTATTTCGTCTTTGCCGATGTTATCAACCATGTCACCTTTGCGGGCGGCAACGCCGGTCTGTGCGTGTTTTATATGGTCGGCACTTTCATTGCCTGCCTGCTCAGCGTGATCGCCTGCTTCTGCAAGCAGACGAAAACCGGCGAGGCAAAAGCCTCCGGAAAACAGCTTGCTGCCGCCGGTGCGGTGGTCGTGGTCGCTGCGGTCTGCGTGGGCGGTTTCTCCCTGCAGAGCAGCAGCCTGCCCTCGACCGACAATGCGGAGGTTGCCCCCGATGCGGCGCAGACTTCTGCCGATGGTCCCGTTATGAACTACAACGATAACGAGTATGTTTCCAAGACGCTGGATGACCTGATTGCCATCCCGCAGGAAACCTGGGAAGCCAAGGAGCCGAACGGGGAAGTCGCCTACTTCTTCGAGGGCCAGTACACCGAAGGCTTCGGCACCTTCGTGGATCCGGGCTGTCTGGATATGTACTGCTACACCGACGGTTCGATGTGGGGTTCCTTCAGCGGTCCCAGCACCTCCGTGGGCAGCGACTCTATCTCCCATGTTTACGGCTACTGGTACAACTACGATGAAAACGGCGAGAAGAACTTCGTCATTCATCTGCTGGGCAATCAGGACGCCGACGGCACTGTGCGCCCCACCGATGTGGATGGCGGCGCAGATGCGGATGTCTTCATCTTTGACACCGACCACGGCGCATACAGCATGGAAGCCAGCCTGAGCTATGGCGTTTGGGGCGGTAGTATTACCCGCAACATCAACATCTACGGTCAGCCCTATGCCCCTGCCAAGAGCCTGACGATCGATGCCTCCAACCTGCGCACCTTCTACACGGGTGACACCTTCAACCCGGGCGAGCTGGTTGTGACGGCTACCCGCGCCAACGGTGCAGAGGAGTCCATCTGGGGCGGTCGCTTGACCTTCACCGGTTACGACAGCGACACCACTGGCACCAAGACCGTGACGGCCTCCTTCCTGGGTGCAACCGCTACGTTTGAAGTGCAGGTCGAGGATCTGGTCACCGAGCAGTACACGGGCAGCTATGAGCTGGTGCAGGGCGAGACGCCCACCGCAACGGATGCCGTGCTGCTGGTGGATTACTCCCACAAGGTCTGCACGCTGACTGCCGCCGACGGCTCTGCATCCATCACCGGCACGCTGGTGGATGTGCAGGACGATGCCCTTACCATGACCCTGAACGGCAGCGATGCCCTGACGGTGCCGATCACCGAGGGTGAGGACGGCAGCAAGCAGCTGACCATCCCCGCTCACGACGAAGTCGTTTCCGGCTGGGGCTACAGCAACACCTACTCCATCAACGAGGCTGTGGTCACGCTGGCGGCAGAGTAAGCGTCCACTGCCCCTGATAAAACCTAACGGTACTTGCTGAATAAAAGCCGCGTCTGATGTCTGCTTGCAGGCGTTGGATGCGGCTTTTCTTATGAGAAGGGAAAATATATGCAAAATACAGAACTTTTGCTGAAAAAATTGACCTTGGAAGAAAAATGTGCGCTGCTTTCCGGCGCGGAAACCTTCAAAACGCGGGGTATGCCTGAACACGGCATCCCGCAGATCTGGCTGTCGGACGGTCCCCACGGCTTGCGCAAGCAGGCGGGGGAGAGCGACCACTTGGGGCTGAACCCCAGTGTGCCCGCCACCTGCTTCCCCACGGCGTCGGCTGTTGCAAACAGCTGGGATGCCGCGCTGGGCGAGGAAATCGGCGCAGCCTTGGGCGAGGAAGCCGCTGCGCAGGAAGTGTCGGTGGTGTTGGGACCGGGGCTTAACATGAAGCGCAACCCGCTGTGCGGGCGCAGCTTTGAGTATTTCTCCGAGGACCCGTATCTCGCGGGCAAGCTGGCGGCGGGATATATTCGCGGCATCCAGTCCAAGGGCGTAGCCGCCTGCCCGAAGCACTTTGCCGTCAACAGTCAGGAAACGCGGCGTATGGCTTCGGATTCCATCGTGGACGAGCGCACCCTGCGGGAAATTTACCTGACCGGGTTTGAAATCGCCGTCAAAGAGGGGCATCCCCGCAGCATTATGTCGTCGTACAATCTTGTGAACGGTACGTATGCCAACGAGAATAAGCACCTGCTCATGGAGATCTTGCGCGGTGAGTGGGGCTTTGATGGCGCGGTCATCACCGACTGGGGCGGAAGCAACGACCACGCGCTGGGTGTGAAAAACGGCTCCACGCTGGAAATGCCCGCGCCCGGCGGGGACAGCGTGCGCGAACTGCTGGCGGCGGTGGAAAGCGGGAAAATCTCTGAATCCGACATCGACGCACGCTTGTCAGAGTTGCTGCCGCTGGTGTTTGATACCAAGGCTGCGCTGGACGCTGCCCCGCGTGAGTTTGATGCGGCAGCCCACCATGCGCTTGCCCGCCGCGCCGCCGAGGAAAGCCTTGTGCTGCTGAAAAACGAGGGCGCTTTGCTGCCGTTGGCGGCGGGTACCAAGGTGGCTGTCATCGGCGACTTTGCCAAAAATCCGCGCTACCAGGGCGCAGGTTCCAGCATGGTGAACTCGACACAGGTGGATGTGCTGCTGGATAAGCTGATCGACTCCGAGTTGAACGTCATCGGGTATCAGCAGGGCTTTGACCGCCACGGTAAGCCGGATGCTGCTTTGCAGAAATCTGCCTGCGAACTGGCGACACAGGCGGATACAGTTATTTTGTGCATGGGTCTGGATGAAATCGCCGAGAGTGAGGGCCTTGACCGCAGCAATCTGCGCCTTGCGCAAAATCAGGTGGATCTGCTGCAGGCTGTGGCGGCTGTCAACCCGAAAATTGTCGTGGTATTGTACAGCGGCAGCGTAGTCGAAACGCCGTGGCTGGACAACTGCCAAGCCTTGTTGTACGCCGCCTTAGGCGGTCAGGCGGGGGCGGGCGCCGTTGCGGATGCACTGACCGGCAAGGTCAACCCCTGCGGCAAGCTGGCAGAAACATGGCCGTTGGCCTACGCCGACGTACCCAGCGCCGCCGACTTTGCCACCCGCCGCAAGACCGTGGAGTACCGCGAGGGGCTGTACATCGGCTACCGCTACTTTACCACGGCGGAAAAAGCTGTGCGCTTCCCGTTTGGCTATGGCATGAGCTACACGACGTTTGCGTACAGCGATATGGTCGCCGATGAACAGGGGGTCAGCCTTACCGTAACGAACACCGGCAGTGTGGCAGGCACGGAAATCGTGCAGCTGTATGTTGCTAAAAAGAACAGTGAGCTTTTCCGCCCTGCAAAGGAACTGAAAGGCTTTGCCCGCGTAACGCTTGCCCCCGGTGAGAAACAGCGCATCACCATTACGCTGGACGATAAGGCGTTCCGTTTCTGGAATGTCAAGGCGAACCGCTGGGAAATCGAGGGCGGCGAGTACGAGCTGCTTGTCGGCGCAAGCGTGGAGGACATCCGGCTGTGCGAGAAAATCTCCGTGCATGGAACGGCTACCGTGCATCCGTATGAGGATGGGAACTTGGATTGCTATTATAAGGGCAATGTGCTGCACGTTTCCGATGCAGACTTTGAAAAGCTGCTGGGGCATCCCATCCCGAATGGCAAAACCAAAATTGACCGCAATCTGACCTTGGGCGAACTGAACCACGCCCGCAGCCCGCTGGGCTGGCTTGTCTGGCTTGTGCTGACGATCCTGCTGGATGTCAGCTATAAACGCGGCAAGCCGGACCTGAACATCTTGTTCCAGTACAATATGCCCCTTCGCGCCCTGGCAAAGATGACAAACGGTGCCATCAGCATGGGCATGGTGGACGGCATTGTCATGGAATTGCAGGGCTTCTGGATTTTGGGTCTTGTGCGGGTGATTTATGAAGCGATTAAGAATGTGGTGCTGAATGCGCAGATGGAAAAGCGTCTGCGCGGCGCTTGATGGAGGTTGCATTATGCAGTTTTGGAATAATTTTGCGGCTAAACACCCCGCCGCAGCCAAGTGGGTGCGCGAGGGCGGTCTGTTCGTCATCGTGTCGAACCTGATTACCGTGTTCAAGTATCTGCTGCTGCAATTTCTGCCCGCTGCGTTCAGCAGTCTGCCGGTGGTGGATTTCGGCTGGCCCGGCGTGGATGTGACCCTGTTTGGGGAAACCTTCAAGTGGAACATCCTCGGCTACGATGCCGCCCACGGCGGTCTGCCGTACTTTTGCGCTTACATGATTGCTATGGTGATTGGTGAATGCATCAACTTCCCGATCCAGCGCAATTTCGTGTTCCGCAGCAAGGGCAATTTGGGCAAGCAAATCGCGTGGTATGTGCTGGCTTTCTGCGTCATCACCTGCATCGTCAACTCCATCAACTGCGTATGGGTTGCCGTAGCCGGGCTGTTGGTGCCGGACTTTATTTATAACATCGGCACGACGGTTTTGAACGGCGGCGTGTCTATGGTCATTTTCTTCTTTGTCAACAAAATCATCTTCCCTGAAAGCGGGAAGTGATGGAGAAAATATCACTTTACGAGCGCCGCAGATAACGGATTGCAGTTTTGGATGATGAGCAAGCCCTGCTGATGAAATCCGTCATAGGTGGATTGTCGCCGTGAATTGTGAACGTCTCGTAAGCAATTTGCGCTTACTATTGACCGACTGATACTAACTGGAATAAAAAGAGCCCGGAGGGCCTTACCAAATCGGTAAGGTTCTCCAGGCTCTTTTTTCTCGCCGGAAAGTGCATGCAAATGGGTTACGCAGAATAACGATACAACACGGAAAGGAAGAAAACTTCTAATTAGACCAATTCTGAAAGATTGTACGAAATACGCACGAGGACTGCCAAAGTGAATCAGAACTGATTCACTCCCACGCCCGCCCTAGCGTAAAAGGCATAAACGTAAAATGCCTGACAATCATTTCATAACCACCTGCATGGATGGTGCAGCCGAACGGGGATATATGTCTGCCTCAAGGCTTATACATTCTTCACGAGCAGTGCCTGATACGGTTCCAGTTCTACATCCGCCAGCCAGACGGGCTGACCGTCTGCGGAACGGTAGCTGCCGCCCAAAGCGTCAAGACCGGCCCCTGCCGGGTACTCGGTAAAGTTGAACAGCCCCACCAGCATTTCCTCGCCGTGCTTGCGTACCAGTGCCAGGACGCCGGGGTTGTGGGTGTCCCATGTGGTTACCCAAGCATCCGGGGCAAAGCACTCGTCGGCTCGCATTTTGCGCAGTTCTTCCATGCCCTGCCACAGCTTGTTCGGCAGCGTACCCTTTTGGGTGCGCTGTTTTGCGTTTTCCCAGTTAAACGCACTGCGGTGCAGGTTGCGGCTGTCGTCTGCCCGATTGGGGTCGGATTTGTAATCCCAGCCGTTGAGCTGGGCGATCTCGTCGCCGGAGTTCAGCATCGGAAATCCCTGCAAAAATGCCATGACGCTATGCAGCAGCAGGTCACGGCGAACCGCGTAGTCCAGCGCGATTGCATCGCCCGATTCCAGCGCCTGCTCCACGCCGCACAGGCTGGCGGTGGTGCCGCAGCTGCGGGCATCGCCGGTGGCAGGGTCGTAGTTGTACAACTCTCCCTTTGCCCAGCTTCCGGGGAAATCGCCCGCATAAAAATGGTAGAGATACTCCTTGTGCTTTTGGGGGTCAATATCAAAACGTTTCTCAGCCGCTTCATCCAGACCCCAGCCGATATCATCATGGCAGCGCAGATAGTTTACAAACCAGCAGTTGCCCGGCAGGGCGTGCAGGGCGTCCAGCTGTGCCTTCAGCAGGCGGGTGTCACGGCTTGCCAAGGCAGCCCACAGGTTGACCATGGTGGACACATTGTAAAGCATATGACATTCCGGCTTTTCGGGTGTGCCAAAGTACGCCGCCAGCTCCTTGGGCGCCATGACTACTTCACCCTTTAGGATGACCGCGGGGCAGACACATTCCAGCACCATGCGCAGCATCCGCACAATGGTATGTACCTGCGGTAAATTGCGGCAGGTCGTGCCAAGCTGCTTCCAAATGTAAGGCACAGCGTCAATGCGGAACACCTCCACACCCAGATTTGCCAGATGCAGAATACTTTTGGTCATGTCCACGAACACCGCCGGGTTTGCGTAATTCAGATCCCACTGGTAGTCGTGGAAGGTGGTCAGCACCCACTTGTGCATCTCCTCGCACCAGGTAAAGTTGCCGGGCGCGGTGTTGGGAAATACCTGCGGCACGGTCTGCTCGTACTGGTCCGGGATGGTGCGGTCATCAAACAGGTGGTAGTAGGCTTGAAACCACGGGTCGCCCGCCTTGGCCGCCATCGCCCAGCGGTGGGTGCTGGCAGTATGGTTCATAACAAAATCCAGACACAGGCTGATGCCGGCCTTGCGCAGTTCACGGGTCAGATTTTCGAGGTCTTTATTCGTGCCGAGAGCCGGGTCTACGGTATCGAAATCCTCCACCGCATAGCCGCCATCGTTGTGCGGGTGCGGCATCTGCAGTAAAGGCATCAGGTGCAGATAGGTCAGCTTTTGCTCCTTGAAATAGGGCAGCTTCTTTGCCAATTCTTTCAAATTTCCGGCAAACAGGTCGGTGTACATCGTCATGCCGAACATATTGCCCCGCTTGTACCAGTTCGGGTCGGCGGCACGGGCTTTGTCCAGCGCCTTCAGCTCGGCGCTGCGGGCGTCGTAGGCGTCTGCCATCTCCCGTTCAAGAACCTCCAACCCTTCCCGGTTGTTGTACAATTCCATGAACAGCCATTCCAGCTCGTCTTTATGGCGGGCAAATCGTGCGGAAAACTCCTGCGCCATGGGTCAGCCCTCCACTTCTGTCAGGGTGGGCATGGCGGGGATGGCACCGCGGCGGCTGGTGGTGATGCTGGCCGCTTTGTTGGCAAAAGCCAGAATGCCTTCCAATTTGTCCGCCGTCAGGGTGTTCAAATCCTCCTTGCACAGCTTGGACAGCGCTGCCCCAAAGAAGGTGTCGCCCGCACCGTTGGTGTCACCCACCTTGCAGGGAACACCGGCTACAAGACCGGTTTTCTCTCCAAAGCGGTAGAACACACCGTTTGCACCCAAGGTGACAAAAATCAGCCGAATGCCGT
>ULQN01019589.1_pt1 | contig 17067 bp, 19 predicted proteins | sample 1954491 | NCBI WGS metagenome assembly ULQN01 (sample SAMEA4835656, study PRJEB28245) | human gut metagenome | biome: gut microbiome; material: fecal sample | place: Denmark | collected 2008
TTGTCAACCAAGGAATGTAGAAAAGGGATGGTGGTTGAGATGACCGGTATTTCTGTTCGTTTTGAGACTGGTGAGTTGGATGGGAAAGAGGTTCTTGTCTTGCGTTATCGTTTAAAGAGGTTTGTGATTGTAAAGTTTTTTACTGAAACGTATGACCCTTGTACTGGTGGGGCTTGTTCGGCTATGGATAATATGGTGGGCTTTGTTTATCGCCTTATGAGGTTTGTTTCTGAGAACCCTGAGTGTTTTTATGGGAGGGAAGGGTGAGTGATGAGATGGGCTTGTAATAACGGCGATTGACGCATAAGAAAGCCCCGCGATGTGCGGGGCTTTCTTGTGTGTGTGTGGCTACTTTTTTGTCTTGTCTTTGGCGCTTATGGTGATTTCGAGTGCGTCGAGTTTGGTTTTAACAGCTTTCTCGACGGTGGCCGCGATGTCGGCGGGGTTGGTTCCGAGGGCTTTGCTGAGCGCTTCGATGGCAGCGGCTTGGGCGGTGATTGTGGCTGTCATGTCGCGCACTCGCTTGTCGATGTAGCAGATGCGTGTGAAGATGTCGCCTTTTGTGCCGTCCTTGGCGCCGCCATCGTCGGTGCGCGTAAGAATGCTGTACAGTTTGGCGGTGTCGTGGTGAATCCAGCTCAGGCGTGTCCACGCGGGTTGATTGTCTTTTCCGGGCGTGGCGTCTGCTCCAATATCATAGTTCCAAACATCTCCGGCGCTTGTCATGTCGTTTCCTCCTAATAGTTGGTTTGCTTTGTTGATGACGTAGTTTACGTCAAGTCCGTTGGGGGCTAGGTCGGGACATCCGGCGTGGTCAGTTCCGGGTATTTCTCGGTGTAACCAGATGTTGCCGTTGAGTCCGTCATACCACAGGCGGCCCCAGCCTTGACGGCGTGCGATATCGGCGCATAGGTGGGCCGAAGCGTCCATACATGCGCGCGTGCAAGGCACGCCAGCCATGCCGCCTTCATGTTCGATGCTTACGGTGCTGTTGTTGCTCGCATAGTTCGCGTCGCTCCAACTGCCGTCACTCTCGCTCACATACTGGTGTATCTCGCCGTTGCCTCCGATGCCGTAGTGGGCCGAAGCGTATCCGGCGCGTTGAAAAACGCTGTCGGTGCCGGTTAGGGTGCCAACCATGATGTGTAGTGTGATGTGGCTTATGGCGTAGCCGTTGCGTCCGTTGTAGTGGTTGGGGGACCCTATCCATGTGATGTCATTCATGATTGCTCCCTAATCTTCTTTGCTGTCGCTTTCCTTCTTATCGACTTTGAAAATATTGAGAATATTTGATTTGGATAGTTCGGGGTTAATTTTCGCACAGTTTTCCATAATTGACGTGATTTCAATCAGACTGATACCTGCACATACTGGCATGAATACGGGTAATCCGATTCCCAGATTGATGTAATCCGAACTGTATTCAACGATCAACGCCACGCAAATTATCGCAAGGTATGCGAATTTATGCCCGAGTCCCTGCCTCATTCTCTCACTAGACAGTTCGCCGTGCATGATTGCATAGACCACGCCGGTAATATAGTCAATCAGCACCAATAAAAATACGACACCGATAACGATTAACTCACGGGTTTGCATGAACGTTTCCTCACTTTCTTATGCCTGATTGTTGTAACAAGCCGCCAAGTATCATACTGAACTCTGCTTTGATCTGCGGCGTTTCAAAACGTAACCGTCCGACGCGATAGGCGTTTAGTATTTTCTGCGTCATATCGTCGGAGCGTTTGAGCATGATGCAATCATTGTCAACCAGTCGGTAATCAAACGTAAAATCACGGGTGATTTTCGGCTGTTTTTTGGTAATGATATATAGTACCTCGTCAGTATCGCTTAATTGTTGGTATATATTAAAAATACCGTATTCAGTGGTTCTTAGCGTGAGCGCATAACCGGCGTTGCTGAAATCACTGATGAGAGTATTGGCGTTATCCCTGAAATCATTGTTGATTGCATAATTCGCGTAGTTTTCGTCATGCTTGCGTAAGAACGTACCGAATTTGGATGAGACAACCTTTGCGCTGAACCCGCCGTAGTCGGCCAATTCCACCATGATGAAGCCGTCGCAATATCGTTGGTATTGCGTGTGATTATCTAATTGCGGCTTCAGGTTGATATTAAATGCGCTAAAATACGGGTTAGCCAACGTTACCGCATTACTGCACATGATAACGCGGACCCTATCATTCCACCGGTCAACCGTATTATAAAATTCCTCAAGCGCTGTTACTTCACCGCCCAAATACCGCATGTTGTCGGGGAAAATCTCATCGAAAATAATGGTTCGGACTTTGGGGTACGCAACCGATTTTACTTGTCCTGCCTGACTCAGGGCGATGAAGTACCCCATGATATGCCATGTCGGGCGCGTCTTGCCGTGCTTGTCCGTGGCGGCGTCCCTGTCATCCAGCCAGTGACATTCTGCCTGATTGCCGGATATGCGGAACTCCAATTCCGGGTATTGTTCCGCGATGTCAGCAAACCATGTGCCCTTTTTTTTCTGCTCCTCTGCCGTCCTGCGGAGATAGATGAATTGCCAGCGTTTTTTTATCCAGTCGCCTATGACAAGTTTTTTGGCTCCGTAGGTTTTTCCGAGACCGCGCGCGCCGATTACGAACATCCAAGGCGCATGATAGGATAATACGCGCCCATAATCGTAATAATCATCCTCCGCTAACAAGCTCTCCATAATATCCATTTTACCATACAGTAGTGACAGACTGGTGGATATCCACCGGTCTGTCATTGCGTCAGAAGTTCGGTGGCGCGCTGGTGCCGTCCCACACATTCAACAGCGAGTAGACGCTATTGTAGCGTGTCCCATATGGCCCGAACGGTGATGTATTGAGGATATTATTATACAGTTGGGCAAGGGTTGAGGCATGGGGCACGTTCAACGCGCCTGCCGGGCTTTGGTGATAGGCGGACACCCATAGTATTTGCATTTTCGTGTCACTATACGTCTGTGGGTAGCTCTCGTAATCCTGTGCGAACCGATTACGCTGGCCCTGCCGTGATTCCGTGCGCCGCGCCCACGTCTGGAATGCCGCAACCTCGCTACCGGTCATCGCCCTGTCGAACGTGCCGCCTGATTCCATGAGCGCGGCGATGCTCGGCGCGGCGGCCGCAAACGCCTCGTATCCTACAGCGTCCACCGCCCTCATCGCGTTCAAGACCTGTAGGCGGCGTCCAAAACTCCATTGTGCAATGCCGATGCCCTGATTGTTTGGTTCGACCGCATCCCAGTGTAATGATGATTCGACGGTGCCGATGACATAGAGCGCATACGAGCTTTTTCCGTCGCCTACGCTTGGCGTGCCCTGACCTTGGTCGGCGTCCGGCTGACCTGCCCCCCCGCGATATATCCAAGTCTGGGCGCTCGACTTGTAGAAAATGGCTTGCGATGATGTCGTGCCCGAACCACTGTGATATACGAGATCATCCCCCTGTAATTGAATCCACGCGGAGATATCACCGCCCACGTTCACGCCCGGATTATCACCGCCTGTCGGATTGTCGCCGGATTCCGGCGGTTCCGGCAATGCCGTGGGATGCAGATAACCGAGAAGTTGCGAGCTTTTCATGAGCGGCAACAATTGATGTACGGCGGGCGTCGGGTTTTGGGTCAGAACGTCAATGTCGTTCCCTTGAACGCCGCCCCACACGATGGCCACGTGACTGCCGGGGTAGTTTTGACTGCCGAACCTCCAAAACACGACATCCCCCATGCCGGGCGTATAATTGGCGTCCTTTTTCTCGAAAACACGCCCCACGGCGGACGTGGTGGGGAACATGGTGTAATTACCTTCCGCGTAACCTGTTGGGGTGATGCAGTCACCTAACGACAAATTGTAATTATCCATACAGTATTTTGCCCACAGGTCCCAACACTGGGCACCATAAGCCCCGTCCATATCCCAATACTGGTTTTGAGTACGCTCTAACCATGCTTGCACGTCTACCATGATATTAGTATACCCCGCCCGGCGTACCGAGCGGGGTATGGTTCATGTGAAACATGAGGATTTTCAATACGATTATATCACTCTGATAGAATGTAGTAGGACACGCAGGCATCGGCATTGATTGGCTGACCTTTACTAACCGTCTTCCAGTTTCGGAATTGGATCACCCCGCTCGTCCTGATTTCCAACCTTGCGCCGTCGCTGGAGTTGCCAAAATTGTAATCGCAAATTGCTTGAAGATCGTAATCCGCGGGCGCATACTTTGGGTTAATTGAGCCAAGCTGATGTGCGCCCGCCTCCAAGGGTGACGCGGTTGTGCCATGAAGACCGCCGCGAATCACGACGAGATGCGTCAGTGGCGAATAATAGGCCGAGAACGCAACATTAAGCCCGGAGTAGTTCGATTGCGTTTGTGTGCCGATGTTAGTCGGCGTCTGGCCGTCCTCCTTGAATTGCTCGAAACTTGAAGACACTCCACTAATAGCGGTGTTCAACTCTTGCGCGGTACCCGTAATAGCGGTGTTCAACTCTTGCGCGGTACCCGAATATCCGCCCTGCTTGGTAAACGTAGTGTCGGCCTGCGCCTTGGTATACACCTGCGAGGCGTCGGCCTTACCGTCAACCCTGCCGGACAGAGAAGACACCGTGCCCTGCAATGCCGTCAACGCGGTATTTTCCGCCTTACCGTTAATGGTGGATATCAACGCCTGCGCGGTCGGCTCTGAGGTCACACCGAGCGCGGTAAAATAGGACTCCTGTTCAGCAATATCACTCTTATTGGTTTGCGCCAGCTCAAAGGCATTGTCGGCAGTGTGCTTAGCCGTATTGGCGGTGGACGTGGCGGTGGTCGCATCCGTTTCGTTGCGGTACATCTGTGAATCGATTTTGCTCATGTCGCCGGTGTAGTCACCGCGCCACGATGGCTTATCGTCCGGGCTGTCGCCGAACTGGCTGAGATTATAGTGCGGGGTTTTGTTGATACTGGACATTATGACACCTTCCTTGACAAGGATTCTACTGGATAACTTGGACGATGTTGTTGTTATCGCCTGAGCGTCACCTATACAATAATCGGGATCGGAGGCGAAAAAGCATAATTGTGTTATTAGCTGATAACTGCTTCACCCTCGGGGATACTCCTACCGTAGGGGAATTGTGAACGTCCCGGAAAATCGCCGGGAACGCAATTATCCACGGCGGTGGCGCGTAAATCATAATCGCGGGCCGTCAACCCCAGCGCGTCATATGCGGATGCCTGTAGCTCCATGTTATCGTAATCACTCCAGAATAGGGCGTGATTGCGCGTATTGTCGTACATTCCGTCAAGCACCGTTTGCAAAGAGTCCTGTCTGCCGTATACTGGCGACCATGCCAACCCTGTGACCTGTGATTGTTTGATAAGCCTGATAAGTTCCTCACGTAGGGCGGCCATCTGTCTGAGCAGGTTATCAGCCATATTTCTGATATCCTGATTGTTGGCGTCAATCGCAGCATTCACCGACTCAACCAGAGCGTTAAAATCTGACTGCAAAGCATCAAGATTGTGACGCAGGCATTCAATCAACTGCAACGTGGTCAATCCGTCCCGATATGTAAACGGAACGGACGTGGGCACCCCGTCAAACAAGCGTTGCCGTGGAACCAGCGCGTTAATGGCAACCATGATCACTCCCATTCTCCATAGTTATGGCAGTTGTTGTTGAAAATTGTATCATACGAGCCCCACACCTGCATGAAACACGGTTCGAGACTCCGCACGATTTCCATATCCACATTGATAATCGCCTGTCGGTACTCCTGTATCAGGCTCATGGCGGACTGGGAGCGGCCCGACGTGTGGGATTTGGTGCTCCCATCTGTAGCGTCGTGCTGCCATTCCGTGCTGGATGTACTATGGGACTGAGAAGAGGTGTCTTGCGTGCTATGGCTACTGCCGTCCGTATCCGCTTGCGCCTGATTGGCATGAGTCGCGTATCGAGCAAAATCACCTTGCACGCCGGTTGCGGGCACTTCCGAGTCGTAGGACTGGGACTTGGTGCTACTTGAACTGGTGCCGTCCGAGGTGCTTCGGGTCGCACTATCTTGAGAGGCGCTGGTTTTGCCGCTGGACTGGGCTACGGTATTGGACAGGCTTTCGCTGACCATTTCCATAGTGTTCAATGGGTCATATTTCAACGCTAGCGTCCTGTAGCGCTCATTAAAATATGGCATGACTTCCGCCAATGTCATGCCCAGATAGAAGATGAATTGTTGCGCGGTTTCCTGTCCGATTTCCCGTAGCGCGTAATGGCGCACGATTTTCTCGTTCAGTTCGGCGCGGTGGTCTTCACGGTAGATCGGGTAATAGTCGGCGCTGAGATGCAGTTTAGTATCCGTGTCGTATCCGAACGCAATGAGATTGCCGAGGGTTTCAGTGTACTCGCCGGGCGTTGTCATCGCATAGGCGCTAAAACTCTGTGCCATATGTGGCCTCCCTCGTTTGGTGGCTAATACGTGCGGCAATGATATCATGATATGCTTTCATTGCAACAGCTTGTTTTTTCAGTAGCTCCGCAGCATGGCCGGACATGGACAAACTCCCGTTTTCATAGTCATCCAGAGCCCTTTCCACCTTACTGATTTTATCGGCGACTTCATACATTTCCCGTACAAGTCTTGTCATAGTGTCACAAGTCATCATTACAACACACCTCCGATACCCGCATCATACGAGGCGGGCATATCAATATCAGTCGTGCCGCTTACGCTGGAATCAAGCGCGTTCGGCACGCCGGAGCTTTGAGTGTCCGCGTACTCCACCCAGATGTTAAGTCGCGGCCACAATCGGTTAATCTCGGTTGCCGCAGCCTGCCGGGCCTTGAGGAAACTCAACCGGAACACGTCTACCTTCTCGTTGGCCTGCGCCACCTCGTCGGAGATGAGCCGTTCCTTTTTTTCCGTGCCGCTGGACTGGATGCCCAAATATCCTAGTATCTCATTAGTCACTTGCGTTTTCTGCTGGATGAACTTGTCCAGCAGATAGGGGGTGGTGTTGGGCCACGGTTGGAACATACTACCGGGGTCTAGTGAATCGTAGCCGATAATATAGTCTTGGCCGTCCTGCCGTTGCTGAAGCATGTTTTGCACGGTGAGTTTCGTGCGCGGGTCGGCGGTGATAATGGTCGGCAGTTTCAGGCTCTCCAAGTTCACATCATACGCCTTGTCAATGTCGGCAAGGCGTCTCGCATACTGCCATAAGATATCTTTGAAACTCATGCGCATACGATTGTCCCAAATGGGGATGCACTCTCGGCCCGCCTTGAGTTGCTTGTAATGGTAGTTGACGCCCACCGGTTCAAAGCACGTCGGGTTGTCATACACGTTCAGTCGGCCTTGATAACCGGCTTGCGTGGCGAGGAATCGACCTATGCGTTTGTCTTCGAAGAAGAGCGCGCACCCGTATTCGCAGAGGCATATTTCCAGCCATCGTTCATCTACGGTTGGCGGCAGTCCCCGCCAGCTGAACCGGTTCAGTGCCAGTTCAGTCAGCAGATGGTAGTACATTGCGTCAAGGCTGGCGGCGCGTGCCTTGGCGTAATTGCCACGCGGATGCAACGCGCCGCCCCTACGATCCTGATTTTTCCTCGACCTAGACATGTCTCTAGTATAGCACTAGAATGAAATGCCGGGCAATGGGTCGTTATCCGCCCAATCGGTCACGCCGATATCATCCGGGTTGGTCCATATGGTAGTCCCAGACTCGAACACGCCTTTAATGGTCTGCCGATACTGCTCGGGCAGATCACCTCGCACGTAACACTCTTGCATCTGCCAGTAGGTGAATTTTGTCATACATTCCAGCGATTGCGGCGGCGTGATGAAACGCTGGATAAAATACCCGTAACGCAACATGTATTCTCCGACGCTCCGCAGAGCTGAGGGTGCGCACGTCTTAAATCGAACCAACACCCCGACAATACCGTTCGCGAGGTTAAAACCGTCTCCGCCGATGGCGCCGGATGTGGTCGGGGGTGTTAATTGCATCTGCTGTACCTGTGCATTGATGCCCGCAATGGTGTTTTGATAGTCTCCGAACGCGGAACGTTGCGCGTAATCCGCGTTCATATCCGCCATATTTTGGGCCAACTGGTTTGAAAGCGCTGTAGTCTGAGAGCCGTATGTGTTGGCCTGACTTGTTGCGGCCGCGTTGGTACTCAGCGAGTTCGCCGTGGAAAGTTGGGCGGCGGTATTGTTGATACTGCGGTTCGCTTCAGTGTTGACACCATTCATGACCGCGCCGCCTAATGCCGATACCGCGCCCCCGACATTGCCCGAAGCGGCGTTACCCGCCACCCCGACCACGCCGTTGACCACGTTATTCAGCTGTGCAAGGTCAGCTCGCTGATTGTTGATATACGTCGTGTTGTCCAGACTGGTGTTAAGCGAGGTTGCTTGTATCGCGTTATTGGCGTTGCGGTTGCCGATAGCGAGTTTGTTGGCTTGGGTATTGTACTGGTTCTGCATGGCCGTGGCCGCAAGAGACTGACTGACGCCCATCTGCGCTTTTTGGTACGCCCAGTCTGCGGACTGTTGACTGTAGGAACGAGTGTAGGCACTGTTTGCCATTGCCAACTGGGCACCATTGTTGACTATCACAAATTGAGGGAAATTGCTGATACCAAACGCGGCGTCCAACATTTCCCCGCTATCAATGGGCAACCCATTGTTTTCACCAAGAGGAGCAATCTCGCTTGCACCCGCCTTATTGTACCCAACCGGGTAAAAGTTCAAGCGCGCGCCATTGGGCGCGTAATTATGCACCTCTCTAATAACCAGATCATCGCTTTGGATATTTTCGGGCTTATAGGTGATATTAGTGCCATTCAAGCAAGTGCATTCAACAGTGGAATAGGGGTAGCATTTGAGTTTTTTAAGGTTTTTATAACGTTTAGGGATATTAAAATTATCACGAAAATCATTAATGGCAATAATGTCTTCATATCTGCTGGGCGCATTTGTGGCCGGCTGGGGGAAACGGTAGATACGATTATTTAATTCCGAAGGGAGTGTTTTCCCAAACAGCTTATCTACGACATAGCCGGATTGCTTAAGAAAGTCATCATCTAAAGAGGGTATCATGTACATGTTTACAATACCCTGTGTTATCCATGAAAAAGTAGAGCCCACTCCCATAAACACTTGGATAGACTGGATGTCCTTAAAGTACAGTATTTCAGCACCGTTAGCCATGTTCTCAAACAGAGAGCCGCCCGCAGTAGTGAGAGACGGTTTTTCCCGACTGCCCGCGTCCGCTGACAAATCTACCGTGCTCACGACTATTACGCCGTAATTCAGATTTTTCCCGTCCATGCCGATAAGAGACTTGTACTGTTGGTTTACCGTCACCATTTCGCTACCGGTGTCCAGCCCCTCGGGTAGTGCGAGATAACTACGACCATAATCGGTCATCTGGTTTTCGTTGGCAATGCCGATATGGCCTCGCACCACATAGCATGAACCAAACCTAAGTACATGCTGGAACGACTGCCAAACGTCCAACTGTACAGTGAGCTGAGTAGTGTACGCATTGATGTAATCCACGTGGTTGATGAAATAATACCAATACCGTGGCGCCTCCAAGTCGGGGTAATCGTTATACACCACGACATAGTTGTAGTTGGACGCCTCGTTAAATGGCAGTTCGACGCGCACGGGTTGGCCGAACATGTGCATGACTCCACACACCCCGTCAATGCCGGGCCGTCGGTCGAACCATTCCTGTTGTTTCTGCGGTGATTCGAACCGGGCTAGGTCACGGTAGCCGCTATCCCACGGCACGTTACAGAGTTTCAACGACGTGTTGGGCGTCCATTGAGCCCAGTTAAACGTCGCCTCGACGTTAGGGTTGATATCTCTCAGCATACTATCCCTTTCATAAAGAAGGGAGTGTTTCACGTGAAACACTCCCTTTTATTATATCGCAGATTAGGCGACTGTCACAGTGCCCTGACAGCCGACACCGAACAGCGCGGCCGTCAGCTTGGTGGAACCGGCGGCCACTCCAGTGACTAGACCGGTATTGTCCACTAGGGGTTCGCGTCATCAATCATCATCCAACCTCCGGTATGACAAAGCCCGGAGCGCTCACGTGGGCTACGCTCCGGGCCTTGTCCTGCATCATATCGTGAGAGAGAGTAGCCGACCGGCCACTCTCTCATTATATCACGCGGCCACGGTCACGCTCTTCTTGCCGGACACGCCGAACAGCGTGGCGGTGATGTCGGACGCACCCGCCTTGACGCCCGTAACGACACCCGACTCGGATACGGTGGCGTTGGCTGAGGCGCTGGACGTCCATGCGGCTTGTGCGGTCACGTCGGCGGTTCGGCCGTCAATCATGGTCGCCACGGCGGTAGCCCGCACCGTATGGCCTACGGTCACGTTCGGGACGGTTACGGCAATGGACGCGACGATCGACGGGTTGAATCCGATGACACCTTCGCCGACCACCGGCACGTTCAGGGCGGCGGACACGGTGCCCGGCACCTCCGGCGTCGCCGGGTTCGTATATAGCGCGGTTGCTGTAACCGGGATAGCGACGTTCGGCTCATCCAAACCGACAACAAGCACGCCGGTCGGCGAAATGTAGGTGTAATCGCTCTTGGGCCTAGCGGTGTCACCGATGCGATACTCAACAGCATCCGAGCGGAACGTGGCCGCACCATCGTTGGAAATGGCCGTGTCGGCGGTGACCTGCACCGCTCCGCCACGCGCCACGCTGTCCGGCGTGGTCGCGCCACCGCCGTACATGGCGAGTTTGAGCTGGAACGTCGGCGTCTCGGCCGTCGTGCCGGTCGGCGCCACCACCTTGGCAGTAGACCCCGCACCCGTCCAGAACATCACAGCCGGGGCAAAGCCGGACACCGAAATAATATGCTGAACATGCAAATAATGGTTGACTGAATTGATGTTGACTGGATTGGTCTGCTGGGTCATCTCATTGATGACGGGAATATCGATGAGGAATTTATCAGTGGTGAGAATCGCCTGCACGCCATCCATGCCAAACCTGTCTTGCGGAATAACAATAATCCGGTCAATGGTCGGTTTTGCGTCGGTACGCTGGAACACCGTGGCGAGGCCCTGAACATCAAGCGCGGACTTGACCTCGGGGGAGCAGAACAACACGAGTTCATCCGGGCGGGCAAACGTCGGCATGTGACGCGCATTGTACCGGGTGGACACGAACTTCAGCGTGTCAGCCCATGCGCGAATCTGGCGCAACATGTCGCGCGCGTCGGTTTCCGAACTGCCCATGTCGTTCAGGTCGTTGGCCATGTGTACGCGCCAATATCCGCCCAGCTTTGCGTATTCCACGAACTGGTGGCACATGGCCTCAAACAAGTCAACCTCGGCCGCATTATAACAGGAGGTGAGAATCTGAGAAGTGAGCGAGGCTAGGCCGGTTTCGGAGGTGAAAGCGCGCTGGAGTGTCTTGTCATCCGTAGTCGCGGGATACCAGTGAGCAAAGTCCAGACGGTGGTAGAGCGAATCCACATCGATTTTCCACTTACGGAAGTTGTCCGCGCCCAAATATTCCGCGTCGGGGTCGTACACCTGTGCGAGCGGCATGCCGACGGCGATTTCCTGCCACGTGTCGCCATATACCTGAGACGCACGCTGAAAAACGCCAAGAGGGTTATTCCAACGCCACGTGTTCACGTAGGTGCCGCCAATGCGGTTGACGAGAGCCGAATAAAACTCGTTCTTGAGCTGGGTGGATGACATGAGGGTGGCCATTTGCCTGTCCATGTTCATTTGGGTGGCCGAGGGCATACGCCTCTGATATTCGGGCGATGCCTCGTTTCGAATCATGTTGAGAATCTGTGCGTTGTTGAATTCGGTGAGCGGGCGCAACTGCTGCTTCGGCGTCACCACTGGAGTGGTTGGCATGATAATCAATCCTTCTTGATCATTAGTCTTCAAATAGGTCATCGAACGTGGAATAGGTACCGTTGTAATCATCGTCGGTCATTTCCGTGGCATTCGGTTCTTCGTCGCCGTTCGGCCCATCGTTCAGCACATGGTCAGCGGCGGCGTCGCGCATCTCTTCAATGGTCTTGGAGAGTTCGGCCACGGTCGCTTCCAGAGCGCTGAGACGGTTGGCCATGTCGGCGTTCTTGTCATCGTCAGCGTCTTCCGGTTCGCTGTCGTTCCGCGTTTCAGACTCCGGGTTCGGCGTATTGTCGGCGGCGTTGGCGTCCGGCTCGGTGTCGGGCGTGGTGTCCGGCTTGTCATCGTTTTCGGTATCGTCCATAATCACCTCTTAAAGTAAGTGGCATGACGGCAATCACGCCGTCATGCCGGGTTGCTGGGCTGTGCGGGTTCTCTCGCCGTCGCTGGGCGCTGGCTACGCACGTCTACATCCGACCGAATCGCCTCACCGACTCGCCTTACGGTCGGGCCATCGAATCGACTAGGGACGCACACCCCGCTACCGGATATTATAGCATAAAAGTGTGGCCATCGTCATTGAGATGACGTGATCCGGGTAGGAACTCATCATAGGGGATGGGAGCGGCGCGGTGCACGCCGCTCAGACGCATGACGGTGTCGCCATCTGTTTCCACGCCGCAATATTTGCGATTGCCTAGGATACGGAGTCTGCCATAGGTGTGGTCGTTTTTCCACGCGCCTAGTTTCCGGTCATCCGTTTCGATGCCCATAGGCACGTCCAGCCCCTCCAATATCATGCCGTCAGTATCGGCGTAGAGCACGCGCCCGGCGTTCGCGTTCATCGCACGCGACAGTATTCGCCTCCCGTAGGCGTTGACATACGCGGCGGCCGGCAACCATGCCAGACTGTTGGCCGACTCGGGTTTGTCCACGGTGAAATCCACGCCGCCATCCACGGACGGTTTCGGATGCAACATGGGCCGGTAGAGCGAGGCCCCGAATTTCCCCACCAGCGAGTTCAACAACAGTTTCGCCATCTGCCTGCGCTCCCCGGTTGCGGTCTGTTTCACGTGAAACCATTTGTCCACATACGTATAATAAAGCCCGTGTGATTTGCGGAACTTCCAGCCGCCGACATGCTCCCACACGTGGATGCCATAGTTTTCGGCCAGCGTCTCCCAATCCACCTCCGTGACCGGCAATGTGATGGCGCCCAACGTACTATCCAAGCGTTTGCCCTCATACCCCCATACGGGCAGAATATTGGTGAGTGTCGCTGTTTTTCCCGTTTTTAACCTTGCATCAAACGTGATGACATCGATATGCAGCGGATAATCATTGTCGTATCGATATTCGCCGCCGTACCATATGGGGGAGCCTACCGGCATGGGCGCATCGCGCATGATACTCGGGTAGAGACTGTTCACATCCCAACTCCGGCAATCCCGGTATTCGCCCGGCTTGCTGTACACTATCGCCCCGTAGTAGGCGAGGCGCATCCGATGATAAACCTCTTTATCCAATGGTGGAAAATGACGTTTGAATCCGGCGTAATCCCCGCCGATATAGTCGGTCATCGCCATGGATGCTATCGTGGTGCCCCTGAGGTGCAGGGCGGCGCATTCCTGTGCGATGTTCCACGTGGTTTCCAAGTCGGTGGACCCTCCGAATGTTTCACGTGAAACATTCAGACCATCATCGCGCGTGACGTTGCGCACGTCCACAAAATCCACGGTGATGCCGCCCATGCGCACACGGAAACTGTAAAAATGTCCGCGAATATTGAACGTGCCCCACACACCGTCCTTGGCTGGGTTTGACTGTAGGGGGAGTCGTTTCAACAGTTCGGCGGCTATGGGCTTGATGTCCTGCCATCCGTGGGCGCACCATACTCTCGTATGGTGGCCGAGCATGGTGAGACGGATAATGGCGGTTGCCGTTAATGGTTCCATGCCGTCATCTGTCAATAGTGTTGCGCCGTCTGTCGCCGCCGTCCGACGCTCTTTCATGATTCCATCCTTTTAGTGTCGTGCCGCGCCGGCCATCCATTCATCGAGTCGTGTTTCTACATCGCCCGCACTCGCCTTTGTCTCCCATTTATGTGTTTTATCATTATACCATGCGGCTTCACGTACCACGGTGCTAAAGTTCGTGTTGTTTATCAGCCATCGTTTTTGACGGTTCGACAAAGACGCGAATTTTTGGGCTATGCTGGAGTCGAATGCTTCAAGTCGCTGTGCGACCTTATTAAAATCCGTGACTCCTTCATTCTCGGGAATTTTTCCAGTACCTGCATGTAATGGCGCGCGTCCTATAAGCCCGGCGTATTCAAGTAGCTCTCGTTCAAGTTTCCTTCTACCCCCTTCTCGTATCATCATACGCGCGTGGCTTATGCCGCGCTCCGAGCCGAACACGTTTGCCCGGTTGCGTGTGAGTTCGTCGCGCGCCGAACCGCCAACCGTATGAGTACCCAACACATCAAAAGGAGATTCCCCCGCGCGTTCCATTTCGCGTATTTCACCCACTGTGTAGCGGGCCATAGTCAATGCATCGAATTGTTGGGCGCGTTTGATTTTCTGCCGTGCTTCGATACGGCGGCGCTGTTGCTGTCGTAATGTTTTCCGACGTTTCGGCGGAGCGGCGGCGACTTCCGCGTCGGTGATCAACGGACGCGCCGCCATCTCTCGGTCAAATTTCGTGATATGCACGTCGGGGGTAACTTGATACGGCTCGTTATCCCGCGCTCTCAAGGCTTGCTGTTGTTCCCCGAATTCCTGCCCGATGCGGCGCGCAACCTGTTCGAGTTGCTGGGCGCTGAGTTTTCCTAGAAACGTTTCGGTGATTTTCTTGGGGAGATGTCCGGTACTATAATCCCTGACCGCTTGCTCTCGGCGTACCTGTGCTGACCTGATGGCGGCGTTGCGTTTCAGATTGTTGGCGCGTCGGTTGGTTTTGCGTTTTGCCACAGCCTTCTCTCCTTGCGAGTATAAAACACCCCTCGCCGCAGGGATGGAAAAAACAGCGAGGGGTGAGTTTGGCGGCAACATCCCTATAAGGACATTACCATGTTATCATATGGTGCGGGCAATTAGCTTACTTGCGGTCTTTTCCTGACACAAGTTCAAGGTCGAAGAACTTATAGCCACGGCGACTCTTCTTCTCAACCACCTTAAGCACAAGAGGATGACCCCACGTGTCCGGCGTACCGAAAATCGCGAACAAATTGCCGAAAGCGTGTGCCAACGTGGGGGAGGCGGCGGCAAAGTCGCCTTCCTCCGCGTGGATAACAACACGGGTAGATGAGTTGATTTCACCGGTCTCTTGGTTGGCCACCTCAACGGCCTGCGCAAGCACGTTGGTCACATGCAAAGGTTCATTGAGATGTTCGTCCACCTTATCGGAGGTCTGCATGGCGTTGTACAACGCCATTTTGCCCTCCATAGTGTCAGTGTTGAAGAAATGGGATACAGCGTTAGCGCCGTTAGCCGCAAAATTGTTGCCGTTCGTTACGGCCAGTTCGTTGTCAGCCATGTGTGTGTTGCCTTTCCTTATAGGGTTAGTGATTATTTTTCCTCGGAAATGATATCATCTTCAACCACGTTGCCGTTAACCGACCCCGGATAGTTGACAATGGTATCATCTCCAAACTCACAATTAGCCCAATAGATTGCCTCATCCATGCGCGTTGCTTGAGCATGATACTCGGCGGACATGGGAAGCATATCCTTGTTAATCTTGCGGGCTTTTTTCATAGCCATGTCAGCCGTGCGGCACGCGCCATCCACGACTACTTCGGTGTCCACGAGTTCGCCGTTTTCACTGCGCGTAACGCCGCGCACAATACTATAGTGCTTGGCTCGCTTAATATATGCCATAATTATACCACCTTATTTCAATGTTGCTGCTGTCGTGACATTCTTGCAATGTCTTCATCAGTATACCGTACATCGGTCAAACCGTCAAAACAGAGACACGCAATTTTGATGACAGACTGAGCGAACTCAACACCCTCCCACGTCCGGCACATCTCATAGCAAGTCGCACCCTTGACGTAACAGACCGCGCACCACGCCACCATCGCAGGACAGTAAATAAGCCCGGACAACATTTCAATGTCCTGCGTTCGTGACAATGCGGCGTACATTGACGAACTTGGCGAAATGCTTAGACAAATGTTCCCCGCATGTTCGATGCTGTCAGCAAACGCCACCTGACCACCTTGGGGCTTGTAGAAGTCCTTGAGCAGTGCTATAGTACGGCAAAACGTTTCCCAATCGCCCCCGCCACGGTTATATTCCCTCAAGTGCAGATTACGCCGACGGCCACGAACAACACGGCGCACGCGGTCATCATCCAAAATACCGTCATCAAACCAATTCGAACGATCATCATTACTCTTCATAATCAACACCTCTCCAACAACAACATATCAGCCAACGCCCTCGCATCAATCAGCATATGAGCCACCTGCACGTAATCACACGCATCAAACGCCACAGCCGACCAAACCAAACGACGCCTGCTGCCAACCTGAGACCCCAACAGCACCGCATATCGCAGCTCATACGTCCGATTATGAGGACAATACACCACCCGTACGTCACCATCCTTAAACTTGGACGGAAACACGGCCACAACCTCATCACTCACCATCATCAAACACCCCCTCAGACAACAAACGCACCTCGACAATACCATTCAAAAACCCCGTTTCTAAGTCAAACGAGGAATAAGCAAAACCAATACACACATCAAACCCGGCAAACGCATGGCGAACAACATCAAGCACGCCATCCAACGCCTTATTAAACGTATCCGCCGGATAAGGGCCATACGACCTCACATGCTCAGACGTAAGCTCATATCCCGTAAAATCATCAGGCGTAACAGTAAAACACCACATTAACTCCCCCTCCCTTATTACTCACTCAGCTACACGATTCATAAAAACCACAACCTCAAAACAATAACGATAAAACTCGACACCCTTACGATCATACATAACAACAAGACAATCCACAATAGCATCAACATCATAACCCACAACGCGCTCACCACTGTTGCGAATGTAATCAATAACCTCATTCTCAATGTCTTGACGACACATCATCTCAACCACCATCCCTTTTCTACATTCCTTGGTTGACAA
>ULQN01020548.1_pt1 | contig 17065 bp, 11 predicted proteins | sample 1954491 | NCBI WGS metagenome assembly ULQN01 (sample SAMEA4835656, study PRJEB28245) | human gut metagenome | biome: gut microbiome; material: fecal sample | place: Denmark | collected 2008
CATTCGCCCCTACAATTTACGATGCAATCAATCAGACGTTCAGTTCCACATGCTGGCCCAGGTCCTCTTTGTTGGCGTCCAGCACGGGCTGGATGACGTCGCGCAGGAACTCGGTGACCTGCTCGGCGCTGCGCCCCGTAAAGGCTTCGGGGGAGAGCTCGGCCTCGATTTCTTCGCGGGTCAGGCCGAACGCGGGGTCAGCCTCGACGCGGGCAATCATGTCGTTGGGCTTGCCCTCCTGCTTGACAACGGCAGCGGCGGCCACAGCGTGCTCACGCAGACGCTCGTGCAGCTCCTGACGGTCACCGCCCTTCTTGACGGCCTTCATCATGATGTTCTCGCTTGCCATGAACGGCAGCTCGGCCATGACGCGGGCACGGACGACCTTCGGATAGACGACCAGCCCGTCGGAGACGTTCAGCAGGATGTTCAGGATGGCGTCAGCAGCCAGGAAGCCCTCGGCCATCGCAATGCGTTTGTTGGCGGAGTCGTCCAGCGTGCGCTCAAACCACTGGGTACCGGCAGTGATGGCGGGGTTCAGCACGTCCACCATCAGGTAGCGGCTCAGCGCACAGATGCGCTCGCAGCGCATGGGGTTGCGCTTGTAGGGCATAGCGGAGGAACCGATCTGGTTCTTTTCAAACGGCTCCTCCATCTCCTTGAAGTTCGCCAGCAGGCGGATGTCCGTCGCCATCTTCATGGCGGACTGGCCGATGCCTGCCACGGCGGACAGCACATTGTAGTCCACCTTGCGGCTGTAGGTCTGGCCGCAGACCGGCACGACCTTGGTAAAGCCCATCTGGGCGCAGACGTCAGCCTCGACGGCCTTGATTTTGACGGAGTCGCCGTTGAACAGCTCCATAAAGCTGGCCTGGGTGCCGGTGGTGCCCTTAACGCCGCGCAGCGCCAGCTGGGAGATCTGGTGGTCAAGCTCCTCCAGATCCATGTACAGCTCGTTCATCCAGAGCGTGGCGCGCTTGCCGACGGTGGTCAGCTGCGCGGGCTGGCAGTGGGTGTAGGCCAGGCAGGGCATATCCTTGTACTCGTCGGCGAACTTGGCCAGATTTGCCAGCACGCCGATGACCTTCTTGCGCACGAGCTGCAGGCCCTCGCGCATGATGATGACGTCGGTGTTGTCACCGACATAGCAGCTGGTCGCGCCCAGATGGATGATGCCCTTTGCCTTGGGGCACTGCAGGCCGTAGGCGTAGACGTGGCTCATCACGTCATGGCGGACGAGCTTCTCGCGCGCAATGGCGTCCTCATAGTTGATGTCGTCCTTGTGCGCCTCCAACTCGGCAATCTGCTCATCGGTGATGGCCAAGCCCTGCTTCTGCTCGGCCTTAGCCAGCGCGATCCACAGCCGGCGCCAGGTGCGGAACTTGTTGTCGTCAGAGAAGATGTACTGCATCTCATCCGACGCATAGCGGGTAGAGAACGGCGAAATATATTTGTCGTGTTGTGCCATTGGGTCAAATCCTCACAATCTTTTAAGCTGATAGTTCCAGTATAGCAGAAACTTCCCGAAATATCAAAGCTTGAAATAATTCACGCCGCCCTCAAAGATCGGCTGGTATTTGTCACCGGTGACGTTCTTATAGAGCTGCTCGCCGCTGCGCTCGCTGTGGCCCATCTTGCCAAAGACACGGCCATCCGGGCTCGTGATGCCTTCGATTGCCAGCACGGAGCCGTTCGGATTGTAGCGCATGTCCATCGTCGGGCGGCAAAGCAGGTCAACGTACTGGGTCGCAATCTGGCCGTTGTCGATGAGCTGATTCAGCAGCTGCTCGTTGCAGACAAAGCGGCCCTCGCCGTGGCTGATGGCAATCAGGTGCTCGTCGTTGATGTCGCATTTGCTCAGCCAGGGGCTCTTGTTGCTGGCCACGCGGGTACGCACCAGCATGGACTGGTGGCGGTGGATCGTATTAAACGTCAGCGTCGGGTCGCTTTCGGTGATGGGACGGATCTCGCCGTAGGGGACCAGGCCCAGCTTGATGAGTGCCTGGAAGCCGTTGCAGATGCCCAGAGCCAGACCGTCGCGCTGGTTCAGCAGACGGTTGACTGCGTCGGCAACCGACGGATTGCGGAAGAACGCCGCAATGAACTTGGCGCTGCCGTCCGGCTCGTCGCCGCCGGAGAAGCCGCCCGGCAGCATCAGGATCTGCGCCTCGTCCAGCTCCTTCACCAGCGCCTCGCAGCTCTCGGCCACGTTGGCGGGGGTCAGGTTTTTCAGCACCAGAACATGCGGGTCGCCGCCTGCGCGGCGGAACGCGCGGGCCGTGTCGTACTCGCAGTTCGTGCCGGGGAATACGGGGATGACGACCCGCGGCGTCGCCAGGCGCACAGAGGGAGCCACGCGCTTGTTGGCGGGGCAGTCATGCTCCAGCGCGGGGACGAACTCACCGGCCTTGCGGTAGGGGAATACCGGCTCGAGCTTTTGCTCCCACAGCTCCTGCAGACGGGCCAGGTCAATGGCCTTGCCCTCGGCCTCCAGCGTGTAGTCCACGGTGGTGAAGCCGAGGAACTCACCGGCGGAGGCATCGAGCAGCTCCAGAATGACCGCGCCGTAGGCGGGCTTGAACAGATCGTTCAGGTCGATGTCATTGGACAGCTGCAGACCCACATGGTTGCCGACGCACATCTTGAACAGTGTCTCGGCCACACCGCCGTAGCCCGGCGTGGCGGCAGCCAGCACCTTGCCCTCGTCGATCATCTGCTCGACGGTCTTGTAAATGGCGATCAGGCTGCCGATCTCGGGCAGACCGTTCTTGTAGTTGGGGCGCAGGATGACAACGGAGCTGTTGGCCTTCTTGAACTCGGGGCTCTGCACGTCGCGGGTGTTGCCGATGGCCGTCGCAAAGCTGACGAGCGTCGGGGGCACGTCCAGGCCCTCAAAGCTGCCGGACATCGAGTCCTTGCCGCCGATGGACGCAATGCCCAGACCCATCTGGGCATCCAGCGCACCGAGCAGGGCGGCCAGCGGCTTGCCCCAGCGCTCGGGCTTATCGTTCATATGCTCAAAATATTCCTGGAACGTCAGGTACATATCCTCGTGGTGGAAGCCCGCGCAAACCAGCTTGGTCACGCTCTCGACCACGGCCATATACGCGCCGCGGTAGGGGTCAGCCTCGGTCAGGTAGGGGTTGAAGCCCCACGCCATGCCGGAGCAGGTCGTCGTCTCGCCGTCCACGGGCAGCTTGGCGGCCATGGCCATCGTCGGGGTCAGCTGGTACTTGCCGCCGTAGGGCATCAGCACGGTGGCTGCGCCGATGGTGGAGTCGAACCGCTCGCCCAGGCCCTTTTGGCTGCAGACGTTCAGGTCGCTGACCATGGATTCCAGCTTTTGCTCAAACGTTGCACCGGCAAACTGGGGCTGCCAGACATGGCCCGGCAGGATGTGCGCATCAGCGTGGCGCTCGGCACCGTTGGAGTTCAGGAACTCGCGGGAGAGGTCAACGATGGTCTTGCCGTTCCAGACCTCGCGCATCCGCTTTTCCTCGGTGACGGTGGCAACGATAGTCGCCTCGAGGTTTTCCTCGGCGGCGTACTTCATAAAGGTCTCGGCGTCCTCGGCGGCAACGGCCACGGCCATGCGCTCCTGGCTCTCCGAAATGGCCAGCTCGGTGCCGTCCAGACCCTCGTACTTGCGGGTGACCTTGTTCAGGTCGATGTGCAGGCCGTCGGCCAGCTCACCGATGGCAACAGACACACCGCCTGCGCCGAAGTCGTTGCAGCGCTTGATAAGGCGGCAGGCGTCCTCGCGGCGGAACAGGCGCTGTAGCTTGCGCTCGATGGGCGCGTTGCCCTTCTGCACCTCGGCACCGCAGGTCTCAAGGCTTGTCAGTTTGTGCGCCTTGGAGGAACCGGTGGCACCGCCGACACCGTCGCGGCCCGTGCGTCCGCCCAGCAGGATGACGACATCACCCGGGGCGGGCTCCTCGCGGCGGACATGGCTGGCAGGCGTCGCGCCGACAACTGCGCCGATCTCCATGCGCTTGGCGGCGTAGCCGGGATGGTACAGCTCTGCGACCTGACCGGTGGCAAGGCCGATCTGGTTGCCGTAGCTGGAATAGCCCGCGGCAGCCGTCGTGACCAGCTTGCGCTGGGGCAGCTTGCCGGGCATTGTCTCGGAAACAGGCTTCAGCGGGTCAGCCGCACCGGTCACGCGCATGGCCTGATAGACGTAGCTGCGTCCGGACAGCGGGTCACGGATGGCACCGCCAATGCAGGTCGCCGCGCCGCCGAAGGGCTCGATCTCGGTGGGGTGGTTGTGGGTCTCGTTTTTGAACAGGAACAGCCAGTCCTGCTGCTCACCGTCCACGTCACACTTGATCTTGACGGTGCAGGCGTTGATCTCCTCGCTCTCGTCAAGATTCTTCAGAATGCCGCGCTGCTTCAGCGCCTTGGCACCGATGGTTGCGCAGTCCATCAGAGTGCGGTTTTTCCTGTCGCGGCCCGTCTCGGCGCGCAGTGCCATGTAGCGGTCAAATGCGGCCTGCACAAGCTCGTCGTCGATCTTCACGTCGTCCAGGATCGTGCCGAACGTCGTGTGGCGGCAGTGGTCGGACCAGTAGGTGTCGATCAGACGGATCTCGGTGATGGTCGGGTCGCGGTGCTCGGATTTGAAGTAGTTCTGGCAGAACACGATGTCCGCATGGTCCATCGCCAGGCCCTTCTCATTGCGGAACGCTTCCAGCGCGTCGTCGTCCAGCGCGGTGAAGCCGGTCAGCGTCTCGACCTCCGTCGGGATGGCAAACTCCATTTTCAGGGTGCTGCGCTCGTCAAGGCTTGCCTCGCGGGCTTCGACGGGGTTGATGACGTACTTCTTGATGGCGGCCAGGTCGGCGTCGGTCAGGTCGCCGTTCAGCAGATAGACGCGGGCGGAGCGCACCGTGGGGCGCTCGCCCTGGCTCAGCAGCTGGATGCACTCGCTGGCAGAGTCGGCGCGCTGGTCAAACTGGCCGGGCAGGTACTCGACGGCAAAAACGGTCTTGGCGTCGGGCAGCTTGTCGTAGGTCACGTCAACAGGCGGCTCACTGAACACGGTGGGCACAGCCTGCTGGAACAGCACTGCGTCGATGCCCTCGACGTCATAGCGGTTCAAAAGGCGCAGACCGATCAGATTCTGGATGCCGACCAGATCGACCAGCTCATGCAGAAGCCCCTGTGCCTCGCCGTCAAAGCCGGGCTTTTTCTCAACATAAATGCGATATACCATTGTATTTCCTCCTGAGAGTTAAATTTGCAGGAAGTGACGGACGGAAAGCCTTCCCCCTGGGGGAAAGGTGGCCGAGGCCCCGTCCGAGGCCGGATGAGGGGAAAGTGTACCGCTGTATCCCGTTGACGGAAAGCTGCGGGAAGTGTGCCCTCATCAGTCACCTTCGGTGACAGCTTCCCCCGATGGGGAAGCCTTTTTACTGCATCGCTGCCAGCGCTCTTGCCCCAATGTCACTGCGCTTGTGCAGCTTGTCAAAATGGATGCTCTCCGTGGCAGCATACGCCTTTTTCAGCGCCTCGGGCAGGGTGTTGGCCGTGGCGGTCACGCCCAGCACGCGCCCGCCGTTCGTGACGAGCCTGCCGTCCTTGATGGCCGTGCCGGCGTGGTAGACCGTCACATCGGCGGCGTCCAGCTGGCCCGCGGTCAGGCCGGTGATCTCCTTGCCCTTCTCGTAGGCGAGGGGATAGCCGCCGCTGGCTAAGATGACACAAGCCGCCGCGCCGTCGCTGAATTTGACATCGGTCTTGTCCAGCGTGCCGTTCGTTGTGGCCTCCATCACGGTCAGCAGGTCGCTTTCCAGCAGGGGCAGCACGACCTGCGTCTCGGGGTCGCCGAAGCGGCAGTTGTACTCGATGACCTTCGGGCCGTCGGGGGTCAGCATCAGGCCGAAATACAGGCAGCCCTTGAAGGGGCAGCCCTCGGCCTGCATGGCCGCAACCGTGGGCAGGAAAATCTCCTGCATGCAGCGCTCGGCAACTGCGGGCGTGTAGTAGGGGTTCGGGGCCACGGTGCCCATGCCGCCGGTGTTCAGGCCCTCGTCGTGGTCGAGAGCACGCTTGTGGTCCATGCTCGAGACCATCGGCTTGACGGTCTTGCCGTCGCAGAAGGACAGCACGCTGACCTCGGGACCGGTCAGGAACTCCTCGACGACCACATGGTTGCCGGACGCGCCGAACTTTTTGTCCAGCATGATCTCCTTGACGCCGTCGGCGGCCTCCTGCTCATTCTGGCAGATCAGCACGCCCTTGCCCAGCGCCAGACCGTCCGCCTTGATGACGACGGGGTATTTGCCCTCGGCTTTGATGTAGTCCATGACCTTCTCGGGGTCGTCGAACGTCTCATATTTGGCCGTAGGAATGCCGTATTTCTTCATCAGGTCCTTGCTGAACACCTTGCTGGCCTCAATGCGGGCCGCGGCCTTGTCGGGACCGAATGCCGGGATGCCCACAGCGGCCAGCGCATCGACCATGCCCAGCGCCAGCGGGTCGTCCTGGGCGACGACGACATAGTCAAAGGCTTCTTCCTTGGCAAATTTGACCATGGCGTCCACGTCGGTGGCCGAGATGGCTTTGCAGTGAGCGTCATAGCTGATGCCACCGTTGCCGGGCGCACACCAGATCTCGGAGCAGCGGGGGCTTTTTTTCAGCGCGCGGATGATGGCGTGCTCACGCCCGCCGCCGCCGACAACCAGAATTTTCATAAGCGTCCTCCTTGACAGCACAACAGCCCGCGACGAAAAATCGCCGCAGGCGAGTTGTTTTTTGCGTTTAATGATGGAACAGCCGGATGCCGCAGAACGCCATCGCAATGCCGTACTTGTTGCAGGTGTCGATCACCTGTGCGTCGCGGATGGAGCCGCCCGGCTGCACAATGGCGGTCACGCCGCTGCGGCGCGCGCGCTCGATGTTATCGCCGAACGGGAAGAAGGCATCACTGCCCAGGCTCACACCGGTCACGGCATCCAGCCAGGCGCGCTTTTCCTCGGCGGTCAGCGGGGCCGGCTGCTCGGTGAAGGTCTCGGCCCAGACATCGTCGCCGATGACATCCTCCGGCGTGTCGCCGATGTAAACATCGATCGCGTTGTCGCGGTTCGGCTTGGCAATGTCAGCGCGGAACGGCAGGTCCAGCACCTTCGGCATGTGGCGCAGCTGCCAGTTGTCGGCCTTCTGGCCTGCCAGACGGGTGCAGTGCACGCGGCTCTGCTGGCCCGCACCGACGCCGATGGTCTGGCCGTCCTGCACGTAGCAGACGCTGTTGGACTGGGTGTATTTCAGCACGATCAGGCTGATGATGAGGTCGCGACGCTGCTCGTCGCTGATGACCTTGTTCTCGGTCACAACGTTCTGCAGCATCGTCTTATTGGAAATGTCCAGGTCCTGACGGCCCTGCTCGAAGGTCACGCCAAAGACCGTGCGGGTCTCCAGCGGCTTCGGCTCGTAGTCGGCGTCGATCTGGACGATGGCGTAGCCGCCCTTCTTCTTGGATTTCAGCACCTCCAGCGCGTCGGCGTCGTAGCCGGGCGCAATGATGCCGTCGGAGACCTCGTGCTGAATCAGCTTCGCGGTGCTCAGGTCGCAGACATCGGACAGCGCGATCCAGTCGCCGAAGCTGGACATACGGTCCGCACCGCGGGCACGGGCGTAGGCGCAGGCCAGCGGGGAAAGCTCGGTCTCCGGCGCAATGTGGTACATGGCGCGCAGGGTCTCATCCAGCGGCAGACCGATGGCCGCACCGGCGGGGGAGACGTGCTTGAAGCTGGCGGCAGCGGGCTGGCCGAGTGCCTTCTTCAAATCGCGCACGAGCTGCCAGGAGTTGAACGCATCCAGAAAGTTGATGTAGCCCGGGCGTCCGTTCAAAATCTGCACAGGCAGGTCACTGCCGTCCGCCATGTAGATGCGGGCGGGCTTCTGGTTGGGGTTCGTGCCGTATTTCAGCTGAAATTCGTTCATATTAACCCTCCACAGCGGTGTATTTATTCAGGATAATGTCCTCGTACTCGCCGGTTTCCAGCTCGATGCTGCGCACAAACAGGCTGACCTTGTTGTCCTCGTTCAGGCTCGCCCACAGCTTGTCAGCAAACTTGTCCGCGTCGTTCGTGTCGATGGCGACGCGCAGCGGCTCACCCGCAAAGCTGGGAATCGGCGCACCGTTCTTGACGTAAGTGCTGATGAAGTGTCCCTCACCGGCCACGGGCTGCGGGTAGTCGAAGGTCTGGCGCTGCACGCTCTCGGCGTTGCCCTCGTCGGACTTGACGATGGACAGCTTGTAGCCGCCGCGGCGCATATCGACGACGCCGGAGATGCGCGGGGTAAAGTTCGGCGCGTCGTCCTCATAGGTGCGGGTCGCCAGTGCAGCCTCAAAGCTGTAGCCGGGGAAAAGGTTGCCGTTCATGAACCGAGCAATCGTGTCGGTCTGGTCGCCGTTCGTGACCACGGTGGTCTCCCGCAGGGTCAGCACAGCGTTGTAGATGATGAGGTGCGGGTCCTCGAGCTTGGCCGGGTCAGCGGCCACCGTGCGGATGCCGCCGTCGATAGGCTCAAACACACGGTTGCGGCTGTTGGCGCTGCGGCCCATGATCCAGTAGGCGACGAACGCCTTCTGGCCGTCGGGGCTTTTGCCCAGCACAATGCCGCGCCCGGGGTAGTCATTCCCGGCAAGATATTTGTAGATGTTTTTTTTCATAATTGACCTCGTTTTGGTGTATACAAAAACATAAAACGGGATGTGGCGGCAAGGCTCTCTCCCTCAGTCCGCTGCGCGGACAGCTCCCTCGCAGAGGGAGCCTGGAAGCCTTGGCCCCCTCTGCGAGGGGGCTCCGCCCGCAGGCGGTGGGGGAGAGAACTTTGCCATTGTTGCGATTTTACACCTCGTCACTGCACACCATCGCCAGCGCCTTGGGCAGCAGCTGCCACTCGGCCTCGACCATGACGCGCTTCTGCAGCGTCTCGGGGGTGTCGCCGGGCTCCACGGCCACGGCCTTCTGCAGCAGAATGGGCCCGCCGTCGCATTCCTCGTTTACAAGGTGGACGGTAGCGCCGGTCAGCTTTACGCCGCGGGCCAGCGCGGCCTCGTGCACGCGCAGTCCGTAGAAGCCGGGGCCGCAGAAGCTGGGGATCAGGCTGGGATGAACATTGATGATTTTATTGCGGTAGGCCGCAATGACCTTTTCGCCCAGCACGCTCAAAAAGCCTGCCAGCACGACCACGTCAATACGGTGCTTCTGCAGGGTGTCCAGCAGGGCGGCGTCAAACGCTGCGCTGTCAGCGTAGTCCCTGCGGCTGACAACAGCGGATTCCACACCGAAATTGGCAGCGCGCTCCAGCGCATAGACGCCGGGCTTGCTGGCAACGACCAGCTCTATTTTGCCGTTCGGGTTCTCGCCGCGGCGCTCGCTTTCCAGCAGGGCCTGCAGGTTCGTGCCGCCGCCCGATACCAGTACCGCTACACGCTTCATACCAGCTCGACCCCGTCGCCCTCAACGATGGTGCCCAGACGGTAGGCGTCCTCGCCGTGGGCTTTCAGAATGGCAATGGCCTTGTCCGCATCCTCGGGCGCGACGGTCAGCACCATGCCGACGCCCATGTTGAAGGTGTTGAACATATCGTGCTCGGAAATGCCGCCCTCGCGCTGCATGACGTCGAACAGGGCAGGGATGCGCACATCGGCCTTGGCAATGCGGGCCGCACAGCCCTTCTTCAGGCTGCGGGGAATGTTCTCATAGAAGCCGCCGCCGGTGATGTGGGACACGCCCTTGACCGTGATCTCGTCCATGACAGCCAGCACGGGCTTGACGTAGATCTTCGTGGGGGCCAGCAGGGCCTCGCCCAGGGGCTTGTCCATGCCGTCGAATGTCTTTTTCAACACATCGGGGTTGTTGTCAATGTCAAAAATTTTGCGCACCAGCGAGAAACCGTTGGAGTGTACGCCCGTGGAGGGCAGTGCGATGATGACATCGCCCGGCTGCATCGTGGAGTTGTCCAAAATCTTTGCCTTGTCCACGACGCCGACGGTGAAGCCGGCCAGGTCGTATTCATCCTCGGGCATCATGCCGGGGTGCTCGGCGGTCTCGCCGCCCACGAGGGAGCAGCCCGCCTGGACACAGCCCTCGGCCACGCCCTTGACGATCTCGGCAATCTTCTCCGGGATGTTCTTGCCGCAGGCGATGTAGTCGAGGAAAACCAGCGGCTTGGCACCGGCGCAGATGACGTCGTTGACGCACATGGCCACGCAGTCGATGCCGATGGTGTCGTGCTTGTCCAGCAGCATGGCAATGCGCAGCTTGGTGCCGACGCCGTCAGTGCCGGAAATCAGAACGGGATGCTCCATGCCGGTGCAGTCCAGCTCAAACAGGCCGCCGAAGCCGCCCAGACCGCCGATGCAGCTCTCGGTCATCGTGCGGGCCACATACTGCTTCATCAGCTCAACAGAGCGATACCCGGCGGTAATATCCACGCCTGCAGCGGCGTAGCTGGCAGAATAGCTTTTTTCCATGTTGAACTCCTAAATGTGTTACATTACTCGGAAAATCGGGCGGCAGCGGCAAGCTCTCTCCCTCCGGCGCTGCGCGCCACCTCCCTCGCAGAGGGAGGCAAGGAGGCTTGGCCCCCTCTGCGAGGGGGCTCCGCCCGCAGGCGGTGGGGGAGAGAAGTTTGCGCTACTGCTGCGCTTCCGTCGTTATGATTACAGCTTTTTATTCGTCTTAGACTGGCTCAGCGGCTTGTCGTAGACAATGTCCATCGTCTCGGTGGGCGGGGCGACGGGGTATTTGCCGGTAAAGCAGCCCGTGCAGAAGCCGCACTTGCTGTGGATGGCCAGCTGCTGCACATGCTCAATGCTCAAATAGCCCAGCGTGTCAGACCCGACCAGCTCGTTGATCTCCTCGACGGTGTGGCCGGTGGCGATCAGGTCTTTCTCGTCGGGAATGTCGGTGCCGAAGTAGCACGGGTGGGCGAACGGCGGCGCACTGATCCGGTAGTGTACCTCGGCAGCACCGGCCTCGCGCAGCAGGCGGATGGTGCGGGCGCTCGTCGTGCCGCGGACGATGGAGTCATCGACCAGCACAACGCGCTTGCCCTTGACCGTGGACGTGATGGCGTTCAGCTTGATGCGCACGCTGCTCTCGCGCTGGGCCTGGCTGCCCTGAATGAAGGTGCGGCCTACATATTTGTTCTTGATAAAGCCCACGCCGTAGGGGATGCCGCTCTCCTGCGCATAGCCGAGCGCTGCATCCAGACCGGAGTCCGGTGCGCCGATGACGACATCGGCCTCCACGGGATGCTCCTGCGCCAGGAACCGGCCCGCCTGCAGACGGGCCTCATGCACACAGGTGCCCTCGATGACGGAATCCGGGCGGGCAAAGTAGATGTACTCAAAGACGCACATCGTGTGCGGCGCGGCGCCGCAGTGATCCTCCATCGTGCGCAGGCCGTTGCGGTCGGCAATAACGATCTCGCCGGGGCGCACGTCACGGATGAACTTCGCACCCACGGCGTCCAGCGCACAGCTCTCGCTGGCAAAGGCATAGCCGTTGCCGTCGGGCAGCTCGCCGATGCACAGCGGGCGGAAGCCGTTGGGGTCGCGCGCCGCGATCAGCTTGGTGTGGGTCATAATAACGAGGGAGTATGCGCCCTCGATGTCGTCCATCGTGCGGCTGACGGCCATCTCAATGTTCGGCGTCAGCAGACGGTTCTGGGTCAGCAGATAGGCGATGACCTCGGTGTCCGACGTGCCGTGAAAGATCGAACCGCTCATCTCGAGTTTGCGGCGCAGCTTCGGCGCGTTGACAAGGTTGCCGTTGTGGCAGAGCGCCATAGCGCCCTTGCAGTGATGCAGAACCATCGGCTGCGCATTGGAACGGCTGCGCTGGCCCGCCGTGGCATAGCGGACATGGCCGGTAGCCATCTTTGCGCCGCGGGGCAGCTCCTCCAGCACGCGCTTGGTAAAGACCTCGCTGACAAGGCCCAGATCGCGGTAGCCGGACAGCACGCCGTCGACGTTCAGCGCAATGCCGCAGCTCTCCTGGCCGCGGTGCTGCAGGGCGTACAGCGCACTGTAGACGGCGCTGACCATATCGGTCTCGCCGGTCTTGTCATACATACCGAACACGCCGCACTCCTCGTGCAGGGACTCGGTGTATTGGGAAATTTCGCTCATTTATTTGCTCCAATTGTCGGAATGGTAAAGCCGTAGGGGCGGATCCTATATCCGCCCGTGGGTCGACTGCCTCTTGCGGGCGCATAGGGAATGCGCCCCTACGGGAAAGCGCACGGTAAATTATGCGGATGCAATCAGCCCAGCAGGCGCTTCATGACTTCCTGGTAAGCGTCGGCTTCGCCGCCCATGTTGCGGCGGAACAGATCCTTGTCCAGATGTGCGCCGGTGGTGGCGTCCCAGAAACGGCAGGTGTCGGGGCTGATCTCGTCGGCCAGGATGATCGTGCCGTCGGACAGGCGGCCAAACTCGAGCTTAAAGTCCACCAGACGGATGTTGGCGTCCAGCATGATCTTCTTCAGCACCTCGTTGACCTTGAAGGCATACTTCGCGATGGTGTCCAGCTCCTCCTGGGTAGCCAGGTCGAGGGCCAGGGCGTAGTAGTGATTGATGAACGGGTCGTGCAGATCGTCGTTCTTGTAGCTGTACTCGAGGATGGGGGTCTTAAAGACCTTGCCCTCGGGCACGCCCATGCGCAGGCTGAAGTGACCGGCTGCAACGTTGCGGACGATGACCTCCAGAGGCACGATCTCGACCTTCTTCACAAAGGTGTCACGGTCATTGACCTCCTGCACGTAATGGGTGGGGATGCCCTCCTTCTCGAGCTTCTGCATCAGAGCGTTGGACAGCTTGTTGTTGACAATGCCCTTGTCGCGAATGGTGCCCTTCTTCTCACCGTCACCGGCAGTGGCGTCATCCTTATAGTGGACCATGACGATCTCGGGATCGTTGGTAGCGAAAACCTGCTTGGCCTTACCTTCGTACAGCTGCTCTTTAACTTCGTAATTCATGAGAAACGCTCCTTTTTATAGTATAATATAGTAAAGTATGTATGTGTACCTGTCTTTGGCTTCCCCTTTGGGGGAAGCTCCCGCCCGCAGGCGGGTGATGAGGGAAAGGCTGCCGGGACAGTCCGTTTACGGGATACAGCGGCAAGGCCACTCCTCATCCGGCCCTTCGGGCCACCTTCCCCCCCTTTTGGGGAAGGCTCTTTTACAGTGCTGCGGCTTCGGCGGCAATGGCGGCGTCCTTCTTGGCAATCGCGGCGGCGGTGTCGGCGCGGAAGCTGTCAAGCTTCGCGGCCAGCTCGTCGTTGGCTACGGCCAGAATCGCCACAGCCAGATACGCGGCGTTCTTTGCGCCGTTCAGCGCTACGGTAGCCACGGGAAAGCCGCTGGGCATCTGCACAGTGGCCAGCAGGGCGTCCAGACCGTCCATGGCGCCGCCCTTCATCGGGATGCCCACAACGGGCAGGGTGGTGTTGGCGGCAAAGGCACCGGCCAGGTGCGCGGCCATGCCGGCAGCGCAGAGAATGACGCCGTAGCCCTCGGCACGGGCGCTCCTGGCGAACGCGGCGGCGGCCTCCGGTGTGCGGTGGGCCGAAAGAATGTGCGCCTCATACGGCACGCCGAAATCCTTCAGCACCGTGCAGGCACCCTTGACCACCGGCCAGTCACTGTCCGAGCCCATGATGATCGCAACTTTTTTCATACGTTTTGAAACCTCCCTTACAAAGCAAACAGCGCAGTGCTCCGCATCAGGATACACTGCGCTGTGGTGTCGACGTAAAAAGGGTATGATGGTACAGAACACCCGCGAAGAAGCCAATACGCTGCATTGCGTTTGCCACGGAAGATCCCCCTTTAATAAAAGTAAGATGTGCCCTGTAATTGTAGTGTAAACGCTGGGCAAAAAAAATGCAAGCGCCCGGCGGACATTTCAGCCAAAAAACGGTGCAAAAGGGTTTTGACCGTCGCTTTTTGTCGTTTTTGATGGGTCTTGGAGGGTAGTTGTCATACTTTAAAACGGCCTGTAAAATTTTACTGGTACAGGGCACAAAAATATGATAAAATAGAAAAAATACATAAACAAGGAGCTTTGTATGATTGCACCCAAACGACGCCTGACAAATCACGCCCTGCACGGCAGGGAGGAATGGTTCAAGCGCATCTTCCGCGACCAGATCGCCGAGGCTGCTGGCATCCTCGAAGTCGTGCTCTCCGGCATTGTGCTGGCGGCCCTGCTCATGAGCATTGTCCCGCTGGTGGAGCTGATGCCCGGTCTGCTGACCGATGCCGACAGCCTGGAGATCCGCGCCTTTCTGGAACGTGCGCTGGACATCGTCATCGGCATCGAGTTTATCAAGATGCTGGCCAAGCACAGCCCCGGCAGCGTGCTGGAGGTGCTGCTCTACGCCATTGCCCGCCACATGATCGTCGGCCATGAGGACGCCGTGCAGAACCTGGTCAGCGTGGTGGCCATCGCGCTGATCTTCATCATCCGCAAGTATTTCTTTGTGCCGTCCTTCGGCCACAAGATGCCCGGCGGCGAAATTGCCCCGGACATGGAGCAGAAGGAAGCAGAGACCCCGGAAGCAAAAGCGGGAGACATGGCGGAATAACGTCGGCCTGCCCCCGGGGACAGCGCCGCATGGTATGCGGGGGCCATTGGTGCGAACGGCGAAAATTTGTAAGCCTGTGTGATAACTATAAATAAGAAACCCCCTTCCGGGAACTCTGTAGGGGCGGATGCTCGTCATCGGCCCCTACAGCCTCCCGGAAGGGGGATTCTTTATTTTACGATTTTACCAAAATTTTACCAATCAGAACAGACCCGTGATCTTCCCGTGTACATCCACGTCAATGTCCATGGCAGCGGGGTGCTTAGGCAGGCCGGGCATCGTCATGATGCTGCCGCAGACAACGACAACAAAGCCCGCACCGGCGCTCAAACGCACCTCGCGCACATTCAGCGTGTGACCCTCGGGCGCACCCGTCAGCTTGGCGTTGTCGCTGAAGGAATACTGCGTTTTGGCAATGCAGACCGGCAGCTTGCCATAACCCAGCGCGGTCAGCTCGTCCAGCGTCTTTTTTGCGGCGGCGGTGTAGCTTACACGGCCCGCGCGGTAGATCTTCGTGGCGACGGCCTCGATCTTATCCGTCAGCGGCGCGTCCAGCTCGTAGGTGTACTGCACCTCGGCGCTGTCGTCCAGGATGGACAGCACGGTCTCGGCCAGCGCCTTGCCGCCCTCGCCGCCCTTGGCAAAGACCTCGCTCAGGGCGCAGGGCACACCGGCCTTGCTGCAGACGTCATAAATAACATCCATCTCCTCCGCGGTGTCGGTGGGGAAGGCGTTGATGGCAACGCAGACCGGCAGACCAAAGCCCTGCAGGTTCTCAATGTGGCGGGCCAGGTTCACGCTGCCCGCACGCACGGCCTCGGCGTTGGGCTTGCCCAGATCGGGCTTGGCCACGCCGCCGTGGGACTTGAGCGCGCGCACCGTGGCCACCAGCACAACGGCGGCGGGGTGCAGCCCGGCATAGCGGCACTTGATGTCAAGGAACTTCTCTGCGCCCAGATCCGCGCCGAAGCCGGCCTCGGTCACAACGTAGTCGGCCAGCTTGAGGCTCAGCCTGGTGGCAATGGCACTGTTGCAGCCGTGGGCAATGTTGGCGAACGGACCGCCGTGGATGATGGCGGGGTTGTGCTCCAGCGTCTGGACAAGGTTCGGGTCGAGCGCATCCTTCAAAAGCGCGGTCATCGCGCCTGCCGCGCCGATCTGTCCGGCGGTGACGGGCTGGCCGTCGTAGGTGTAGGCACAAACGATGCGGGACAGGCGGGCCTTTAAGTCCTCCAGATCGGTGGCCAGGCAGAACACCGCCATGACCTCGCTGGCAACGGTGATGTCAAAGCCGTCCTCACGCGGGGTGCCGTTGACCTTGCCGCCGAGGCCGTCCACGATGAACCGCAGCTGGCGGTCATTCATGTCCATGCAGCGCTTCCAGGTGATGCGGCGGGGGTCAATGTTCAGCGGGTTGCCCTGCTGGATCGAGTTGTCGATCATGGCGGCCAGCAGGTTGTTGGCCGCGCCGATGGCGTGGATGTCGCCGGTAAAGTGCAGGTTGATGTCCTCCATCGGCACGACTTGAGCATAGCCGCCGCCGGCAGCGCCGCCCTTGATGCCGAACACGGGGCCGAGCGACGGCTCACGCAGGCAGAGCATCGTTTTTTTGCCCAGCGCGTTCATGGCATCCGCCAGACCGACGCTCGTCGTGGTCTTGCCTTCGCCCGCGGGCGTGGGGCTGATGGCGGTGACTAAGATCAGCTTGCCCTCGGGCTTGTCAGCCTTGGCCAGCTTGTGGTTCAGCTTGGCCTTGTAGTGGCCGTAGGGGATGACGTCCTCGCCCTGCAGGCCTAGCTTGGCTGCGATCTCGGTGATAGGCTTCATTTCGGCGGCCTGTGCAATTTCGATGTCGCTCAGCATAGTAATTCCCTCCGTTTTAAAACAAAATGGGCTGCACACACTCATTCCCCAGTGTATGCAGCCCAGACGGTCGGCTTAAGCAGCAAGTTGTGGTGCCGCGTCCCCCGTGGTGAACCCCACGTATTTCCGTCGGTCAGCGGCCTTGCTATGAATTAAATGTACCACAGGTGAGGACAAATGTCAATACCCCTGCGGCGTTACACGCTGCCTCTCCCACAGCCCCACTTTTTGAAATACCGTCCCATGCTGACAAGCTGCATCTTGAACTTGCCTGCGTCGCGCATGGGGGCGCGGTGCCACGCATGAATGGCGGAAAACTGCGGAGCCAGCCAGACGGTGCCCTTCTGCAGCACCTTCTGGGTCAGGTCAGCGTCCTCCACATACATGAAATACCCGGGGTCAAACCCGCCGATTTCCTTGAACACATCGGTGCGCACGGCCATAAAGCTGCCGGTGCAGAACTCGATGCGGCGGGGCACGGTCAGATCCTCATCCTGCATCGTGTAGTGGTCGTCGGCCTTCTTAAAGCAGCCGCCGAGCTTCGGGGCCAGCTGCCGCGCCAGCAGTAGCCAGGGCGTCGGCTTGCGGCGGGG